>Ga0255336_100047_pt1 | contig 291617 bp, 258 predicted proteins | sample MeOH1_35cm_T3_17_FD_189102 | JGI IMG/M metagenome (GOLD analysis project Ga0255336, IMG submission 189102) | Sandy soil microbial communities from University of British Columbia, Vancouver, Canada - MeOH1_35cm_T3_179 | ecosystem: Engineered > Artificial ecosystem > Sand microcosm > Unclassified... | reverse complement strand
TACATGACGAGAAACGGGGGGCGTCGCACGTTGCAAGACCGCCGCCTCGCTGAACTCCCCAACTCGAAACTTACTGCCGAAGCCCGGGACCCAAACCAAAACACGACTTTTTCAACAGAATCGGCCACTAGCTGACGGTCGCAAGGCACACAAAGCCATTATTCCAACGGCCGATTCACATTCGGGAGCGGCCGGACACTGGGCGGAAGCACGTTCCCAGATGCGCGGTACCGAATCCTGCGCGGACAAAAAAAATCTTGACAATGAGAGCATATGCTTTTATCTTGATCACAAGAGAGCATATGCTCTTACATTCAAATGGAGCGAAGCTATGAACCAGGCCGAAATACTTGTGAGCGGTGCAACCGGACGGACCGGAGGCATCGCTATCGACGAATTACTCAAGATGGGCAGACGCGTGCGGGCATATGTGCGCACAGACGACGATCGGGCAGCCGCCCTGAGGCGGCGCGGAGTCGATACCGCCGTCGGGGACTTCACCGACATCAACGACATCCGCGCAGCCATGGAAGGGATCCGATCGGCCTATTTCCTTCATCCGATCGCGCCGGGAATCATCGGAGCTGCCGCTTATTTCGCGCAGGCCGCGAAAGAAGCGGGCGTCACCGCGATCGTCAACATGTCGCAGATTTCCGCGCGCCGGGAGTCGAAGAGCCACGCGGCCCAGGATCACTGGGTTTCCGAGCGGGTCTTTGATTGGTCAGGCGTTCCCACTACACATCTCCGTCCAACCTTCTTTGCCGACTGGCTCGTCTATCCGCATTTTGCGAAGGAAATCTGGGCCACGAAGAAGATTGAATTTCCCTTCGGCAACGGCCGTCACGCACCCATCGCCGCTGATGATCAGGGGCGGGTTATCGCCCATGTCCTGGCTAACCCCGAAGGCCACGAGGGCAAGACCTACGCACTCCATGGCCCCGTCGAGATGAATCATACCGAAATCGCCGAAGCGATGAGCGAGGTTCTCGGAGCACGGATCGAATACGCGCCGACTTCCATCGAAGCGTTCCAGATCAAGATGGAGAACCTTTACAAATTCCCGCCGTTCCTCACGCAGCATCTGGTCGAGGTCGCTCAGAACTATCGCGACGGCGTTTTCTCGGGTACCAACGACGTCATCGAGAAAATTACCGGAAAGCCGCCCCTCTCGGTCCAGCAGTTCGTCACGCAGAACCGGGCCGGATTCGCGTGAGCGCGGTCTCAAACAAGTCGAGGTTTGAACATGTCATCCACTCAAGATGGGCGTCATCCGTTTCTGGACGATCTGACTGTTGACGCGGAGTTGGTCAGCTCGGTATTGCGCGGCCCCGTCATCGGACGTGACGAAATCCGCGCGGCCGTCGACGCAGTCGGAACCTTCTACGCCTTGCAGACGCCCACGTTTGTCCAGACGGACGATTCGCGGCTCGTTCTGGAGTACGAGGCCGTTCTGACGAACGGCGAGAACCTGAGCGCGGCCGTCGTAGTCCACCGTAACGCCGACGGGTCGGTGCCGCGCGTGAGCGTCCGGATGAGTCCACTCGGCGCCGTGCTGACTCTCGCCGCTCATCTGCGGGAGACACTTTCAAAGCAGTTTCCGGAAAGCCTTTTTCTTTGAACCACGCGCCCGCCGGTCCGCGGCGGATGTTGCCTCACCGGAGGCACGCAGCTTTAAAAGAGGAATATGTCATGGATGTCAAGAACGCCACTGTCTTTATCACGGGCGCCAATCGCGGCCTGGGTCTGGCTTTTGCACGAGAGGCACGCCGGCGCGGGGCGACGAAGGTGTACGCGGGTATGCGCAACACGAACGGTTTTGAAGAGCCGGGCATCGTGCCTGTCAGGATCGACGTTACGGACACGGCGTCGATCGCCGCAGCCGCGGAACTGGCGGCAGACACGACCCTGCTGGTTAACAACGCGGGCATCGCCGCTCTGATCGACGGGCCTCTTGCGCATGACGTAGAAGCGCAATCGGCTCGCATGTTCGATACCAACTACTATGGCATAGTGCGCGTCACGAAGGCCTTCGAGCCGATATTAGCGGCCAAGCCTGATGCGGCGATCATTAACGTGCTTTCCGACATCGTTTGGCTTCCGCGGCCCTATCTGGCACCCTATGCCGCATCAAAGGCAGCAGCGTGGAGTTATACGAATCAAGTTCGCTTTCACCTGCAAGCGCGCGGCGTTCAGGTTCTCGGCCTGCACGTGGGGTTCGTGGATACCGACCTGACCGACGGCATTGATGTACCCAAAGCCAGCCCGGAGGACGTGGTGCGACAGACCTATGACGCACTCACCGCCGGCAAGAGCGAGATTATGGCCGACAAGGGAACAGCGATACTGAAGAGCACGCTTGCGGCTGAGGTACCCGGCTACATCACTCCGCCGGTGGGGCTTTGAACGCTGCAGATCACAAGAGTTGGATTCCGGAGCCGGAGACGAGGCGCGCAGATCACACTGGCACCAACGCCTTCGGCGTCAGTTTTTTGTCGAAAATGATTGCCGTATTTTCGCGCGTGCGCGTAGCGTTCTGGCAATCAAAGGAAGTAAGGAGTGGAACCAGATGTTGCCGTTCGACCAGCCGCTTGGAATCGATCAATGCAACTGCTTCGCAGTGAGGAAGGCGAGCAGGCAGATTTCCCGCCTCTACGATAGTCATCTCGAGCCGGCGGGCCTGCGCATCACGCAATTCCTGACCCTGGCTGCATTGGACGAGGTGGGAAGTGCAGCGGTCAACGCCCTTGCCGAACGACTCGATATCGAACGGACGGCGATGGGAAAGATGGTCGGCTTCCTTGAGCGCGACGGCTTCGTCACGATCAGGCCGTCGCCCACAGACGGCCGAAGCCGCCTTGTCGAGCTTACCGAAGAAGGACGGCGCCTGTACGAAAGAGCGGCGCCGCTCTGGCGGGAAGCGCAGCGGGAGTTCGAGCAACTGAACGGCGCAGAAAATGTCGCAGCGTTACGGGAGGGGCTGAGAGGAGTGGTCGTCGGCGACGTGATGGTACGCTCAGCCGGCGACTGAAGCTGCACAAGGGCTGCACAAGAACCGCCACAAACGCACGAGACCGCGCGTGCCGATGCGTCGATCAACACCAATGTGGCGTGGACGGATTGAATCCGCCAACCCACAGTGAGCGCACGCAATCGGTAACGGCAATTCGCTGCTCAGAGTCGCTTGCTCTCCTTCCAACGGCGGCAAAACTGCCGTGCAAACCGTTCCTGAGTCTGACCGCTGCAAAGCTGGCCATAGCCGCCGCTGGTCGATGGTCGCACCGCCGGGCTACTATGGCCGACAACTTGCCGACCAACTCAGCGGGGCGAGCGTCCATTGCCCCGCAGGCTGTCATTGCGGCGCCGGGAGTCCGAACGGCCGCTCCGCCCCGAACCCGGTCCGTCATCGAACTTCCGGGTCCGCTCGGGAGTGCCCTTTCGTCATCATGACTTCGCCGGCAACCGTCAGAGCAGCCGCAAGCCTCCGTCGCATTCGATGACAGCTCCCGTCATGAAGGTGTTCTCCATCAAAAACTGAAGCGCATGCGCGATATCGTCCGCCGCACCGACGCGCCCCACCGGCAGCGTGTCAGCCTGCTGGCGGAACAGTTCCGTCTTGACGCTGACGGGGAATCTGTCCCACCACGCTGTATCGATCACGCCGGGCGAGACAGCATTGACGCGAAGCGGCGCCAGTTCGCGCGCGAGCGTGCCGATCATGCTTTCCAGCGAGCCGTTGATCGCGCCGAGGCCGGAAGTGCCGGGATTGGCCATGCGCGCGGAAATGGCGGTCACGAATGTCAGGCTGCCATCGCGGCGAAGCGACGACAGACCAGCTTGAGCCGCTTCGAGCTGCGGCCAGAGCTTGGCCTCGAAGCCGCGGCGCAATGCAGCCAGATCGAGTTCGTCAAACCGGCCGCCGCCTTCGCCCCCGGAGAGCGTGAGCACAAGGTGATCGACCGGGCCCACCCGGCCGAAGAAGCTATCAAGCGCGGCGCGGTCGCTGCAGTCGAGTGCTTCCCCGATGACACGGCCGCGTCCGTCGAGGCCGGCGAGCGCGCTGTCGAGTTTGCTCTGATCGCGGCCGATCGCCACGACACTCGCACCGGCCGCTGCCAGCCGCGACACTGTCGCCAGCCCCACACCCGATGAGCCGCCCAGCACGATGACCTTCTGGGATTGCCAATCCATATCGTTCTCCTGTCGATGAAAAGAGGCGGGCGCTGGCTCGCGTGCCGTCACGTCGCGCGTCGTCGTGCTCTCCATGGCGATAGAATGCATGGCAGACTTCCATCATTCAAATCGTTCATTATGATCAGCAACATCATTGAAAATGATTTCAGGCACTTCGACCTGAACCTGCTCCTGACTTTTCGTGCGCTGTTGGAAGAGCGCAGCGTCACGCGCGCCGCGCAACGGCTCTTCCTCGGTCAGCCTGCGGTGAGCGGGGCACTCAAACGACTGCGCGAGGCGTTCGGCGATGAACTGTTCGTGCGCACGTCGCGCGGCATCGCGCCGACCTTGCGCGCGCTCGAACTGGCTCGACAGATCGAACCCTTCCTCCAGTCGCTGCACCAGGTGCTGACACAGGCACCGGTGTTCGATCCGGCGAGCGCGCAGCGCGTGTTTCGCATCGGCCTGAGCGACTCGCTGGAGGTTCTGATGACGCCGGAAATCATGGGCCGCCTGACCGTTGCCGCTCCCGGTGTGAAGCTGATCGCGCTTCCAACCGACTCGACGCGCGCGTCGGCGATGCTTGACGAGGGCGAGATCGAACTCGCGGTCGGCGTGTTCCGCGAATGCCTGAAGTGGCACCGGCGTCGGCCGCTGTTTCAATGGCGCTTTGTGAGTGTCTTCAATCCGCGCCTTGTCAAAACGCGGCGTAAGCGCCTGTCGATGGAGGAGTTTCTGCGCCATCGGCACGTGCTGACCTCGTTCAGCGCGGGCCTGCACGGCTTTATTGACGAGCGGCTGGAAATGCAGGGACTCAAGCGCGATGTGGTGTTCTCCAGCGCGAATTTCGCCACCAGTCCGTTCATTGTTCGGCGCACGCCGGCGATCGCCACGGTGCCCGATTTCATCGGCCGTGTTTGGCGCGATGCACTGGATCTGGAGATGAGTCCATTGCCATTCGATGTGCCGGGCTACGAGGTTTCGCTGATGTGGGCCGCGGCGCGGGACCAGGATCCGGGGCTTGCGTGGCTGGCCGAGGAGTTTGCGCAAGCGTTCGAGGGGGGCGGAAAGAAACGGACAGGGCCTTGATGAATGTGCCTGGGCGGTTCGCATAGCGAGCGCGGCTGTCCGTTGCGGGGCGTCTCCTCGTAGTGATCCCTTGTCCCCCCTTTCGATGGGCGGTTTTACCCAGGCAACCGTCTGCAAGATTGCAATTCAAGTTTTGCCTCGACGCCTGGTGGATCACCGTTGTATCCCTTGCCGATACAACAGGATCGTCCTATCAACGCAGCGGTGGAAGATACCAGAATCGTGGCCACTACCTGCAGATAGCGAAATCGCGCTTCAGGGGCGCATTTCCGAAGGTCTTTACTGCAGTCACTTACCGGTAAACGGCAACCAACGGCCATGAAATGCTAAGGATCGACGAAGTCACGGATAGCGAAGGTTTCCCCGAGCGATGCGATGTCGCGGTAATAGGCGGCGGTATTGTCGGCGTCAGCACCGCGTATGAACTGGCACGGCGCGGCGTCAACGTGGTTCTGCTCGAGAAGGGCATCATCGGCTGTGAGCAGTCAGGACGCAATTGGGGCTGGGTGCGCCAACAGAACCGCGACCTCCACGAGTTGCCGCTCGCGATGGAGAGTCTGAAGCGCTGGAGCGAACTGAGCGAGGAACTGGGCGAGGATATTGGGTTTCGTCGGGCGGGCATCCTGTACGGCACGGAGCGGCAATCTGACATTGCGCAATGGGAAGCGTGGCTTGCCCGCGCCCGGGAAGTGGGCTTCAACAGCGAGATCCTCAGTGCGCGCGAACTGGCAGCGCGCATTCCGTCCGGACGCGGGAAGTGGGCCGGAGGGCTGTGGTCGGTCACGGACGGCCGCGCCGAGCCGTCGAAAGCCGCGCCTGCTATTGCTCGCGGCGTGCAAGGTCTCGGCGCGAAGGTGTATCAGAACTGTGCGGTACGAAGTCTCGACACGAGTGCGGGGCGTGTCTCCGGCATCTGGACAGAACGCGGCCGGCTCGCAGCCGACACCGTCGTTCTCGCGGGCGGCGCCTGGAGCGCATTGTTCTGCCAGCATCACGGCATCGATCTGCCTTGCGTCAACGTGATTGGAACAGCGTTGCGAACCGCTGAGGCGCCGGCGGTCGTCGAAGGTTGTTTCTCCGGGCCTAACTTCGCGCTGAGAAGACGCGTGGACGGCGGCTACACCATCGCGGTTCCCGGCTACGGACGCGTGGAACTCGCGCCGCAAAACGTGCGGCATTCGGTGAAGTTCCGCTCCATGTTTCGCAGTAAGCTGAAGAAAAAACTGAAGATCCGCGTCGGTGCCAGCTTCTTCCGCGGACCGGAAGCAAGCACGACCTGGCGCGACGACGACATCTCGCCGTTTGAAGAAATGCGGGTGCTGGATCCCCGGCCTGATACCGAATGGCTCGAACGTGCGCTGCAAAACGTGGCCGGCGTGTTTCCCGAGCTGTCGGGCTTGCGGATCGCTCACGCATGGGCAGGCGCGATCGACACGACGCCGGACCTCGTTCCCGTCATCTCGAAGGTCAGTGCGAAACCCGGTCTCGTGATCGCGTCCGGTTTCAGCGGGCACGGCTTTGGACTAGGGCCAGGCGCAGGGGCGCTCGTGAGCCGGCTGGTAATGGACGACGCGCTGCAGTTCGACATCAGTCCCTACAGACTTGCCCGTTTTTCCGACGGAACGAAACTGAGCCACCCCGAGATGATGTGAGTCGAGGCCGCGAGCGGGCTATCGCGGCAGCCCACTTCGGAGATTGAACATCAACTGTCGGGCGGGCAAAAGCAACGTGTCTGTATTGCGCGCGCGTTTGCGGCTGAACCGACAATACTGGTCTGCGACGAGCCGACTTCGGCACTCGACCCGCTGGTTGCACAGAGCCCGCTGAGTTTGTTCGTGCGATTACAACGAGAGTCGGGGATCGCGCTGCTGTTTATCACACATGATGTGGAGAACGTGCGGGCCGTGGCCGATGCCGTATTGGCTATCGAAGAGGGCCATGCGACGTATGTCGATGCGCCGCAACAGGAGGCGTTCTTCGAGCAGCCCGCGCTGCGGTTGGCGACGAAGTCATGGCCCGGCGGATTCCAGGCCTGAAGAGACAGGTCTGATCGAGCGCCCGAGCATCGGGGATCTTCATCAGCACTGGCACGGAGGGCGGGACACCCACTCAAGGGCTGTTCCGCGTTCGAGAATGTCAGATCTCTCTGCCGGCGGATACGCCCTCGCACCCCCTTATTCGCACCGCGCGATTCTGCTCCCGCCTGTCAATTTGTCTGAAATCTACCTGGCACCTGCGAAGATCGTCGGTTACACTATTTTTTGCTATGCGACTTTAATGCGTGGCTGACTTACGAAGTCACAATTGCGCGAACTTTCGTGCACCTCTTCTGCGCGTGTCTGCCGACGCCAAGCGAAAACTAACCTGGTGAAGCGTTTCGCCATTCATGACCTGGTCCGCACCTCGGCTTTCTCGCCTCACACTCCAGAACAGCCGGCCGCACTAACGGCCGCTCGTTCTCACCTCGCTTTCTCCGTCACTGCGGCCTTTTTGAATTTCATTTGATTGAACTGGGCGCGTCATCTCGCCGGGCGGTAGCCCGCGCGTGCTGCACCGACGGGACGCTCGTCGAATCCGTGGTCTACAGAGCGCTCACCGTGTCAGGCGCCAGCATGGACGGAGAGGCAGTGTGTCCACCGGATTGCGAGCAAGGTGTACAAGAAAGCTTTGAGGGCAAAAAGGTGCTGGTGTACGGCTTCCGGTAGTAGAGTCCCGGATGGACTCACGCTTGCTAAGGCGCTTGCCATGAGCGGCGCTGGGCGCGAGACCCTGGCGCACACCGACGTGACCGACATGATCGCGAGCGTAAGCCGGTTGTTTGGGGTGGACCGGACGTTCGAACCCTGCGCGTGAAGGTCTGATTGAACGTCTCCCGCTAGCCGATCTTTGCCCGATGAGATACGGCTGTTCGAATGCGCGGTGCCCTTGCGAGCCAGCGAACTGCGCCGCATTACTGCTCGCCATTGAGCGTAGGCATCGACGCTCGCACCCAACGGTGCGTTCCCAGGTGCGCCCGTAAAGCGCGACTAGAAGACAGGCGGGAGCGTCGACGCGCGAGAGCCGCTGCGCGCGGCGACCTCGCCACTTGTGCGACGGGTTCCAGGCAGACACGCTGGCGATCGCCGATGCCCTCGCCACGGTCTGGCGTCGAATTATGTCGACACGTGTTTCACTTCATTCGTTGCCACACCACCTTCGCTTCTCCATAACCGAAACTGCCCGGCGTGATGTAGGTCAATCGATCGCCGTCGATGGTGTAGGGTCGCCTCTGCACGTCCGCGTCCCAGTTAGGAAAGGTGCTGCGTTGGATGTGAAAGACAATCACATGCGCGGCGGCGTCCACCGTGTAGGTGCCAAAGTGAGCCACATTGCCTTGAGCAATGCTCGCGTTCTCCTCGGCGGTTCCCTGCAACCGGTTGCCGGAAGCCAATTTCGGCAGGTTCGCGCGAATAGCGACCAGTGCGTAGCGCCCATCGTTGCCGAACATGAGAAGGCCCTCGGGATGAGCTCCCAACAACTCCTCCTCGGTTCCGCTTCTGGTAGCAGTCAAAGAGACCAGCGACCACGAACCGACCAGGCTGGCAGATTGCGCGCGCGCCTGCGGCGTCGCGATACACATTGCGAGGATCGCCACCGCGACGACGCGCAATGCTTTCAATGTCGCTTTCATAGTCATCTCCAGCGCCTCGTTCCTTCTACCTGGCTCGCTTCCATTCGTTGGTCGGAATGATTTCTCCGTCCGACGTATTCACATGGCCAGTCGAATCCAGCATGAGGTTGCCGGCCGCCTGCTGTTTGAGATTCTGCGCATCCGCGGCCAATGAGGCGCCTATGGAAAGAAGGGCGATCAAGGTCTTCATAGCCAGGCTGCGTCGAGTCATTGCACGCTCCTCGGACCGTATGAGTCGTGAGTGACGGCCTATGCGCGAATCTGCCGAAACCAGGCGTCGCACCTGCGGCTGCCTGGCTGTGCAGCAGCGCGTGAAGGAATACTAGTTGTTTGCAACGCAAATGATAGCTTCAGCATTGCGGGCGTCTACACGAGCTCGCGGGTCCGCGTTTCAGACAACGGAAGCACTCGACGCCGTGACGAGAACGTCAATCGTATTTCATCTCTAGGTGGTTACAACATCCGCATCTGGAAGGTCCGGAAGGAAATACATCGGAGTGCGATCGCTTCAACGACCGGTCTGAAAAGAGCTTATGAGCGTCCAATCGTGGCCACATGGCACTTCATTTAGAGGCCATGCGCTCCCCAACCGCGCGAACCTGTGACCGGCAGCAAGCCATCAGCGAGATCGACCTTCCTGATCCGCACGCCGTGGCTTGAAAAGCCGATTGCCAGCATCTAACGTTCTTTGCAGGCCCCAAGGAGACGACGATGGCAAGAATCGAGGCAAAGTTGGCGGAAAAGGGCTTGACGTTGCCGCAGCCTCTAAAGATGCCGGCTAACGCAAGCATGTCATTGCCGTTCGCATGGGTGCGTCTGAGCGGCACACGAGCATTTGTCTCGGGGCACGTGCCGCTCAATGTCAATGGGACGATTGCGCAACCTGTCGGCCAGGTCGGCGCGGAAGTTTCGCCAGATGAAGGCTACGCCGCAGCACGCCTTGTTGCGCTCGCGCAATTGGCAAGTCTTCAAAGGGCACTCGGAAACCTGGATCGCATTACGGCCTGGGTACGGGTCTTCGCAATGGTCAACGCAGCGCCGGGCTTCGATCAGATGCCACGCATCGCGAATGGCTTTTCGGACTTGATCCTTGAACTGTTCGGGCCGGACATTGGAATGCACGCCCGGTCGGCGATCGGTGTGGCGCTCCCGCTAAACGTACCCGTCGAGTGCGAAGCGGAAGTCGAGTTCGACGGATGACGCCTGTTGTCGCCGGTTGTCGTTCAGTTGGGTCTTACAAAAAAGGTGAGCGTGTCGGCGACATGGATCGGTCGGGCGACTGCTCCCCTGACGTCGACACTCAAGCTGCCGCCGGGCGCCGGTAAGGCGTCGTCCGGTGGGTCGACCGTGACGCGTCATTGGTTTTACCGTCGGCACCGGTGCAACGCTCTTGCGTGGCCATTCCGCCTCAATACACGGACGTGACGCAATGGCAGATGGCCTTTGCTTTGCTTCGAACCAGCATGGGACTGAGCGCAGATTGCGAAATTGGCGAACAGCGACATCATGGCCGTGGAAGAAGGATAACTTTATGCACATGCCATTGAACGTGACGCGAGAACCCGTGCGTAAGTCGAGGCCCGTGGACACCAGGACGTGCAAGAAGATTTCTCGCCGGCTCGATTGGTTTTGCATTGCCACCGCTATCCTCGGAGCGCTCGCATCCGGCGCTGTGCGTGCCGCTGACGATTCGGTGACGATAGGGTTCATCACGGATTTCTCCGGCCTTTACTCCGAGGGCGACGGGCAGGGCGGCCTCGAGTCTATCCGCATGGCAATTGCTGATTTTGGCGGCAAGGTGAATGGGATGCCGGTGAAACTGCTCTATGCGGACCACCAGAACAAGGCGGATATCGCGGCGTCGCGCGCTCGTGAGTGGATTGATCGTGACGGCGTCAACGCAATCATCGGGGGCACGAATTCGGCGACTGCACTTTCCACCAATCAGGTCGCCAAAGAGAAAAAGATTCCCTACATTAACGTGGGCGCCGGCGCCGATACGCTGACCAATGAGCAGTGCACGCCATACACCGTGCACTACGCATACGACACGATGGCGCTCGCAAAAGGTACGGCCTCGGCAGTGACAAAGCGGGGCGGCAAGACGTGGTACTTCCTCACCGCCGACTATGCGTTCGGCAAGGCATTGGAGCAGAACGCATCGGACGTCGTGAAGGCGAACGGTGGGCAGGTGCTCGGAACCGTGCATCATCCCCTTTCAGCAGCGGATTTTTCGTCCTTTCTCATCCAGGCACGGGAATCCAATGCCCAGGTTCTCGGACTCGCGAACGCCGGTGGAGATGCGGTCAACGCGATCAAAGCCGCGAAGCAATTCGATATTACGAAGTCGATGACTATCGCAGCTCTGCTTGTTTTCATCAACGACATTCACAGCCTGGGACTGGAGACGGCGCAGGGGCTGCTGCTGACCGATAGTTGGTACTGGAACAAGAATCCGCAAACGCGACAGTGGTCACAGCGCTACTTCGACAAGATGAAGAAGATGCCGTCGAGCCTGCAAGCCGCGGACTACTCCGCGACGATGGCGTACCTGAGGGCTGTACAGAACGTGGGTTCGACGAATCCGGATAAAGTAATGGCGCAGCTCAAGAAGCAGAAGATCGATGACTTCTATGCAAAGGGCTATGTCCGCGAGGACGGCAGCATGATTCACGATATGTATCTGATGCAGGTGAAGGCGCCCGCCGAATCAAGGGAGGCATGGGACTATTACAAGATCGTCGGCACCATTCCTGGGGAGCAGGCGTATGGCACCAAGGCTGAATCCCGATGCGCTCTCTGGAAATAATGGGCTGGCCGTTGGGGATGTTCGCGGGCTCCATTGGAACGTGTGCGCGGTGCGCGAACGACCGTTAGGGAGTCGACAGTCCCAGGCGCCGCGTTGGCGTGTGGCGCGTGCGCGCGAATTGCATTTGCGTCCCGTGCCGCTCATACTCGTTGCATTGCGCATCCGCGGGTGAACTTCAATGAACGGTAACGATTCGCACCCCCGAGAGTCCGGGAATACGCATCATGGCGATCACGACCACGATCACGATCACGACGGCAGTGCGCTGTCGGAGATGGATCTGCGTGTCCGCGCGCTCGAATCCCTGCTGGTGGAGAAGGGCTACGTCGATCCCGCTGCGCTGGGAGCTCTGATCGAGACATACGAGCATCAAGTGGGACCTCGCAATGGCGCGCGCGTGATTGCGAAGGCATGGCTCGACCCTGCATACAAACAATGGTTACTCGAAGACGCTACGGCAGCGATCGCTTCGCTCGGGTACTCCGGCAGGCAGGGTGAACACATGGTCGCGCTGGAGAACACGCCTCGCGTGCACAACATGGTGGTCTGCACATTGTGCTCGTGCTATCCGTGGCCGGTGCTCGGGCTTCCTCCTGTGTGGTACAAGTCGGCGCCGTACCGATCCAGAGCGGTCATCGATCCGCGTGGCGTACTGAAGGAGTTCGGCTTCGAATTGCCTCCCGAAACCGAGTTTCGCGTTTGGGATTCCACCTCGGAGGTTCGCTATCTCGTGCTGCCCGTGCGGCCGCCCGGAACCATGGGCTTCTCCGAGGAAGCCCTCGCCGAACTGGTGACACGTGACTCGATGATCGGCACGGGATTGCCGAAGACGCCAGAAGCGCAACGGGAGTCGCCATGAACGGTGCTCAAGACCTTGGTGGCATGCAGTCGTTCGGTCCGATACGGCCTGAAATCGAGGGTCCGGTCTTTCACGCGGACTGGGAGCGTCGCGCGCTGGCGATCACGCTGGCGATGGGCGCAGTCGGCAAGTGGAATATCGACATGTCTCGCGCCGCCCGGGAGAGTTTGCCGCCTGCGCGATACCTCGCCAGCAGCTACTTCGAGATCTGGCTCGAAGGACTGCAAAAGCTGCTGTTGGACACGGGAATGGTGACGGCAGAGGAAATCGGCAGCGGCGAGTCGAAGAATGCGCCGATGCCGGTCGCGCGCGTGTTGATGGCCAGTGAGGTTGCGTCGGCGCTGCGGCGAGGCAACCCTGTCGATCGACCGGTGACCGCCCCGGCACGCTTCAAGGCCGGTGACGAAGTGCGGACCCGTCAGTTCAATCCATCCACTCATACCCGTCTGCCGCGTTATTGCCGGGGCAGGCGAGGGCGCGTCATCGCAGTCCATGGCGCGCACGTCTTTCCCGATGCCAACGCGCTTGGCCTCGGTGAGCAACCCCAGTGGCTCTACACGGTGCGCTTCGAGGCGTCTGAACTTTGGGGGGCGGATACGACCGCGGCTTCGGTCTGTGTCGATTGCTGGGAACCTTATCTCGACTATCCGGGCGCTATGCCTGCCTGAGGTGACCCATAAGGTGACCCATAAGATGACCCATAAGACGACCCATAAGACGACCCATAAGACGACCCACACCCCGACGGATTTTCCGGACCTGCGCGCGGCCTTGCCGGCCTTGCCGTGTGACGACGCAGGGCCTGTCTTCAATGCCCCATGGGAAGCTCAGGCGTTTGCGATGACCCTGATCCTGTACGAGCGCGGCGAGTTTACCTGGGCAGAATGGGCAGCATTTCTCAATCAGGCGATCCGCGATGCGCAGGCCGCCGGCGACCCGGACATTGGCAACACCTACTACAGTCATTGGCTGACCGCATTGGAGCGCATCACTGCCGTCAAAGGCCTCGTGACAGGCGACATGCTGCTGCAGCGTCAGAGCGAGTGGGACATTGCCGCTCGACGCACACCACATGGGCAGCCGATTGTGTTGGATTAGCGGTGACCCCGACATGCGCGTGTGAACGCGCTATGTGTCATGCTCGTGGCGTTGCGCCAGTAAAGCCCACGTTTTCCCGCGCCGTCTCGAATGCGGTTCCTGCCACGAAGCGCTTCCCAGAATCCATTCGGAATGCTAAGCCGCCGTTCGATAGTCGAAGACCGTCATCCAAACCGGACGCAGTAAACAGGCGGCAAATGCGCCGAAATCAGTTGCCAGCTTTCGCCGCCGTCAGTGGACGTCCATAGCGAGCCGGTGGTCGACCCCATCGCGAGGCGCGTACCGGAGTTGTCCACCGCGAGGCCGTGCCGATACACGAGGTCATACGCCGGCGCGGACGGCAAGCCGCTCGCAAAACAGTCGAACGTGCGGCCGCCGTCGCGTGTGCGCGTGACGACGAACCGGCCGTCCACCGGAATCCGGCACTGGTCTTTCACGGCGGGCACGAACCACGCGGTGTCGGGCTCATGCGGATGCACGGCAACCGCGAAGCCGAAGCTCGAAGGCTGTGCCTCGATCCTTTGCCAGTGTGTTCCGCCATCGGTCGAGCGGAAGATTGCGCAGTGATGCTGCGTCCACAGCGCGTCGGGATTTGCCGCGCATTGCACGACCCGGTGCGGGTCCTGCACGTTGGCATCGCCGCGCCGCTCCGGTGGCATGTAATCGGCCTCCATGCCCTCGGCAGTCACGCGCCAGGTGGCGCCGCCGTCGGCGGTTTGCCAGACGCCGCCGCACGATACGCCGATCGTCACATGCCGGCTATCGCGTGGATCAACCATCACGGAATGAATGCCCGGCGCGTCGTAGCCGCCGCCGAACCATTCGCGGCACTCCGGGCGATCCCACAGCGCGCGGTTGAGCAGCCATGTGTCGCCGCCATCGCTGGAACGGAACAGCCCGCCCGGAATCGTGCCGGCCCACAAGACGCCCGGTTCGTCCGGGCCGCCGGTTTCGAGCGACCAGATTTGTTGAAGTGTCCAGGCGGGGGATGGCGGGCTGGGCGCGACGGCGTTCGCATTGTCCGCGCCGGTGTTTGCACTCGCGTTTGCGCCATCACGGGCGAGCGTTTCGTCGGCAGGCTGCGGCGGATAGACGGGCACCGCGCACTCTTGCCAATCCGCCATGCCCGCGCGCCGGCGATGCAGTTTCACGCCGAAGTGGCCGAGGTTGAGCGCCGCATACAGCGATCCGTCGCGCGAATCAGGCAGCACCATGCTCACTGGCTCGCCGGTGAAATGCAGCTCACCGAACTCCCAGCCACCCTCGCCATTGGCTTTCAAAACGAACAGACCCTTGCGGGTCGCCACAAGCAAGCGATCGCTCATATCGAGTGTCTCCTCTTGGCCAGATCTCGGTCGGAGCGGGCGCTTCAGCGTTTGCTCCGATCCCGTGCAAAGCTCCAATACGCATGACGTCCTTACCCGCCCGATAGCGCCTGTACGACGTAAACCCGGCTTTGCTCGCCGAGCGCATCGGACAGATGTTGCCGGTCACACACCCGCCGGCCGTCGACGAACACTGCGAGATGGCGTCTCAACGAGCCCTGATCGTCAAGAATGTAGCCGCGCAGTCGGGGCTGCGTGGCGAAGACGGCCTCGAGCGCTTCGCGTAGTGTGCGCGCGTCGATCTCGCGCTCGGGCGTTGCGATATGCCGTTGAATCGAAGCGGCGAAGAAAATATGCGCCATGGCGGAGTCGCGTGGTGGGGATGGCAGTGTCCGTTGGTTCTGTAGTTTAGGCGATTCGCCGGTTGCTTCGGAGCATCGCCATTCACCAGACGATAAGCGACATGACTCACGGCCCGTGATGTCTCGACACTTAGCGCCTCGGCCGGCGCGCCGTCTCGCGCCGCACCGCATCAGCACCCGTCCCGCATCGACTCAGGAAACCACGACCGTAAACTCGACCCCCGATTCGAAGTCCAGCGTCGTCGTGGAAAAGCGCGGATTGTCGTCGAGGTACTGCTTGAACGGCCGGACAGCGTCCTCGGCTGTGTACATGTTATCGGCGAGAACAATGGTGCCGGGGCGCAGGAGGCGTTCCGTCTGCTTGAACAGATCAAGGTACGTGTTCGCCCATACGTCGATAAACACCATGTCGAACGCCCCGTCCAGTGAGGAAACAGTCTGGAAGACGTCGCCTTCCCGCAGGTCGACATAGGCGTCCACGCCCGCGGTGCTGACGTGAACCCGGAGGCGGGCGCACTTCACGGGGTCCAGTTCCGTGGCCACGACCACGCCGCCGTCCAGGGTGCGAAGCGCCTCGGCGAAATACAGCGTGGATACGCCGTAGGAACTGCCGAGTTCGAGAATCCGACGTGGCTTATGCGCAAGCACCATGTTGCGCAAGAATCGTCCCATTTCCGCCGAGACCGCCAGCGAGAGAGCCGCACCTTGCACGGACTCGAAATCTTCGCTGGACAGCCCGAGCGTTTCGAGAAAACGTCCGCGCAGGTGAGGGGCGAGCGTGTCGTATTCTTCCGCGAGTGATTGAAACTCATCACTCGCTCCCGGAAACTGGGCCCGCGCCCGGATCATCAGTTCCGTCCGGCTCTGCTCGTGAAGCTGCTGTAAAAGCATCGTGGTCGTTGACGTCATAGGTTTTCTCCGCGCTAACCGGGTTCGACTAGTGAAGGGTCTCGCGCGTACTCAATCTTCCGCGCGTGTGCCGGGCCGCGAGCGCCAGCCTGCCTGCAGACGTTCCCGTTCCTCCGGTGTCATGACATCCCATTTGCGCCACAGTCGCCGCTCGCGGCAGCCGCCGTGTCCGCGGAAGCCGCCAAACAGAATCCGGCTCAGAACCAGCAGGCCGAGTGCATGCGCGAAATCGATCGTGCGGGCGTCGACGAACAACGCCGGAACCACCCAGTTCCATAGCGTCATGACCGCCCACCCCAGCACGCCTATGCCGATGACCACCAGCAGCGCTTTACCTGCACATCTGATTCGAAATTTCATAGGTCAACTCCTTTAAATATCCAGTTCGTCGTAAATGGCCTGCAGCCGGGCGCGCAGATGCAGAACCGCGTAGCGTTTGCGTGCGAGCAGCGTATTGAGCGTGACTCCGCTTTCAGCCGCGATGTCTTTGAAGGACCGGCCTTCGAGTTCGTGCGCGATGAACACGTCGCGTTGATTTGGCGGCAACTCGTCGAGCGCATCCTGCAGTGCCTTGAGCAATACAGCGCGAGCGTATTGGGCTTCGGGACCCGCATCGTGTGCCGGAAGGTTCAGGTCGAGGCGATACTCATTGCCGGCTTCATCGTCGTCGTCGAACAGGTCCGACAGCGGCTCTTCCTTCTTCTTGCGAAAACGGTCGATGATGCGATTGCGCGCGGCGCGGAAGAGCCACGCGCTGGCCTGTTCGATCGGCGCCGGAAGCCGGTAGGCCTGCACGAATTCGTGGAAGACGTCCTGCAGGATGTCCTCGGCATCGTGCGGATCGCGTATGCGACGCCGGATGAAATTGACGAGCCTCGTACGCTCACGCACCACGGTCGCGGTGATGTCGCTGTCTCGTTCGGTCATCGTGCCCGGGGTGGGTGGTGGTTCCATGCGTCTGAAGACGTTTCAGGCGCGCAAATATTGTGGCCGGCTAGAAAAATTCCGCCAGTCAAATGTGTGTGGCGCCGACGCTCGGTCATGGAGGCCGTCGCGTTCATGCCAGCTCACGCCAGCCGAACTCGCGATCTGACCGTTGCCGTTTGCCGGCCGGCGCGCAAGCTTCGCACGCCTTCTGCCCCCGACAGCATCAAATCCCGGCAGCCGCTCAATGCCGCGCAGTCGGGATCAGCATGTGCTCGCAACCGTCGCCCGTTGGCCCCCTTGCCAGACGACATTCTGCTCCGAATACGGGAAATCCCCAGTGCGGTATTCCTTGTGCGACCTGGGCGGTATTCCGCTCCTCATGGTGATTTTCTGGGTGTACTTTCTCGTTCCCGTTCTGACCGGTTATCCGGTCACCGGATTCGTCACCGTGCTGTGCGCGCTGGTGATCTACGACTCCGCCTATCTCGGCGAGATCGTCCGGGCCGGCATCGAGGGACTGCCGAAAGGACAGGCCGAGGCTTCGCGTGCGCTTGGCATGAGCTACATGAAGACCAGGCGCGCGGTCATCCTGCCGCAGGCGCTCTACAACGTGGTGCCGAGCATGGTCACGCAGTTCGTGTCGACCATCAAGGAAACCTCGCTCGGTTACATCATCAACGTGCAGGAGATTTCCTTCGCCGCGGATCAGATTAACAATGGGCTGCTGACCACGCCGTTCCCCGTTTATCTGATTCTCGCCTTGAGCTACTTCGCCCTCTGTTATGCGCTGACGCAGCTTGCGCGGTAGCTGGAGCGGCGCGTGACACGCAAGCGCGCCGGTGTCGTGGCGAAAGCGCGGAAAACCGGCCCTGTCGCGCTCGCCGATCCGCTGCCCACCGAGAACTAGGCGTTCAATCACTTCGAGGTAATTCGCATGATCAAATTTTCCAGCGTCAACAAATGATACGGCGAATATCACGCTCTCGTGGACGTGAACGCCGACGTTCGCAAAGGCGAAGTCGTGGTGGTGTGCGGACCGTCCGGATCGGGTAAGTCGACGTTGATTCGCACCGCCAACCGGCTCGAGGAAATCAATCGCGGCCAGATCTTGTTCGACGGCCAGGACATTCACGACAGGAAGCTGGGCCTGAATGCGTACCGCAGCCGTGTCGGTTTCGTGTTTCAGCAGTTCAACCTGTTTCCGCATCTATCCGTGCTGGACAACATCACGCTTTCGCCAATGCGTGTGAACGGCCTCAAGCGTGCGGAGGCGGAAAGCAAGGCGGCGGATTTGCTGTCACGCGTCGGTCTGTCGAACAAGGCCAAGGCGTTCCCGCCGCAATTGTCCGGTGGCCAGCAGCAACGTGTCGCCATTGCGCGCGCATTGGCGATGGACCCGTCGGCCATGCTGTTCGACGAACCGACCAGCGCGCTCGACCCCGAGATGGTCGGCGAAGTATTGAACGTGCTGAAGAGTCTCGCGCAGGAAGGCATGACCATGATGTGCGTCACGCATGAGATGGGCTTTGCGCGTGAAGTCGCCGATCGCGTGTGGTTCATGGATGCGGGGAAAATTCTCGAAACAGCGGAACCGGAAGAGTTCTTCTTGCGTCCGCAACACGCCCGCGCGCAGCGATGCCTGTCCGACCTTCGCACGCATTGAGGCAACGGGTTTGCCGCAGTGGTTCGGATTGCGTCACCTTTGATCAGCAATGGGTTGCTTTACACATACACTTCAGGAGCATCACGATACAGGTAAAGAAGATTTTCGCGGGGATGGTGGTCGTGGGCGGTGCGGTGGCATCGATCGCCCCGGCGCATGCTGATCAACTGGCCGATATCAAGAGTCACGGCGAGTTGAGTTGCGGCCTGTATTCGAACGTCGAGCCGTTCTCGTATCCGAATGCGCAGACGCGTCAGCTCGAAGGCATGGACGTAGACCTGTGCAATGCCGTGGCGAAACAACTGGGCGTGAAGGCGAAGCCGGAGCCGCTGGCCGTGGAAGCGCGCATTCCGCAACTGAAGCTCGGGCGCGTCGACATCGTGGTGGCGAATCTGGCCTACACCAAGACCCGCGCCACGCAGATCGCCTTCAGCGACTCGTGCTACTCCACCAAGGAAGTCCTGGTCGTGAAGAAGGCCGACGCCAGCAAGAAGCTGGCTGATTTCACGGGGCAGAAGATCAGTGCCGCCGACGGCTCGACGTCCGCGCAGTCGATTCCGATTTCGATCAAGGATGGCCAGGCGGTGACCTTCCACGAAACCAGTTCGGCGTTTCTCGCACTCGAGCAGAACAAGGTCAAAGGCTTCGTCACCAATCAGACGACCGCCACGAAGATCGCAAAGCAGGTGGACGGCACGGACGGCGCGGTGGCGATTGCGGCGGAGCCGATGCTGATCGAGCCGATCGCGGTGGGCTTGCGGCAGAACGAGCCGGCCATGCTGAGCGCGGTGAATAAAGCGTTGGCGGCGATGGAGCAGAGCGGCGAGATGAGCACGATCTTCAACAAGTGGCTTGGACCGAAGACGCCTTATGGCCTGACCCGCACTGACAAGGTCACGCCGATCGGCCAGCTCAAGTTCACGCCGGTGTCCTGACGCGAAAAGGGGGGCGGGGCGGCGGTGCGTCGGGATCGACTCGCCGCGGCCTGTTGAATGACCGGCGCGATCTTGTCGATCGCCCGCCGCAACAACGTGGCTGGATTGTGCAACGTGACAGATAAGATAGTGGTGATGGGCGTATCGGGCTCGGGCAAGTCGACGCTCGCGCGCGAACTGGCCGTCGCGCTGGAAGGCGTCTTTATCGAAGGGGACGAGCATCATTGAGCGGCAAGCCGTGAGAAGATGTGTCGCGGCATCGCCTTGTGCGACAGTGACCGCGAGCCGTGGCTGGACCGGCTCTCCGGACGCATGATCGAGATTCAGGGCGCGGCGGTGCTGTCCTGTTCCGCGTTGAAGCGCCGTTACCGGGAGCGTATGCGCGCGCGTGTCGCGCGGCTGCGCTTCGTGTTTCTCGACATTCCCCTGTCCGCGGCGATGGCGCGCGTGGCGGCGCGGCCCGATCATGAGTTCCCCGCGACCTTGGTCGCGGATCAGTTCGATACGCTCGAATCGCCGGCGGGTGAAGCCGGCGTGCTGCATCTCCGTGCTTCGCAAGACAGCGCCTCGAATTTGAAGGAGGTGATGCAATGGCTGAACGCACCCGATGGTGCTCGATGGAAATCGGACGAATTAGCTTCGAGGAGAAGTGGAGTTGAATAGCAATCTGAACATGTTTGATCTGTCGGGGCGCCGGGCGCTGGTCACCGGGTCGAGTACCGGCATTGGCTATGCGCTCGCAAAAGGTCTGGCCGGCGCCGGCGCCGAACTCATTCTGAATGGCCGTAACGCGGCGAGGCTGGCGGAGGCTGTCGGCCGGTTGCGCGATGAAGGGGCCACCGTTCATGCCGCCGGCTTCGACGTGACATCGGCTGACGAGGTGGAAAAGGCGATCGGCGATATCGAACGCGAAATCGGCGCCATCGACATTCTCGTCAACAACGCCGGCATGCAGCGTCGCGCGCCGCTTGAACAGTTCTCCCACGAGCAGTGGCAGGAGTTGATGAAGACCAACGTCGACAGCGTGTTCCTGGTCGGGCAGGCGGTGGCGCGGCATATGATCGGGCGGCAGCGCGGCAAGATCATCAACATCTGTTCGGTGCAAAGCGAACTGGGCCGCCCCAACATTGCCGCCTACACCGCGAGCAAGGGCGCGGTGAAGATGCTGACGAAAGGCATGGCGATCGACTGGGGCCAGCACGGCATTCAGGTCAACGGTCTCGGGCCGGGTTACTTCAAAACCGAATTGACCGAGGCGCTCGTCAAGGACGAGACCTTCAGCAAGTGGCTGACCGGACGCACGCCGTCGCGGCGTTGGGGCGATGTGGAAGATCTCGTCGGCGCAGCGGTCTTTCTCGCGAGCAACGCGTCGAACTTCGTGAACGGACACATTCTCTACGTGGATGGTGGCGTGACCGCCACGCTGTAGCGCTCGGGCGAACCGAGCGGCGCTCCGCGGTGGCGGCATCACGCCGGCAGCGATGCACCATGCATATACCGGTTCATCCGCCGCGCCTGCTGGCAGATCGCATGCATCGACAGCGGGGTGTTGCAGTAAGGGTTCTTTGACCGGGAGGCGGCGGCCGGCGTGACCGGATCCCCTCCCTTACCCTTCATGACCGGATCGCGACGCGCGCCGAGTCAGCCCGTCAACCGCTCGCCACGGCCGATATGACCGTTGGGCCTTCTCACAGGCTTTCATTTTTCATGCAGTGCCGCGGCGCACGCCTGCGTCAGTAATCAGCCCATCTGGGCGCCCCCCTATCTGCCAGGCTGATTCCAGCCATCACGGTCATCCTCCTGCCGAAGGCCGCACTAATAGATAAAAGCGGTTCCTCAAAAAACCCATTTCCATCGTATTTAGATGCTCGTCAGGCAAACCCGCCAACAGCCTTCCTCACGAATTTGACGCGGTTCAGAATTAACCGTTGTTGGTGTTACACTGCGACTCGCCGGAGCCATTCTGGCAAAGGGTTTAACGTTGCCAGCGCAACATTGGCTTGAACCACGTCCATGGTTCTTATTCGATGTGGCAAGTGCGGCAGCCAATCACTGGACTTCATCCAACACCCAGCTGCGTTTTCCAGAATCCTCAGGTTCTTATACCGTGTACTCTCAAACGCAAATCGATCCGGTAGTCAGCTTCCGCAACTCGCAACGCGAACAGGTGCGTGGGACAATCATTAACCTCCAGAGAAAATCTTTGGTGATGGAGGTTTATAACCCATACTCGATCGTGCAGGTCAGCGAGGTGTTAAGCGAGCTGAGCGTGCGTATGGGCAGCAAGAATGCCTATTTGGGCAAGGCGGTGGTCGTCAGCCTCGTGAATACCGGCCTTACCGCGGTGGTTTCGCTGGCGCTGATCGACGAGTGGCGCGAGCTTAGCGTCCTGTCCAATGAACCCAGGTCGGTCGGGCGGGAAGCCGAGCTCTTCATCAGCGACTGGGACGCGCGCTTCAATATCCGGCGCGGCTATCAGATCGTGGTCAACGAGATGCGCGCATTCCTCTCGGAAGTGTCGCGCTGGGTTGAACAGGTCGATCTGACCGAGAGCCTGCCGAAGACCGACGGCAAGCTGCGCGAGGATCTGTTCTACGAGCTCGCCACCCCCATCATGCACAAGGTCAAGTCTTATCTCGTGCGGCTCGAGGAAGAGGCCGAACTCGTCGACGTGGAGATTGCGCCCGTGCATCGCACGTACGCGCAAGCGGCACTGCATCCGCTGCTGCTGCGCGCGCCATTTGTTTACCGGACGTTTACGAAGCCGCTGGGCTATGCCGGCGACTACGAGATGGTCAACCAGATTCTGAGCGATCCGCAGCAGGGGCCGACCACCTACTTCCAGATCGTCAATACGGCCTTCCTCAAGGCCGCCGTGGCGACCGCGCACCGGAACCGGATCACGCTGCTGATCGACTTTCTGACGCGCCAGGCCGAAGCGGCGCGCGTAGCCGGCAGACCGTTCCGGATACTCAACGTCGGCTGCGGACCGGCTTTCGAGATCCAGCGCTTCGTGCGCGAATACGCGCAGCCCGATCTGCTGTCGTTCCAGCTGGTGGACTTCAGCGAGGAAACGTTGGCTTTCACGAAGGCCGCCATCGAAGGCGCGGCGGCCGAGGTGGGGAAAAAAGTCGTGGTGGAAACGGTGCATCAATCGGTGCACGATCTGCTCAAACGCAAGATTTCACCCGACGCGACCCAGCGCGAATTCGACGCCGTGTACTGCGCCGGTCTGTTCGATTATCTGTCGGACAAGGTCTGCACACGGCTGTTGAGTTACTTCGCCGCCCGCACGCGTCCCGGCGGCCACTTGCTGGTCACCAACGTGCACTCGGCCAACCCCGAGAAGTACGGCATGGAGCATCTGCTCGAGTGGTATCTGATCTATCGGAACGAGAGCGGCATGCGCTCGCTGCTGCCCGCACAGTCCACCGAACAGAAGCTCTACGTCGACGAGACCGGGGTCAATGTGTTCGCGGAAGCCACGATCCTCTGAACCGTCAGCAGACAGCCATCCATGAGCATCAGTCAACTGCACACAGGCTATCAAACCGAGCTGGCGGACTTTCGCGTGACGTTCAGCCGCGGCGGTGCGTACACGGCCATCGTGCTCGTCCTGCTCGGTGTGGGGTTGGACCATGCGCAGTATCCGCAACTGCAGACTTCGTTCGCCGCTGCGCGTCTGCTCGTCTCGCTGTTGATCGGCGGCATCGTGATCATGCTGAGCACCCCATGGGGGCGACGCTTGTCCCCATGGTTGACGCTGTCCTGGCTGCTGCTGCCGCAGGCCATGATTTCGTGGATGATCTGGCAGACCGACGGCGTTCAGTCGCCCTACTATATGGGGCTGAATCTTGCCATCTTCGCTTCCGGCATCGCATTGCCATTCGGCTTGTGGCAGAACCTGGTGTTCGGCGTGCTGTCGTGCGTCCTGTACCTGCTCGCCTGCCTGCTGCCTCCGCACGGTGCGGTGCCGGTCGGCACGATGACCGTCAACGTACTGCTCCTTCTGTTTGCCGCGGCCGCCAGCGCTGTGTACACCTTCTTCAACGAACGCGTGCGCTTCATGCTGTTTCGCCTGAAGACCGAAGTATCCGAAAAGAATGCCGAGCTCGAGGAGACCAACAGCAAGCTGCTCGATATCAAGGGCCAATTGCTGCAGCAGGAAAAAATGGCGGCGGTCGGCACGCTTGCCGCGGGCTTGTTGCATGAAGTGAACAACCCGGTGAATTTTTGCCTGATGGCGATCGAGGTCGCGCTCGAGGAGCCCGTGACCAAAACGGAGCCGGCGCTGCAGGAGTGTCTTGTCGACGCGAGGCAGGGCATGCAGCGGATCCAGCACATCGTGTCGGACCTCAAGACCTTCGCCTACCGCAAGCCCGGCGCCGAAGCGGAGGCGGGCACACCGTTCCTGTTCGAGAAGGCACTCGATTCGGCGATCCGGCTCATCGCGCATGAGTTGCGCGGCGTTACCGTGACGCGTGAGCTTCCCGCGGACACCCTGGTGCTGGGCGACGAAGCGGCGATCATCGGCGTGTTGATCAATCTGCTTTCCAATTCGGTGCTGGCCATGCGTAAGGCGGGCACCGCCGGACCGACGATTCACATCTCGGTCAAGTGGTCGGACCAACGCCTGCACGTGACGGTACGGGACAACGGACCGGGCATTGCGGATGAGCACCTGGCGCGCGTGTTCGAGCCGTTCTTCACCACCCGCGACGTCGGGCAGGGCCTGGGCCTGGGTCTGTCGATCAGTTATGCCGTGATCGAGCGCCATGGCGGTCTGCTGTACGCTGAGAGCGAACTGGGAAGTTGGGCATCATTCAGCTTCGATCTGTCCCGCGCCCCGTGAGAACCCCATGAACGACATCCGGCAGACGCAGCCCACTATTCTCTACGTCGACGACGAAGAGTTGGCGGGCAAATATTTCGCACGCGCTGTCGATGCGGACTATGAAGTCCTGCTCGCTAGAAGCAGTGACGAGGCGATCGCCGTCCTTCAGCAGGACAGCGCGCGCATTGCCGTGCTGGTCACGGACTTCCGCATGCCGGGCCGCGATGGTGGCGACCTGCTGCGACAGGTGGCGCAGGAATACCCGCACATCGTGCGGATTCTGGTTACTGCTTATGCAGACGTCGACGTGCTGCTGCAGACGGTGAATACCGGTGAGGTGTTCCGCATCCTCGAAAAACCGCTCAGGCCGGTTTCCGTGCGCGAAACGCTTCAAATGGCGATCGAGCGCTATCGCGAACGCGCCATCCAGAATCAGCGGTTGATGGCAATCGACGAGACGTTGGCCTTTCTGGCGCACGAATTGAACACGCCGCTCGCTGCCATTGCGTTGAACGCGAGCAGCATCGAAAATCGCGGTGACGTGGAACACGATTCGCCGCAGGAGATCATCGGCGCCGCCAGATCGATGCGTGAGAGCGCGCAGTATTGCATAGCGGTGGTCTCGTCGTTCTGGCGATCGGTCCACAATGGACACCGGAAACTCGCGGAGGGCGACGCCCGCAGCGAGATCACGGCGCACGGCCTGATCTCCGCTTTGCTCGATACCTATCCGTTCGCAGCGGCGCAGCGGTCGTGGGTACAGGTCGAGATCAATGGCGATTTTCCCGTGGTGACGCAGCCCAACTGCGTGGCGCTCGTGCTCTCTTCGCTATTGTCCAACGCGCTACGCGCGGTTGCGGATGTGCCCTCTCCGTCGGTGCGCTTTACCGTGACGGCAGACCCCGGCCCCCGTATCCGCATCTGCGACAACGGCCCGGGAATTCCCCCTGAAATAAAGGCCCGCCTGTTGACGGACCCGATTACAACGCACGCGAAATCCGGTGGGAACGGCTTGGGCCTGATTCTATGCGACCGCGTCATGCAGTCCTGTGGCGGCGGACTCCAGATCGAGTCCACGTCGGGAGTCGGCACCACCGTCTTGCTGGATTTCCCCCCTATTAAAGGTCAAACGCACAGGAGTTATTGATGAACGAAGCGAAAGCCACACAGGAGTCGTCGGCGGCGATCATCTTCGTCGATGACGAGGCCACGGCCGTGAAATACTTCCAGCGCGCCATCGGAAGCCTGGCGCCAGTCCTGACCGGCGGCTCGGTGGAAGAGGGCAAGGCGCTTCTCGACGCACACGGCGACAGGGTGGGCGTTCTTGTCTCCGACCAGCGCATGCCCGGCGAATTCGGCAACGAGCTGCTGCGCTATGCAAGCGAGCGCTATCCGCATGTCGTACGGATCTTGACGACCGCCTATTCGGAGATCGACCAGACCGTCGCGGCTGTCAATCTCGGTCATATCCACCGCTACATCAAGAAGCCGTGGGACATTGCCGCGTTGCGCATGGAACTGAAGCAGGCGCTCGAACTGTCCGACCTGCGCAAGGAACGCGACCACCTGCTGCGTGAGAAGCTGGGGGTGCTGCAAAAGCAGACTCTCGCCACGCGGATCGGTCTGATTCGCGCGCTGTCCGCCACGCTGATCGGCACCGAGCGCTTCCAGCCGGTGGAGACCTATCTGGCAGCAGCAGTGCTCGCCGATGTGCGGAATTCCGAACCGGACTGGCTGCTGCTGGACTACTCCGATCTGGTCGCGGCCGAGAGCAGCCGGGCCGGCGCTTTTGGCAACATGGTGGCGGCAAAGCTTGCAGAGCTGCGTAACCGAGGCGCCGGTTCCACGGCCGGCGACGCGGTCGCGGCGGTGGCTCAGTCATTGAATGAGGCGGGCATCAAGGTCAGGCGCGAAGCCGATGCTCTGGTCTGGGAGGAGCTTGCCGCACTCGCCGAATTTCTGGGCGAACCGGTTAATCAGGCCGTGTCGACCGGCCATGCGGCATGGTTGGCAAGCCTGCTTTGGCTCGACGAGAATGGCTTTGCACTCGAGCCGCGACGTGAAGGGGATGCCGTCGCGTTCCGGCCCGCTCAATATCGAACTGAGTTTCCCGCCGACCGCCTCGCGGCGTGGATCGAGCAATTCTGAGCGCCGCGGGGGATGGAAGCGGCGTGGTTTGTCCATACGTACCGTTCTGAAACGTCCGGGTGAGAAGTCGTGTATTACTTGGCGGCGATGGTGTTGAAACGAGATTCAATAGCGGCCCGGCCTTTCCGTTGCAGCTCGCGCAAATAAATATAACCAATCTGCGCCGACGCCAGTCGACAGTGAAAAGGCCAAAGCAAGGCGGACGGTCCGGTTAAAGTCCGCCATAAAAAAGCCGATATAACCCAAAGGAAGATGCAGAGAATCGCCGTACACGCGAGGTAAGCGTGATCGGATGCGCATTGCTTGAAGCGTGACGCATCCGGGCGATTCGACGGCCTGCCGGCCGTATCGAGCATTGACCCTGATCCCACGCCGGCTGGCCTCGTTCAAGGGCTTGACCGTTCAAGACTCGTATTCAGCACCGAAAAGGAAAAATAAGAAATGAAGTTGAAGAAATTGATTCCGCTGTGCGTCTCGTTGTTGGTGATGGCGGGATGCGCATCCGTGCCGATGGGCGATCCGCAGAAGGACGCGGCACTGAAAACTTTCAATGCCCCGCAGAATAAAGCGGCGATCTATGTATATCGGAACGAGAGCATGGGTGCTGCGGTGAAGATGCCGGTCACCGTGGATGGCCAGGTTCTCGGCGACACGTTAGCCAAAACCTATCTGTACACGGAAGTCGAACCGGGTTCACATGAACTGGTGTCTAAAGCGGAGAACGATTCGACGCTCAAAATCGACACGGTGGCCGGTAAGAACTATTACGTCTGGCAAGAAGTCAAGATGGGTATTCTGTATGCGCGCAGCAAGCTGCAGTTGGTCGACGACCAAACCGGCCAGGGCGGCGTGAAGGAATCGAAACTGACAGTCGCGCCAGCGGCTCAAGCCAGCGCGGCCAAGTAAAGCCGAATTGTTGAATATCGCAGCGGATTGAGATCGGCACCCCGGCAGCTTCAAGCGCGTCATGAACATGCGTGCTTTGCCGGGGCGGTGAAGTCCATGAGGTTGGCTCGAAGCCGATGCCCCGAGCCGGACTCCACCCCCGGTTACGCATGTTCGCTTACGCCAGCCACCCCTTGATCGTCTCCGCCATGACCGAGGTCGAAATGCCGTAGCGGTCATGGAGCGTGGGCAGGGCCCCGGCCGCGAGGAACGCATCCGGCAGTCCCACCTGCCTGAACGGACACGACACGCCCGCGCGCATCAATTCCGCGGCGACGGCTTCTCCCAGACCGCCGATCACCGTATGGTTCTCCGCCACCACCACGAGCCGGCCCGAGCGCCTTGCTTCGCGCAAAATGGTTTCGGTATCGAGCGGCTTGATGGTCGGCACGTGGAGCACGCCGACTTCGACCCGATCTTTTTCGAGCGCTTTGGCTGCTTCGAGCGCGCGCATCGTCATGATGCCGGACGAGATGATCAGCACGTCTGCACCGTCACGCAGCATCTTTGCCTTGCCGAGTTCGAAGGTGTAGTCGTATTCGTCGAGCACGGCGGGCACGTTGCCACGCAGCAGGCGCGCATACACCGGTCCTTTGTGGGCGGAAATCGCCGGCACCATCTGCTCGATGTCGAGCGCGTCGCACGGATCGATCACGGTCATGTTCGGCATGGCGCGCATCAACGCGAGATCTTCCGCCGCCTGGTGGCTCGGCCCGTAGCCGGTCGTCAGGCCCGGCAGCGCGCAGACGATCTTCACGTCCAGATTGTCTTCGGCAATCGCCTGATGCATGAAGTCATAGGCGCGGCGTGTTGCGAATACCGCATATGTGGTGACGAACGGTTGGGCGCCTTCGTGCGCGAGGCCGGCTGCCGCGCCCATCAGCAGTTGCTCGGCCATGCCCATCTGGTAGTAGCGCTCCGGGAATTCCTTGCCGAAGATATGAAGGTCGGTGTACTTGCCCAGGTCGGCCGTCATGCCGACGACATTTGCCTTCTGCCGGGCCAATTCCACCAATGCGTGGCCGAAAGGCGCCGAGCGCGTGATCTGTCCTTCACCGGCAATGGATGCAATCATCGCCGAGGTTTTCAGACGCGGCTTGCTGATCGTTGCGTTGCTCATGCTTGTCTCCCTGCTTCGAGTGCCTGAAGCGCCAATTGCCATTCATGGGCATCGACGCGGATGAAGTGATTCTTCTCGCGTTCTTCGAGAAACGGCACACCGCGCCCCATGTGGGTGTCGGCGATGATCATGCGCGGTTGCGCGACGGGATGGTTGCGGGCCGCATCGAACGCGGCGGCCACGGCGGCGATATCGTTGCCGTCGACCCGTTGCGTAAACCAGCCGAATGCCTGCATTTTTTCGGTGAGCGGTTCGAACGCCATGATCTGCGTCGACGGCCCGTCGGCCTGCTGGTTGTTCACGTCGACCACCGCGATCAGGTTATCGAGCTTCCAGTGGCTCGCGGACATGATGCCCTCCCAAATCGCGCCTTCATCCAGCTCGCCGTCGGAGAACAGCGTGTACACGAACGCTTTCGAGTTCTTGCGCTTGAGACCGAGGCACCGGCCCACGGCAATGGTGAGCCCGTGACCGAGCGAGCCGCCCGACATCTCCATGCCGGGCGTATAGCTGGCCATGCCGGACATCGGCAGGCGGCTATCGTCGCTGCCGTAGGTTTCAAGCTCTTCGGCAGGCAGAATGCCCGCTTCGAGCAGTGCCGCATACAGGGCGATCGCGTAATGTCCGTTGGAAAGCAGGAAGCGGTCACGCTCTTCCCACTCGGGGTCTTCCGGGCGATAGCGCATTGCGCCGAAGTACGCGACGGCCAGCACGTCGGCGATGTCGAGCGCCTGGCCGATGTAGCCTTGCCCCTGGACCTCGCCCATCAACAGGGCGTTTCTGCGGATGTGGTAAGCGTGCTCGGCAAGTGCTGCCGTCGATGCGTTGGATGGACTGTTCATGTCGTCTCCTGGGTTTGGTCGGAATGGTTGAAAGAGAATCAGCGGTTCACCGATTTCGCGGGCACCAGGAAGACAAAGCAGGCACCCAGTGTGACGGCGGCGGAGATGAAGATCAGCCCCGCGGTCGATTTGCCCGTGAGGTCGTTCAGCCACCCCACGATCGCCGGAGAAAAGAAGCCGGCGAGATTGGCGACGCAGTTCACGGCGGCGATCCCGGCGGCGGCTGACATGCCGCCTAGCAGCGCGGTCGGCAGCGACCAGAACTGCGAGGACGCGGCGAGGATGCCGGCTGCCGCGACGCTCAAACAGACGATCGAAGCCGCGACGCTACCGAGCGCAGGCAACACGGCGAAGCCTGCCGCCGCGACCAGCATCGGAATCGCCAGATGCAGCCGACGCTCGCGGTGATGGTCGGCGCTCATGCCGATCAACGGCAGCGCGATGATCGCGCACAGGTACGGAATGGCGGTGAACAAGCCCACCCACAGCGGATCCGCGACACCGGACTTGCGGATGATCGTGGGCAGCCAGAAGGTCAGCCCGTACTGGCCGAGCACCACGCAGAAGTAGATCGCGGCCATCAGCCACAGGCGACGATCGCCGATGAACGACCTGATCGAGAGGTGGGCAATCTTGTGCACATTGTCGGCGGCGACATTGCGGGCGAGCAGGGTCTTTTCCGATTCGTTGAGCCATTTGGCTTTGGCAATGCCGTCATCGAGATAGAGCAGGATCGCGATACCGAGCACGAGCGACGGCAGCGCTTCGAGCAGGAACAGCCATTTCCATCCGGCCATCTCCATCGCGCCTTGGAGCGAGTGCATGATCCAGCCCGACAGCGGACCGCCGATCATGCCCGCCAGTGGAATCGCCATGAAGAACAGCGACAACGCTTTCGCCCGCCGCGCAGCGGGAAACCAGTAGGTCAGATAGAGAATCACGCCCGGGGCAAAGCCGGCTTCGGCGACACCCAGCAGAAAACGGAGCACGTAGAAGGCCGTGGGCGATTTCACGAAGATGAAACTGGCGGAGATCACCGCCCACGTCAGCATGATTCGCGCGAGCCACTTACGCGCGCCGACGCGGTGAAGCACCAGATTGCTAGGCACTTCGAACAGGAAATAGCCGAGAAAGAAGATGCCCGCGCCCATGCCGTACACGGTTTCGCTAAAGCGCAGATCGTTCAGCATCTGCAGCTTGGCGAACCCGACGTTGACCCGGTCGAGATACGCACCGAGGTAGCACAGCATCAGGAAGGGGATCAGCCTGCGGCTGACTTTCGCATAGGTCTTCGACTCGAAGCTGGTCGAGTCCGTGGGTGCCGACATATCGCCCGTAATGGGCGAAGCGGTGTATTTCGATTTCATCTTTGTCTCCATCCATGGCCCCGTGGTTGGTCCCGGGTGCCTGGGATACGGCGTCGCCCTCGCGGACGGACTCCGTCAGTGAATGAGCATGCCGCCGTTCACGTCGAGCGTGATGCCCGTGAGATAAGTCGACAGGTCGCTCACGAGGAACAGGCACGCGTTCGCGACATCGGCCGCGTCGCCTAAGCGGCCGAGCGGGATACCTTTGATGATATCCACGCGCATCTCGGCGGTGAGTTTGTCGCCGGTGATGTCGGTCTGTATCAGACCCGGCGTGATCGAGTTGATGCGAATGCTATCGGGACCGAATTCGCGCGCCATGGCGCGTGCGAGGCCGAGTACGCCGGCTTTCGCGGCGCTGTAGTGCGGACCGCCGAAAATGCCGCCGCCGCGTTGGGCGGACACCGACGACATGCAGACGATGCTGCCGCCTTTCTGCTCTTTCATTGCGGGCAATACGGCTTGCGACATGTAGAGCGTGCCGCGCAGGTTGACGTCGACGATGGCGTCGAAGCCCTCGGCGGTGATGTCGAGCGTGCGCACCGGCTGGGTGATGCCGGCGTTGTTGATGAGTCCGTCGATGCGGCCATAGCGTTCGAGCGTGGCCTTGGCGGCCTTCACGCAGGCGTCTTTGTCGGTGACGTCGCAGGCGAGCCCAAGGTGGGCGTCGCCGAGATCGGCGGCGGCCTGCTTCGCGTCCGCTTCGCGCAGATCGAGGATGACGATGCGCCCGCCCTGCGCGGCCAGGGCTTTGGCGGTGGCTTTGCCGATGCCGCGCGGCGAAGCCGCGCCCGTGACGATCACAACCTTGTTGTCGAGCAGCATATTTGTCTCCTGAGTGTTGATGTGATGGCGCAGTGTCCGCCGCGCGGCCACTCGCATCAACACCTTGGCGCTCAACTATGTTTGAGAAATTTTCAGGTGACGCTACGCCGCCCGATTCGGGTGACCGATTTCCCGTTCGATCCAGGCGATGAACCGCGCCACGCGCGGCAGTTCGGCGTTCTGAGGCGGGTAAACCAGATGATGCGCGCCCACTTCGACCGAGTGTGTAGCGTCGAATACCGGCACGAGCCGGCCTTCCTTGATCCGGACCGACGCGAGCATCTGGCTCTCGAGCGCGATGCCGAGGCCGAGCGCGGCTGCCTCGAGCGACATATATGAGCGGTCGAAAGAGAAATCGAAAGTCTTCTGGGCAGCGCTCACGCCGGTGCGTCCGAACCATTGTTTCCACTGGACCAAGGGCGTCTCCGAGTAGATCAGACGGTGCTCCAGCAGGTCTTCCGGCGTTCTGACCGGATGGCTTTCCAGGTATCTCGGCGAGGCTAGCGGCGCGATGAATTCATTGCGCAGCGTCCTGACCTCGAGATCGCGCCAGTTGGCGTAGCCGTGCCGCAAATCGATGTCGTAGTAGCCGCTGGTAAACGAGACGTCTTCATAGGAGCACGCCAGATTCAGCTGGATGTCGTCGTTGGCGGCCTGAAACGATTCGAGCCGCGGCAACAGCCACATGAGCCCGAAGCTGGGGCTGGAATGCACACGCAGGATATCGACATCGGCGCGGCTCGACGCGCGTTCGGTCGCGCGGCTCAGATCGGCGAGCGAGCCCGTCACGTCCGACAGATAGCGCTCGCCTGTGGGCGTCAGCACGAGCCCCCGGCCCGATCGATAGAACAGCGGTTGGCCGATGATCGCTTCGAGGTTGCTGATCTGATGGCTCACCGCCGAAGCGGTCAGTCCAAGTTCCTCGGACGCGCGATTGACGCTTTTGGTCCGGGCCACGCTCTCGAAAGCGACGATGGCTTTCACGGGTGGGATGCGCATAGTGAAATTTATTTCAGTCGCAGTTGAATGAAACCGCCTTGTTCGCTTGCCGCCCGCACTGCCATTCTGTGGGCAAACCGCGTAACAGCGGCGCTCAAGTTGTCTTGATGCTGCCCCTGGCGATGAAAGGGCAGTACCGCGGCAAACCATAGACATATATTGCGCAGCAGCAACTGCGCAGGAGACTGCGATGAATTATCCGTCCTTTCTGCTGACGGCGCGTTCGATCGTCAAAAGCTTCGGGCCGACGAGCGTGTTGAAGGGTTTCGATATTTCGATCGCTGCAGGCGAAGTGCACGCCTTTCTCGGCGGCAACGGCGCGGGCAAATCGACGCTCATCAAAATCATCTCCGGCCAGTTCGACCGCGACGGCGGCACCCTCGAATTCGATGGTCAGGACATCGGCGCATCCGCAGGCGGCCATGTCGCGGCCGGCACCATTGCGGTTGTCAATCAGGAACTGGCGCTGCTGCCGCATCTTTCGGTCGCTGAAAACATTGCCATGCCGCGCTTGCGGCGCGGATCGGCCCGCTATAGCGAACGCGCTTCAATGACCGTCGCCGTCGAAGCGCTCTCGCTGATCGATCCTCACTTCGCACGCGAATCGGCGGGGCGGTTGGTCAGCGGCCTGACGCTGCACGAGCGTCAGCTGGTGGAGATTGCCCGCGCGCTCGGCTCGGGGGCGAAGCTGCTGCTGCTCGACGAACCGACCGCCAACCTGACCGCCGCCGAAACGGCGCGGCTGTTTTCGGTGATACGCCGGCTGATCGCCGACACGGGACTCGCGGTGCTGTTCGTCTCGCATCGAATGCGCGAAATCCGCCAGATCGCCGACGTCTGCACCATCATCCGCGACGGCAGGACAGCGGTGGACCGTGCCGCGCTCGACACGATCACGGACCGCGAGATCATCGAATGCATGGGGCAGAGTGTCCTTGTCGACGAAGCGGCGCAAAGCGTCGCGGAGCATGCGGAGTCGACGCAGGGCGCGCCGCTCGTGGAGCACGACGGCCACGGCGGCGCTGAGCCGCGCTCCGCGGGCGTGCTGCGTATCGAGCGTGACGGCGTGGCGATCGAGGTTCCGCAAGGCGCGATTGTCGGCCTCGCGGGCGCGCCGGTCGGGCCGTCTTCCCTGATCGACGCGTTGACCGGCATCGCCCCCGCGGGTGCATGGGCCATCACGCGTGACGGTGCCCGCGTCAGCTACGCCCATCCCTCGGCTGGCGCGCGCGACGGTGTCGGCTTCGTCTCCGGCGACCGTTCCAGCAAAGGCATTCTTGCCACGCTGCCGATCGTCGACAACCTCGTCGCGGCGGCGCGCGTCGTCAACCGGCGGCATGTGGTCGGTCGCGCTGAAGTGGTACAGAGCACCCAACTGCTCGAGGCGCTGAAAATTCGCGCCGGCTCGTTGTGGGACCTGCCGGCGACGCTGAGCGGCGGCACCCAGCAAAAGCTGCTGGTCGCCCGCTGGCTATTGCTGCGACCCAGGTTGCTGGTGCTCGAAGAACCGACCCGCGGTGTGGATATCCGCACCAAGCGGGAGATCTACGCGCTGATCCGCAAGATGGCGCAGCAGGGCACGACGATTGTCTGGTGGTCGACCGAATACATCGAGCTCGTGGAGTTGTGCGACACGGTGCTCGCATTCGACCTCGACGGCAAGCCGACCGAAGTGCTGCGTCATGCCGATGTCAATGAAACGCAACTGGCCGCCGCAACCGGCATGGCTGCCTGAAGCGCCTTTCACTCGAACGATAATTATCTGGAGACAGTCATGAAATCAGTCACTCACGCGGTCGCGGACGGGCATCGGCCGCCTGGCGGCGCGCTGCGCCGCTTGCTGTCGACGTATCGCACGGAAATCGCCATTGCCATCGCCATTATCGTGATCGAGCTCGCGGTCGGCGTGATCGTGCCGGCCGCACTGTCCGGCGGCAACATCTCCAATGTGACGCAGGCGGCCGCGCCGCTCGTGATCATGGCGTTCGGCGTGCTGCTCGTGATCATCACGGGCGGGATCGATCTGTCGGTCGGCTCGGTGTTTTCGCTGACCGGCATGGTCACGGGGCTCGCCATGGCGCACGGTCACGGCGCGCTCGTCAGCAGTCTCGCGGGATTGTCGGTTGGACTGATGATCGGCGCACTCAACGGCGCGCTCGTGACCTTCGTCGGGCTCGCGCCTTTTGTCGTGACGCTGAGCACCTATGCGATCGCGGGCAGCCTTTCATTCATCGTCACCGATGGCCATTCGCTGCCCATCTCCGATCCCGATTACTACCTGCTCAATTCGGGGACCTTGATTCCGGGCATTCCGAATTACGCGCTGTGGTGCGTGCTGCTGCTCGTCGCAATCGAATATTGCCTGCGTAAGGTCGTCGCCGGGCGCTGGCTGTATGCGATCGGCAGCAGCAGTTCATCGGCCCGCGTGATCGGCATTCCGGTCAATCGCGTCCGGCTCGGCGCCTATCTGCTGTCGGGGCTGTTCGCTTCGTTCGCGAGCATCGTCAGCGTGTCCTACATCAGCAACGCGGAAGCGACTGCGGGATCGAGCCTGATGCTGCAGGCCATCGCCGCGGTCGTGATCGGCGGCGCGAGTCTGTTCGGCGGAACGGGCTCGGCGATCGGCGCGCTGCTCGGCGCATTGATGATCACCATTATTCAGAACGGCGCGAACCTCATCGGCGTCAACAGTTTCTGGCAAGGCACCGTGACAGGCGTCGTCATTCTCATTGCGGTCCTCGTCGACCGCGTTACCAAGGCCCGGCGTTAAGCACGGGCCCATTCAGGAGACGGAAATGAACAAGCGCGCATTGCAATCGGCAAGCAGGTTTTCAGGCCGGCCGCTCGGACGGCTGATCGGGGCGTCGGCATTGGCACTCGGCATGGCCCTCGCGTCGCAGGCATCGCTCGCCGCGGACCGGCAGACGGTCGCGTATATCGCGCCTTCGCTGGATATCTCGTACTGGCAGTGGGTCGCCTATGGCGTCAAACAAAGGGCGAAGGAACTCGGCATGGACTACGTCGAATTCACCTCCGAGAATTCCCCCGCCAAGCAGATGGACAACGTTCGCACCGCAATGACCCGCGGCGTGAGCGCGATCGTCATGGGGCCGGTCAGTTCGACCAGCACGCCGCCGGTGCTGCGTCTGCTGAAGTCGAAGTCGATGCCAGTCGCGTTCACCGGCATCGGGCCACAAGCCGGTCAGACAGACTATACGTCGGCGGTCACCGCCAACAACTACGAGACCGGCAAGGCGCAGGGCAGCTACGTTTGCAAGCTCGCGAAGGAGCGTGGCAGCAACAAGGTGGCGGTGCTGTCGCTGCCGCAGGATCGCGAGAACGCGCAGAAGTATCTGAAGGGCGCGCAGGAGTCGTTCAAGGCCGATGGCTGCGAAGTCGCCCAGATACTGGAGACACACGGCCTGACCGTCAACGAAGCCGTCACTCAGGCGAACGACGTGCTGACCGCGCACCCGGAGGTCAAGGCGATCTACGGCATGTACGACGAGGCCGCCACGGGCGCCGCGAAGGCGTTGCAAACGCGTGGCATGGTCGGCAAGGTGGCGATCGTGACCGCCGACGGCAGCCCGACGACGATCAAGCTTTTGCGCGATGGCGCGATTCAGGGGATTTTCCTGCAGGAGGCGGTGGGGCAGGGAATCGATGCGACCACGCAGGTCTTCAATGCATTGAACCATAAGCCGACCACGCAGGAACTGGCGCTCAAGGAGCCGCTCGTTACGAAGGAGACGATCGACCATCCTGAAGCGCAGGCGACGGTCAAGCGCGTCTATCCGCCGTCAGCCGGCAATTACTGATGGACCGGTGAAGAGGGCGCCGCCGTTGCACGGTGCGAGCGGCGCCGTGCACGGCTTACACAACACGGAGACACCATGGACAATTTGCCGATCATCGACCCGCATCATCATCTTTACGATCTCAAGACGGGCAACTATCCCTGGCTGCAAGGGCCGATGCTCGACCGCGTATTCGGCGATTACTCGGCGATCCGCCGGGACTATCTGATCGACGAGTTCCGCGCCGACATCAGGAATCAGAATGTCGTGAAGACGGTGCACCTGCAGGTCGAGTACGACCACAATGATCCGGTCGCCGAAACACGCTGGCTGCAGGGCGTGGCGGACGTGCACGGCTATCCTCACGGCATTGTCGGATTCGCGGACCTCGCTGCGCCGAACGCACAGGCTGTGATCGAAGAGCACTGCCAGTTCGACAACGTGCGGGGCATCCGTCAGTGTCTGAACTTCCATCGCGATCCGGTGAAGACATTTATCGGCAACCCGCATCTGATGAGCGATCCGCAGTGGCGTCGAGGCTATGCGCTGCTCAAGCGCCACGACCTGTCGTTCGATTTGCAGCTTTACTACACGCAAATGGAAGAGGCGCTGGCGCTTGCGCGGGAGTTCCCCGATACGCCGATGGTGCTCAACCACACCGGCATGCCGGTCGATCGAACCCCGGAAGAGATTGAAGGCTGGCGGCAGGGTATGAAACAGCTCGCCTCGGCGCCGAACGTTTCCTGCAAGATATCCGGGTTGGGAATGGGCGACTGGAAATGGACGGTGGAGAGCATCCGGCCGTTCGTTCTTCACGCGATCGAAGCGTTCGGGGTAGAGCGCTGCATGTTTGCGAGCAACTTTCCAGTCGACAAACTGTTCAGCAGTTATGACGCGGTGTTCGATGCATTCAAGTCGATCACGCGGGATTTTTCGGCCGGCGAGCGGCGCGCGCTATTTCACGACAACGCCGCGCGCGTGTATCGGCTCTAGCGTTCGGGACACGGCCATGTAAGCGATGTCAAGCGCCGCGGGCCGCAAGAATCGCGGGCATGGCCGCGAGCGAATCGATCAGGCCATCGCACTCCAACGCGGCCGGGCCGCCCGGCCCCGCATAACCATAGCTCACGATGAAGACCGGCAGACCGGCCGCCCTCGCGGCCCTCACATCGACTGGCGAATCACCGACCAATACGCTGTGTTCGGGCTCCACGCCGAGCAACCGGCACGCGTGCCACAGCGGTTCGGGGTCGGGCTTCATTCTCGCGATCGAGTCCCCGGCGACCAGCACGTCGAGGTAGCGGGCAAGCCCGGTCGCAAGCAGGAGCGGCGCGGCGAGTTCCTTCGGTTTGTTGGTGACGCAGGCGAGCCGGTATCCAAGCCGCTGCAGCTCGCTAAGACCGCTCCCCACGTGAGGGAACACGCGGCCGAGGCGTCCGTTGGTTTGCGCATAGTGGCGATGGAACACATCGAGTGCATGGCTGGCGTCGACGCGCCGATCCAGACCGGCTGCTTCCAGCGAGCGGCGAACCAGGTTGGCCACCCCTTTGCCGATAAAGCCGCTGACGGTCGCGAACGGCAGCGGTGCGGTACCGAATTCGCCGAGCATCTGGCGGACCGCCTCGACGATGTCCGGTGCGGTGTCGACCATCGTGCCGTCGAGATCGATCAGCACGGCTTGGGAACGCATACCTGTCACGGGAGACTTCTGTTGCATGCTCAAGCCGACTCGCTCAGCGCGTGGCGGTGCCAATGACGCAAGGTGGCCAGATCGACCCAACCGGCCTGTTCATTCGGCACAGACGAAGGAATCGGCGCGTGCGGTTCACCCAGGTGGGGCAGCACGGCCAACGCGCCGTCGAAGTCGTCGTGAGACGTGTACGCGGTCGGCGTCACGATGGTGGGGACACCGGCCGCACGTGCCGCGCGCAGACCGTTCGCCGAGTCTTCGAAGGCAATGCAGTCCGGGCCTTTCAGCCCGAGTTGCCGAAGCACGTCGAAGTACACGTCAGGCGAAGGCTTCTTCACGTGGGTCGTGCCGGCATCGCCGACCGCGGCGAAGCGGCTGCGCCACGCGGGGCCGAATGGCGTTTGCAGCAATGCGTCGAGGTTCGCGGGGGTGGTGGTCGTGGCGATCGCCACCGGAATGGCGGCCGCCTGGGCTTCGGCGATCAGACGCGCGATGCCCGGCCGCAAGGGCAAGCCGCCGTTGCTCACGCGCGCTGCGTAGTGACGGGTCTTGATCGCATGCACGGCCTCGATCACTTCGTTCACGCGCATGCCGTCCGCTTCTTCCAGATCGGCGACGTGCCAGTAATGCCGCAGGCGCTCCTTACCGCCCGCGACCTTGAGAAGACGCGTATAGAGCGGCGCGTCCCAGACCCAGTCGAGACCCGCTTCGGCGAATGCCGCATTGAAGGCCTGCAGATGAGCGGTCTCGGTATCGGCAAGCGTGCCGTCGACGTCGAAGATCAGGGCTTGCATGGTCCGGTGCTCTCCTCAGGGCATGCAGCCACGATAGCGGAGCCCGATACCGATTTGAATTCAGAGATTCTTTGGGCTCCGGTAAGACATCGTTTATGTGGCCGTGGCGAGCACGCGCCGGGCGGTGGCGGCGCAACGCAAACGCGGCAGCACTCACTTTTTCGCCCGGGGATCCGTGACGAAACCGATTTTCGTCAGGCCGCCGGCCTGCGCGGCCGACATCACGTCGGCGACGCGCTCATAGGGCACTTTGCGGTCGGCCCGCAAATGCAACTCGGGTTGGGGCTTCGCGCGAGCGGCTTCGGCGATCCGGGCGCGCAATGCGTCGTCGGCCACGGGATGGCCGTCCCAAAGAATCGAGCCGTCCGCCTGCACGGCGACGTCGAGATGCGCGGGTTTGACAGTGTCCGGCTGGCTGCTCGCCTGCGGCAGGTCGATCTTCACCGCGTGCTGCATGGCCGGAATGGTGACGAGAAATATGATCAGCAGCACGAGCATCACGTCGACGAGCGGCGTCATGTTGATTTCGCTCATCAGGCCGCTTTCGTCGTCGTCGGAGAACGGGGTCATTGCCATTTGAGCGCTCCGTCATTCGTGCCGTCATGAGCTTCGCCCTCTGCTGCGGGAACGGAGCGCGGCACGAGGCGCATGTCAGGACCGCTGCTGGACGGCAGTTGCGAACCGGTTACGAAATACGCGTGCAGTCCATGCGCGAAACGCTTGAGCCGCGTCACGATCGACTTGTTGGCGCGGGTCAGGCCGTTGTATCCCAGCACCGCCGGTATCGCCACGAAGAGGCCGAAGGCCGTCATGATCAACGACTCGCCGACCGGTCCGGCGACATGATCGATCGACGTCTGGCCCGTTTCGCCGATCAGAATCAACGCGTGATAAATGCCCCAGACGGTCCCGAACAGCCCCACGAAGGGCGCGGTGCTGCCGATCGACGCCAGCACCGCGAGGCCGCTTTGCATGCGTGCGATGGCGTCGTCCATCGTGTCCTGCAGGCGGCGCGTGATCCAGTCGGATACGTCGATGCGGTCATGCAGATGCGACTGGGTTTGCTGATGATGGGCCGCGGCTTCCTCGCCGGCCAGCGCGAGCGCGAGAAGCGGATTGTCGCGGTGAGACGACCCCGGCGCCTGCGCGCCGAGGCTTCTCAATCCGTCTTCGAAGCGATCGGCTCGCCAGAACTGCGCTTCGGCCTGGCGCGTCACGCGCTTCACCCGCATGATGGTCCATAGCTTGACGAGGATCACCGTCCACGACAGCACCGACATGATCAGCAGCGCGCTCAGAATGCCGCGCGTGACGATATCGCCGTTTTCCCAGACATTCGCAAGGCCATAGTGTTGCATGGTGGTTTCCTTTGACTCGGCGATAAGTTACTCGGTCAATCCGAACACGAACGATTCCGAATAAGCGGCGCGAACCACTTCGCCGTTTTCCCTGTATGGCTGGCAAACCCCGGCGTGGATGGCCGCGAGCGCTGCGTCGTCGAGCCGGGGATAGCCGCTGCTCTTTTGCAGCTGCGCGGTTTCGATATGGCCGGTGAGGCCCACGACGAACCGGACGACCGCGGTGCCGCTTTCGCTGCGGCGCTTCGAGACGTCGGGATAGTCCGGCTTCGGGATATCGCAGTCGACGTGCGATACGCTTTTCGGCGTACTCGATGCAGGCGCCGTGCGTTCGGCGGCGGCCGCCGAGGCAATCGTTGCGGGTGCCGCGGGCACGGGTGTGGCAGCAATGGGTGCAGCCACTGGTTCAGGCGAGTACGCCATGTCCCGGGAAGGCGACGGCGTGGCCGGCACGCCCGCAGCAGGCGCCGCGCTGCGCGCCGGCTTGGGACGGGGCGGCGGCGCTTTGCTGCGTACCGGAGGCTGCGTGGTTTGCGGCGCTGCAACCACGGCGGCCGGAGCGGGCACATCAGGCGTGGCAGGTGCGACGACCGCCGACTCATCCTTTAACAACATCGCGATGATGGGCGGCGCTTCCACCGTCCGCTCGACCGTCTTGTCCCGCGCCGCCGACACCCACACGAGCAAGCCCACATGCGCGGCGATTACGGCGCTCAGCGCGAGGACGCTCCGGCTACGCCATGCCGCATTGTTCGCGCTATATCCAGCCGTCGCCATTGCACGTTCCAGCATCACCGTCGCGGCCTCGCATTGGCCACCTCCGCGCTCATTTTCCACCCCTCCAGCGTGTTTTAGTACTGCCGCCGATCCCACCGCGTCAATTCGGGAAAATCTCCCGCCCGATGTTCGTTGTCAAACGATCCTCCAATGGACTACTTTGCTTGAACGGCGCGACCTCTCGCGACGCAGGAATTTCACTACGGAGTACGACAATGCCGGAGACACGGTTTCGCATCACGACGCGAGGGCGTTCGCTCGCTCTCGCTGTCACCACGTTAGCCACCGCCGCCACGGCGATCGCCCTCGCCGTGAGTACGGCCTACGCCGCCGCGCCGATGGCCTACGTGACCAGCGAGAAGGCCGGTGTCGGCGTGATCGATCTGGAGCAGATGACGCTGACCAGGACGTTTCCGGTCGGCGCCGACGGCCCGCGCGGCCTGAGTCTGAATACGGATGGCACACGGCTTCTCGTGGCCAACAAGAATACCGGCGACCTGGCGGTGATCGACACGGCTTCGGGGCAGGTCGTGCAGCGTGTCAAGATCGGCAAGAACCCCGAGTATGTGCGCGTGCACAACGGCTACGCGTACATCACCTACGAGCCCGGCGAAGAGGGCGGCCCGCCCGCCGCGAACGGCAAGCCGAGTGCGGACGGCCCGCCCGCCGCCAACGCCAAGCCGGGTGCCGACGACGATGACGCCAACAAGCCGCCCGCGCAAATCGCGATCGTCGATATGAAGACCTGGCGCGTGATTCGTTCGGTCACGAGCGGCCACGAAACCGAAGGCATCGAATTCTCACGCGACGGCAACGCGATGCTCGTCACCAACGAGGGCGACGATACGGTCTCCATCTATCACGTGCGCACGGGCGCGCCGCTCAGAACCGTGAAGCTCGCGGCAGGCGGCCGCCCGCGCGGCATCCGTCTGTCGCCCGATGGCAAGGACTATGTGGTCACGCTCGAATCGCTAAGCAAGTTCGTGGTGATCGATGCGCGCACGTACCAGGTGGTGAAGACGGTCGATACGAAGCTCGGGCCGTACGGGGTGGCATTCGGGCCGGATGGCAAGCGGCTTTTCGTCGCCGCGGCGCGCGACAGGACGGTGCAGGTTTTCGACGGCCGCAGTTACGAGCATGTTGCCGACGTACCGGTGGGACAGCGATGCTGGCACTTCAGCTTCACGCCGGACGGCGCGAAGCTGCTGGTGGCGTGCGGGCGCTCCGACGCGGTGTATGTGCTGGACGCGCAGAGCTATCAGCCCATCAAGCAGATCGGCGAACTGCCGCTTGCCTGGGGCATCGTCACGTATCCGCATAGCGACGGCTCGATCGAATCGCATTGAGCGTGCGGGATATGGGCGTCGACCACACGCCGATCGATTCGCGCTCATCCCGCTCACCGCGCTACTTCCATGCGTAGTGCAAACCGACCCAGAAGCCACGCGGCGCGCCCGGCCCGACGAACTGTTCGTTGATCGGGTTGGCGCCGTCGAACGTATGGTTCGGGCCGTTGAAGAAGTTCTCGCCGAGCGCGCCGAAGCTCGCATAGCGCTTGTCGAGCAGGTTCGTGATGCTCGCGAAGACCTGAAGCTGTTTGGTCACCTGGTACGAGGTGTCCAGATCAATCAGCAGATAGCCGGCGATCTTGCCGTTCACGTCCTGGTTGTTTTCGTCGCCCTGTGCATAGACGCCGCCGCGCCAGGTCAGGTTCGTGCCGATGTTCCACTTCGCGGTGGCCGCATAGTCGAGTTGCAGTTTGACGGTGTTCGCCGGGATGCTGGGAATATGATCGCCCGGCTTGACGGTGATGTTGCCGCTCTGATCCGCACTGGAGTTGCTCGGACTGCTTTCGGTCCAGCTCGAGCGGTAGGTCGCGTCGACGTAGCTGTAGCTGGCGGTGACGGCGAGCGGCCCGAACTGGCTGTGTCCGGACAGTTCGACGCCTTGCCGGCGGGTGCGGCCGACGTTCTGAAAGAAGCCCTGGTTGCTGGTGGCGCCATTGGTGCTGATGAACTCGATATCGTTGTCGAGCGTCGTGCTGTAGGCGGCGGCGCTCCATGTCGTCGCCCGGCCTATGCGTCCGCGTGCGCCGATTTCAAAGGTCTTCGAGATCACCGGCTGGAGCGACGGATCCGACACGAAGTCGTTGGGCAGCGAGCAGGGCGCGGCCGGATCCGCGCAGGCCAGTTCGATGGCGGTCGGCGAACGCATGCCCTCGTTATAGGTGGCATAGGCCGTGAACGCGGAAGTCGGGTTCCAGTTGATGCCGATCGCGGGGTTGAAGCGGGAAAACGTATGGTGGCCGTCGAGCTGGGGCTGCGTGCCGCTCGAGTCGCCGATCGTGGCGTCCGCCCAGTTGTAGCGTCCGGCGAGCGTCAGCGTCCATTGCCTGGTAAGCGACAAGGTATCCTGAAGATAGATGCCGTAGTTTCCATTATGGGTTTTCGCCGCGGTTTCCTGCTCGAAATCGCCGATGCCGACGGTCGCGCGGGAGGCGGTGAACACCGCATCCTGGGACGATTGCGTGTACCGGGAGTTGGCAATATCCGCGGACACGCCCGCGACGAACTGGTTCTCCATCCCTGCGAGCTTGCCGAGCAGCGTGAGTTGCAGGCTCGCGCCATAGCTGTCGGTGGAGACGATCGATCGTTCGTTGGTTGCCTGGGTCGTATCGATGTTGCCTTCAGCGTCCACCGAGCCGAAATTCGGGTTGGTGTTGCTGCTCACGTTGTCGTTACGGAAGTGCCGGTAATAGACGTTGCCGCTCAGTTCGACGTGGTCGTTGAAGTAATGATCGCCCGACAGTGTCGCGTAGGCGGCGCTGTTCTGATTCTGGTCGGGATAAGTGTACGGCTGCTTCGGATTGCCGAGGAAAGAGCGCGGAATGGTCTGCGAACCGTGCAGATCGTTGTCCGCGCCGCCCCCGGAGAATGACAGGGTGGTATCGGCATCGGTATAACGCAGCTTGCCGAACGCCTGGCGCACGCGGCTGGAATTCTGCTCCGCCCAGCCGTTGTCGTTCGCCGCGTTGCCGGTCACGTAGTAGTCGAGATTCTGACCGATGGTGCCGCCCTGTTCGATCTGAGCGGACTTGCGGCCCCAGGAGCCCACTTGCACTTCGGCTTCGCCGCCGGGGCTCGTCTTGCCGTTCTTCGTCGTGATCGCGAGCGCGCCGCCCAGCGTGTTGAGGCCATAGGTCGGATTCGAACCGGGAATCAGCTGGATCGTGTCGATTGCCTGTTGCGGCAGCAGGTCCCAGTTCACCACGTCGCCGAACGGCTCGTTCACGCGCACGCCGTCGACGAACACCGAGAGGCCTTGCGGCGTGCCGAGCAACGGCGACGCGGTGAAGCCGCGATAGTTGATGTTGACTTGATACGGATTGCCTTGCGCATCGGCAATATCGACGCTCGGCAGATTCTTTGCGAAGTAGTCGGTGAGCGTGCTGCGGTGCTGCTGTTCCAGCTCCTGGGCGTGAACGGTCTGCACATTGGCCGGCACTTGAGCGAGCGGCGTGCCGATGCCGAGCAGCGGCGTGGTGCCGACGACGACGATCGGCGCAAGCTTCACCGCGTCGGCGCCATCGGTATCCGGACTCGCACCGGCAGGCGCGGCGGACGATGCCGCCACGGCGGGCGCGGCGGTTTCTGCCTGAGCCCACGCCGGAATGGACAGGCTCGCGAGGGCGCCGCCGAAGCACAGGGTGAGGCCGGCACGGCGGCGCAAACGGGGCAAGTCCGGTAAGCGAGATGCGCGGTGCGCGCTGGATGGCGTGTTCATCGTTTTGTCTCCGGCCGTATCGACGCTATCTTCGCTAGCGCCACCGCGTTGCGGCGTGCGTAGCGCTTTCGTTCTGTGTGTGCAAAGCTTCGCATACGCCGGCGCGCGAAACCCGGGAGGTTTTCCCGATATCGCGGGGAAGCGTTCCCAAACGCGCAGCAACAAACCGCTGTGCGGACCCGGTCTGAGTAGAATGCGAACGTGACGAATGCAAACGTGATGGCAAGCGACTCCTCGACCCCTTCTTCAGCACGCTCCGTTGCGCCGCATTCGACGGTGCGGCGCGACCTTGCATGGGTGCTTGCGCTGACGGTGCTCGCCGCCGTGTTGAGCGCGAGGTTCGACTTCAGCGAGAACGCATACCGCTGGACACGGGGTCTCGAGCGCTTTCAGCTCGACGAATTGCCGGGCACGCTGTGCGTGCTCTCCATCGGCCTCGCCTGGTTCGCATGGCGCCGTTACCGCGAGGCGCGCCGCGAGCTGAGCCGGCGCTGCGCGCTGGAAGAGCAGGCCGAACGCCTGCTCGCCGACAACCGGCGTCTGGCCAATCAGGCGCTGCAGGCGCAGGAATTCGAGCGCCGCCATCTGGCGCGCGAACTGCACGATGAACTGGGCCAGTACCTGAATGCGATCTCGCTCGACGCGGCGCGCATCCGCGATCTGTCCAGCACACGCGAGCCGGAGATACATCGAGTGTCGCTCGGCCTCATGCAGAGCGCGAGCCACGTCTATCGGCAGATTGGCGGCATGATCCGGCGTTTGCGGCCGATCGGCCTCGACGAGTTCGGTCTGCCGAGCGCGCTGGAGCATTGCGTCGACGGCTGGCGTGAGCGGCTGCCGGACGCGTCGTTCTCACTGACGATCGAAGGGGACTTCGCGGACCTGAGCGATGCGCTGACCATCACGCTTTACCGGCTCGTGCAGGAAGGGCTGACCAATGTCTCGAAGTTCGCCCGCACGGCCCGCGTGGAAGTGTTCATGGTGCGTGCTCCGCGCGATGCGCGGGAGCGGCAGGACGGCAGGTGCATCGATGAAATCGTCGTCACCATGGCCGACGACGGCCCTGGCGCCGATCTCGACCAGCCGCGCGGCGGACTCGGCCTGATCGGCATGCGCGAGCGGGTCGAGGCGCTCGGCGGCGAATTTCACGTGGCGAGCAAGCCGGAAGGCGGTTTCCTGTTCTGCGCGCGGGTGCCCGCTCACGCAGGGCTTGCCGAACCCGTGAACTGAAGCCCGAGTCGCGTCGCCATCTGGGCGAGCTGCACGCCGTTGTCGGCGCCGAATTTCTGCCGGATCACGGACTGATGATTCGCCACGGTCTTCTGGCTCAGCCCGAGTTTCTCGGCAATGCTCGGCAGCGTATAACCCTGCACGAGCAGACGCAGCACCTCGAACTCGCGCGCGGACAATTGGCGTCCGGGTGGGCCTTCGCTGAACGCATTGCGCAGCGCGAGCGCCTGCGAGATATCCGGGCTCAGATAACCCGCGCGCCGCGCGATGGTGCGCACGGCCTCCACCAGCACGTCGGGCGCGCTGGCCTTGGTCACGTAGCCGAGGGCGCCGGCGTCGAGCGCGCGGCGCACGAAAATCGCCTCCTCGTGCACGCTGAAGATCAGCACGCGTGCGTCCGGCTCGCGCGCGAGCATACGCCGCATCGCTTCGATACCGCTTGCGCCCGGTAACGAGACGTCCATCACCACCACGTCCGGGCGCAGCGCGCAAAAACGCTGGTACGCCTGGGCCGCGTCGGCCGCTTCGCCGCACACGTGCACGTCGGCATTCAGTTCGAGCAGACGCCGGTAACCCTCGCGCACCACCGCGTGATCGTCGACGAGCAGGACGGAGATGTCGCCCGCTGCCATGGTCAGCCTCCTGTGCGGCCGTGGTCGTGGCCGCTGGTGTCACAGCTTGTTGCGCCGCTTGCTTCGCCGCTTGTTGCACCGCTTATTTCACCACCTGGGTCGCCGCTCACCGTGCGGCTCGCCGCACTAGCGGCCAGCTTGCGCGAGTTCGCGTCGTTGCGGAACAGGATCGGCTGCTCGCGCGGTTCAGCCGCGGCGGCCGCGCGCCGTGCCGCGTTCACCACGCGCACCACGGTGTCGTGCGACGGCGACTTGTCGCAAACCGGGTCGGCATTGGCCGCGTCGCCGGTGAGCAGATAGGCCTGGCAACGGCAGCCGCCGAGGTCGCGTTCCTTTTCGTCACAACTGCGGCACGGCTCTTTCATCCAGGCGAGGCCGCGAAAGCGGTTGAATGCGTCGCTCTCGTACCAGATCTCGCGCAGCGGCGTCTCTTTGACATTCGGCAGCACGAGTCCGGGCAGGCTGCGCGCGGCGTGACAGGGCAGCGCCGCGCCGTCCGGGGCGACGCCGAGAAACACCGCGCCCCAGCCGTTCATGCAGCGCTTCGGGCGTCGCTCGAAATAGTCCGGCACGACGAAGAAAATCTTGCAGCGCTCGCCCTGCGTGCGGCGGTAACGCTCGACGACCGCTTCGGCTTCCTCGAGCTGTTCGCGTGTCGGCATCAACTGCGCTTCGTTCTGATGCGCCCAGCCGTAGTACTGCGTGTTGGCGAGCTCCAGGTATTCGGCGCCCATCGCGAGCGCCATGTCGATGATCTTGTCGACGTGCGGCAGGTTGTAGCGATGCAGCACGCAGTTGAGCACCATCGGAAAGCCGTGCCGTTTGATCGATGCGGCGACGCGCTGCTTCAGATCGAAGGTGCGCGTGCTGCTCAGGAAGTCGTTGAGTTCCTGCGTCGAATCCTGGAACGACAACTGGATGTGGTCGAGGCCCGCCGCCTTCAGATCGCCGAGCCGTTTATCGGTGAGGCCGACGCCGGAGGTAATCAGATTCGTGTAAAAGCCGAGCTTGCGCGCCTCGCCCACCAGCACTTCGAGATCGTCGCGCACGAGCGGCTCGCCGCCCGAAAACCCCAGCTGCGCGGCGCCGAGCGCGCGCGCCTCGCGCAGCACGCCGATCCATTGTTCCGTGCTCAGCTCGCGGCTGTGGTCCGTATAGTCGACCGGGTTGTAGCAGAACGCGCAATGCAACGGGCAGCGATACGTCAGCTCCGCGAGCAGCCAGAGCGGCGGCGCTACCGCGTCCGGAGTCGCTTGTGGCTGTGCGGCGCCAGCGGGTTGTGAGAGGTCTGTCATCGCGCTACTCCAGCCAGCCGCGTAGCTGTGCGTCGGCAACGAACGCCCGCACTTCGGGACCGAGCCCGGTCGTGTTGAACGCCTGCTCCAGGTCGGCGATCAGCGCGGTCATATCGCGCGTGCCGTCGCAACGTTTGAGGATTTCCGCCGCGCTCTGATTGAGCTTCACCATCCCTTCCGGGTAGAGCAGGACGTGAGCGTTCTGAGCGGGCTCCCATTGCAGACGAAAGAGCTTGCTGATCGTCGGACGTTCGGCGGTTTGCATGGCGCCGCCGGCGCGTGGCAGGTCGTTCATTGCGGGAAGGCCTTTTCGATCGAGTCCAGCATGGTCCACAGGATGTCGAGCTTGAATTGCAGGATCTCGAGCGCACGTTCCTGCTGGTCGCGCCGCGTGAAGTGATCGAGCGTGACTTCGAGGCCGTGCTCCACGTCGCGTTGCGCAAGCGAGATGCGCGAGCGGAAATACGCGAGCCCGGAAGGCTCGATCCACGGATAGTGTTCCGGCCAGCTCGCGAGCCGGTCGCGATGAACCTGCGGCGCGAACATTTCCGTGAGCGACGAGCAGACCGATTCCTGCCACGGCGCGCGGCGCGCGAAATTCACGTAGGCGTCCACAGCGAAGCGCACGCCGGGCGTCACCTGTTTGAGCGACCACAGGTCGTCGCGCGACAGGCCGACCGCGTCGCCGAGGCGCGCCCATGTTTCGATGCCGCCTTCCTCGCCGCCGTAGCCGTCGTGATCGAGAATGCGCTGCACCCAGCGGCGGCGCGTCTCGCGATCGGGGCAATTCGACAGCACGGCCGCATCCTTTAGCGGAATGTTGATCTGGTAATAGAAGCGATTGGCGACCCAGCCGCGAATCTGCTCGCGGGAGCAGCCGCCGCTATTCATCTTCACGTTGAACGGATGATGGATGTGGTATGCGACGCCTTTTGCGCGCAACTGCGCTTCGAATTCCTCGCGGGTCCAGGCGGGGCGGTCGCCGTGTCCGTTAGTCTGCGCAGTGTGTTGCGGCGCCGTGCCCAGGGTGTCTTTCGCGTTCATACCGTCTCGTCTCCGTTTCTTGCTTGATGGCCATGCTTTTACATCGGCGCTTCATCGCTTGCTTTACAGCCCTGCTTCAAAGGCCTGCTTCAAAGCCCTGCTTCAAAGCCCGATCTCGCAGCGCCACGTCATAGTTCAAACGTCATTCCGTCATACGCTACTTCAATGCCGTGCTCGCTCAGGATGCGGCGCTCAGGGCCATCCTCGACGAGAATCGGATTGGTGTTGTTGATGTGAATCAGCACCTTGCGGACATCGTGCGCTTCGAGCGAGTCCAGCACCTCGATCATGCCGCCCGGTCCGGATTGCTGCAGATGGCCCATATCGGCCGCGGTCTTCTTCGAGAGACCCAGGCGGATCATTTCATCGCCGGTCCACACCGTGCCGTCGACGAGCAGCAGATCGGCCTCGCGCATCGCCGCGTGCACATGCGCTTCGATCGCACCGAGTCCGGGCGCGTAGAACACGCGCTTGCCGGTCTGCAGGTTCGTGATGACGAGTCCGATATTGTCACCCCGCTCCGGGGCGTTGCGATGCGGCGAATAGGGCGGCGCCTTGCTCGACAGCGGCAGCGCGTCGATCTGCACGCCGCTGAGCGCATCCACGGCGAGCGGTGTGCCGTCGAGCGCGATGCGGCGATGCTCGACGCCGCAATAGTGCGAAAGGATCGGCGCGACCGGAAAGCCGCTGCACAGGTCCTGCCACACCGCATCGGTCGCGTAGAGGGGCAACGGCGTGTCGCGTTCGCGCAGCATCAGCAGGCCGGTGACGTGGTCGATCTGCGCGTCGATGACCAGCACCGCGGCGATGCCGCTGTCGCGCACGCGGCGGGCCGGCTGCAATTCCGGATGGGCGGCGATCTGCGCGAGCAGGTCGGGTGACGCGTTGACGAGCAGCCAGTCCTCGCCGTTCGCGCTCACCGCGATCGACGATTGCGTGCGGCGCGTCGCCTTCAACGTGCCGCGCCGCACGCCGTCGCAATTGCGGCAATTGCAGTTCCATTGCGGGAAACCGCCGCCCGCCGATGAGCCGAGTACCTTGATCTTCATGCAGCGCGGCGCAGGATGCGCCCCTCGTGAGCGGGTGGAAGGAACATCGCCGTGAGCGCGTGGGCCACGCGTTCGTGCAGTCTCGGGTCGCTCCCGAGGTGCCCGGCGCGCACATATTCGACGCGTGCAGCGGGAACGGCACGCGTGAGACGTCGCAGATTGCCCGGCGGGCAGACGGGATCGCGCGAGCCATGCACGGCGGCAAGCGGCACGCCGGCCGCAGCGGCGCGGCGTGCCAGTGAGAGCAGGCGCGTTTCGCCGAGCCAGCAGCGGTGCATGAGGTAATGGGCCTGAATGCGGTACTTGCCGATCAGCTTGCACGCGTCTCGTCGCGAACTTCTTGCCGGCGAGCGTGAGCGGCGCGAGTCGGCGCTGGCGAGCACCGCATTCTCATAGCCACGCCACGCGAGCGCGACTGCGTGCTGGCGCGCTTCGTTTGCGCCGCCGCGCGGTTGCAGGCGGCCATGGCAGCTTGCCAGCAACGCGGCGGGCCGCGCGCAATCCGCGGCGGCACACAATCTCGCCCACGCACGCGGCGCGCGCTTGTGCGCGGCGACGAACAGCCCACGGACCTCACGCGGGGAAGTGAGAAAGAGGCCCCGCATCACCACGCCCGTCACAGATTGCGGATGCTGGCCGGCATACGCGAGTGCGAGCGCGGCGCCCCACGAGCCGCCGAGCACGCCCCAACGTTGAACGCCGAGCCGTACACGAATCGCTTCGATATCTTCGATCAGCCGATCCGTGCGGTTATGGCGCACGCTGCCGTGCGGCGTCGAGGCGCCGGTGCCGCGCTGATCGATCAGCACGACCCTGAAGCGCGCCAGATCGAAGAGCCGCAGCGAGCCGGGCTGGCTGCCGCTGCCCGGACCGCCGTGCAACACGACCACCGGCACGCCGTCAGCCGCGCCGGCCACCGTGAACGACACCCGATGCCCGTCGCGCGTACGCAGCGTGTCGACCGTCAGCGTCGCCGGCGGCGAACCGTGCGGTGAAGCCGGCGTTGATCCGGGCGTCGACCTGGGCCTCGAAGCGCGCCGTGTCATGGCAGCATCCTCGCGAGCAGATTGTCGCGATCGATCCACTGATGCTTGAGCGCGCCCGCCACGTGCAGCACGATCAGCACGATCAACGCATAGCCGATCGCCTGGTGAAGGCCGAAGAAGAGGTCGCGCAACCCCGCGTCGTCCCAGCCCCACTTCGGCAGCGCGATGCCCCAGAAACGCGTTCCGTAACGGTTGAACGACGAACCGAGATAGCCGCACAACGGCATCGCGACCATGGCTACGTATAAAAGGCCCTGCGTAGTGCGCGCGGCGGCGCGTTGCCACGGTCGCATCGGCGGCAAGGGCGGCCGAAGAAAGGCCACACGCGCCATGATGCGCAGAAGCACCAGCAGGAAAACCGTCAGTCCGACCGACTTGTGAAGGTTGAGCAGCGTCGCCTTGAGAGGCAGCCCCTTCGGCAGTCCGACCATGTAGAGTCCGAGCGCGAGCAGACCGATGATGCCCAGAGCAATCAGCCAATGCAGCGCGATCATCGCGCCGGCATAGCGCGGCGCGGGCGCGTGGGCGCCCTGCGATAGATGGGGAGAATGCACCATCGGCATGCTTGTCTCCTTCGTTGTCCGGTGTTTCTGTCGAACACCGTTTGATTGGCTGTCCGGCGAGCCGGCCGGGTGCGGCGGCTAGCTCACGATCAGTATTTCGCCTCGCCCGTCGACCGCGAGATCGCCCGTATGGCGGGTTGGCAAACGCGCCGCGCGCCACTGCGAAAAGGGCGCGATTTCATCGGCCAGACTGCGCACGAGGAGCGCCCAGAACACGTCGAAACCGCGACCGCCTTCAGTGAAGGTGGGCGGCAGTTGCATGGGCCGCTGGGCAAGCAGGAGGGTGCCGCGCCTCATACCGTACGCATAATGCGCGCCCAGCTGACCGGCGATGCCGATGGTGCCGGCCACGAGCCGTGACGCGGCGAAATCGCCCGCGTTGCCGCCGACCAGCACGAGGCCGCGGCGCATGCGGTCAGCAAGCCGCACGCCTGCGTCGCCATGAATCGTCAGCGTGCCGCCCGTCATGCCTTCCATGTCGCCGGCGAGCGCGCCGGCGGCGAAATCGCCGCTATGGCCGGTCACCGTCAGGCGGCCGCCGCGCATTTCGCAGGCGGTGAAATGGCCGGCATTCCCGCCGATATGCAAGCTGCCGCCCGCCATCTGGAAACCGCTAAGGTCGCCGGCCGAACCTTGGACGACGAGGTGCCCGTCCGTCATCCGCGCACCGATGCGGTCGAGCCACGGCGCCGCGTTTTCGATCACCAGGGTGGCGCTGGCGTGAGGCGCCGCGGATGCCGCGGGGCCGTCATCGCGTGACACGTCGAACACATCGCCTACGATACACCTGTCGTTGCCCGCGGGCAGGACCATGCGCTCGATGTCCGCCACGCTCATCGTCGCGAGCGGCACCGGCAGCAGGGCGGACGCGTCGACGCGGAAACCCGGGAGCGTTTTCACGCGCAGCGTTGTGCGAACACTCATGCGCGGCTCCCGTCGAGGCCGGCTGCGAGGCTGTGAAGATGGAAGTGGTACGGCCCCAGCTTGCCGCCGTAATTGCCCGCCGAAATCCGCAGCAGACCCGCCGCCTGTCCGAGCCCGGCGGCCGCGGCGATACCCGCGGTCATCGCGGCGCCGACGTCCGCGTCGGTGAGCCCGTCGATCACGATTTCGAGCACGCAGCCGACTTCCGCGCCCAGTTCGCCGCGCGCCGAGAGACCTGTGAGCGTGGGACAGAACGCGTCGTTGGTGGACGCGCTCGCACCTTTGTATTTCGAGCCGACTTTCGAACCCGAGCGCACGACGCCGCCCGGGAACGGCATGATCACGTTCGGCAGCCTGCGCATGGCGGCGACCGCCGCTTCGGAGGCGGCGAGCGCGGCGTCGATATCGCGCGCGAGCAGAATCAGGTTGCCGCCGCCCACGGCTTTGACGGTCAGCGCGGTGTCTTCGCAGACGAACTCGCCGTCCATCACCGGCACGCGCCAGTAACGCGTGTCGCCGAGCATCTTCGAAATCTGCCAGCCGTCGCCGAAATAGCGCAGACCGCTGCCGAGCGACGCCCGATCCGACAGCGGTGCGCGGCTCGTCGCGGCATCGATGCCGCCATACACGGCGGTGGTCGGACAGGTGAGCACGCATTGCCCGACGCGCCGTTCGATCTGTTTGGCCAGTTCCTTCGACGAGACCGCGAACAGCAGCACCGTCACGCCCGGTCGGCCATCGGGCGTTTCCGCGCCCGGCAGCGTCCGTTCGATGCCCGCTTCGCAGCCGCAGCCGATCACCGACGTGGCGAAACCCGTCAGCGAGTTCGCCGCGTTCATCGCCCACGCCGGCGTATGGGCGGTGATGACGAGCCGGGTCGCCTTCATCGGAAACGCTTCCGCAAAGGTGGCGTCGATCGTGGTGCCGTTGATCCGCAGGGTCGCCGTGTCGCTCATTGTGTGCGGTTTACCTTGTGCTCAGCCGTTCGCGAAACAGTCGACCGGCAGGAGTCTGCCGCCACGGCAGCAGTTGCAGATCTCGTCGTCGCTGATGGCCGCATGCGCGAAGTTGCTCGCGAGATTGGCGTCGCTGTAGGCGCGCAGCGTCTTCTCGATGCCCCGGTCGAAGTCGGGCGAAACGAAATGGATGCCTCCCGTGGGCGTGGCGACGAGCGTGCCGTCGCGCGCGACCAGTTCGCCGTCCTTGAACACATAGGCGGGCGACGTGAACATCCGCTCGCGGTCCGCGTGGTCGCGATAGACGGCGATATCCGCCGCCGCGCCGACGCCCAGATGGCCCCGGTCGCGCAGTCCAAGCAGGCGTGCCGGTCCGGCGCGCGTGATGATCGCGATCTCGTACAGCGAGAACTCGCGTTGCAACTGCGGCAACGCGCTCGCCACTTGCGCGTCGGTGTTGAGCTTCGCGAGTTGCTCGTCGCGAAACGATTTGTCCATCAGCAGACGGATCAGATGCGGGTAGCTCGTAAACGGGCCGCCGTTCGGATGATCGGTGGTCATCGCGACGCGCCACGGGTCGTCCACCAACAAAAAGATCTCGAGGCCGATGATCCACTGCAAGGCATTCACGTAGCTCTGCTCGCGATAGCGGAACGGCACCACGCCGCAGCCCGCGTCGCATTCGATATCGCCGACCACCCATTTGTGCGGCCGCGCGAGCGGCGCGTTGCGGAACTGCATCATGGTGTCACCCGAGGCCGTGACGGTCTGTCCGAAGATGATCTGGCCGACGTCGATCGACACGTTCGGCCGCGCGTTCACCGCTTCCGCGATCTGCCGCGCGCCCGACGAAAACTTCTGCGGACCCTCGGTGCCATAGCTATGAAACTGGATATGCGTGAGATGGATCGGCAGGCCGTCGGCCGCGTCCATGGTGGCGATCGTCGAATCAATGTTGCCGGGCACGCCGAGATTGCTCGCGTGCACGTGCAGCGGATGCGGCACGCGCAGTTCGGTCAACGCGCGCGACAGGGTGTGCAGCACCTCGCGCGGCGTGATGCCGTAATGCACGTGCGGCTCGTCCACGTTCAGCGAGCGCTGGTTGAACTTGAACGCGGAGATGCCGCCCGGATTGACGACCTTCACGCCGAGCGCCTTGCTCGCGTGAATCGTCCAGCCGATGTAGTCGCGCAGCCGCTCGAAGTCGTCGCGCGCGGCGAGCATCTGCAGGAACAGTTCGTCGTTGCCGAGCATCACGTACGCGCCGTGATCGATGATCGGCGTGTCGCCCATTTCGAGGTGCGTGTGGCGCGCGTTGGACGGCATCATGGCCGGTTCGAACGCGGCCGTGTAGCCCATTTCGGCGTAGCGGTAGCCGGTTGCGAGCGTGCCGGGCGTGCAGACGCCGCACGACGGCAGCCGCAGGTAGCGGCCGTTCGCGTCCCGCGCCGATTCGTAGGCGGCGTCCCGCACCGGATCTTCGCGATGATCCTCGGGCAGCAGCAGGCGCGAAAGATTGGTCTTGCCGCCGCCGATATGCGAGTGCATGTCGATGCCGCCCGCCATCACGATCATGCCGGTGGCATCGTATTCCTGATCGGCCGGCGTGGCGGCGGGCACGTCGACAATGCGGCCGTCGCGGATCGCCAGATCGCGGCGCACGCCGTCCACGCCGTTGGCCGGATCGAAGATCGTGCCGCCGGTGAGCCGGATGAGACTCATGGCTGCACCTGTTTGGCGGGCTGAGCGTTGAGGCGCGCGGCCAGTTGCGATGCGATCGTCGCCACTGAGGGCAGCGCCGCACCGCGTGCGGCGGACAGCGGCATCACGACCGAGCTGTCGACGCGAAACAGATGGCCGCCGCTATCGATGCCAGGCGTGGCAACCGGAATGAAGACGGTGGCGCCGCCGCGTGCTTTCGCGGCTTCGGCTAAAGCGGGGTGGCCGAGCACGATCGCGGGCACGTTCGGGTCGAGCGCTTGCGGCCATGCCGGCGGCGCGAAGCTGGCGACCCACAGCAAGGCATCGATCTCTCCTTTCGCAAGCAGTCTCGCCGTGCGATAGCGATACGGATCGTAATCGAGCGGCGCCGTGCCCGCGACGCGTGCGGGCGCGCAGACACGCGTGCGCAGCGGCAAACCCGCAAGCCAGGTCACGGTCTGGTTGACGCTCAACGCGCCATCGTCGCCGCCGAGCGCGAGACAGCCCGCGCGTACGGTGCGGTTTGCCGCTTTGACGATGCGGTTCAAGGCTTCGATGAGGAGCGCCGCGTGCGGGCCGGGCAGCGTGGCCGGTTCGTAGACGAGCACGGTGTAGTGCGCGGCGGCGATGCGCGCCTGCAGCGCGGCGAGTGCCTCTGCCGCACCCGTGCCGTCGTCCCGCAATGCGCGAGGCGCACGGCCTTCGCTCAGCGCGGACCAGAGGGCGAGTATGTCGAAGGGATCGGCGTCCGGCAGGAGCGCTTCGATTCGCGTAGTCGCGAGGCCGCTCGCAGCCGGGTCGGGCGCGCAACCGACGAACACCAGTTCGCGTTTGTGCGGCGTGCCTTCCAGCGTACGCGCGAAAAATCGCGGATAACGCTGCGACGGCTGGCAGCCGAAGAACACCAGCAGGTCCGCACGTGAACGCACTTCGGAAAGCGTCGTGAAAAACGAACCGCGATCCTGCAAGGCCAATGTGGTGGCGCTCATCGCATCGCCATGCAAATGATCGAGGATCGCGCCGCAACCCGCGGCGAGCGTGTAAAGCTCACGGGCGCCGGCAACGTCCGTGGTCAGGGCGCCGAACAGCGGGCGGTGCGCCGAGGACAGGATCCGCGCCGCGCTCGTGAGAGCGGTATCGAGATCCGCGTCGTGTCCGTCCACGCTGTTGCTGCACTGCGCATCCGGCTTGCCGTAGCACGCGAGCGCCTGCGCGAGGCGCGGGCATTCGGTATTGAGCACCGCGAGCGTATCGTCTTCGCGCGACTCGACGACGAGGTCGTCGCACAGCAGCGGGCAGAACGGACAGATCCAATCGCGCGTAACCGACGAGGCGGGCACGTTGGCCGGAGCCGAGGAGCTCGTGGACGATGGATCGATGGGCGTGAGGTGCATGGCCGCATTTTTAGCAAGCTCCATGCCGATCTGAACGGCCGGCCGTGGCGCGGGTGCGCGGCGCATGGTGCACCGCTTATGCGGCGCTGCGCCTGAAGGAGCCGATACGGTCGCCGTCCGCGCGCCGCTGCATGCTCATTGCGCCGGATCGGCGGCGCGCCTGCCGGCTGCACCGCACAGGTTGTGTGTCAATCTGGAGCAGAGTGTCACGAACTGCCACAGCAGCTTGCCGTTCGTTTACATCCACACCCTATCCAGCGATTGGCATGGAATTTGTATGGCTCGCCTAGGTGGTCTCGCCGGTGAACGGCGCGCCGATCCGGCGATCATGCAGTGCCGAAGCCACGAGCCACGCTGAAGCACCGGTGCGGGTCGCCGCCGTCATATCGTCGCGATGGCGGATGCCACCCGCTCCGATTACGGCAGTCTCTGCGGGGGCGCTGGCACGAATGCGTTCCACGGTGGCGAGATCGGGGCCGTCATAGCTGCCCACCTGATCGAGCGTCATTGCGATCACTCGCTGAGGCCACCAGGCAGAGGCGCGCTCGAATGCGGTGGCGGTGAGCAGCCGGCCGGCGCGGTGGTCGAGCGAGAGGATCGGCGCAAGCCCGGCCGTGTCGGCGGCGCGCAGCGCGTCGATGTCGTGCAGCGACTCGGTGCCGAACACGGGCACGAGCGTCGCGAGGTCGTGAGGAACAGGCTGGCTGTCGATGTTGCCGATGCGCTTGCCGGCTTCTTCGATACGTTCGAACAGCGAATGCATCGATGCATAGTCGGCATAGCCCGCATCGAGCCAGATGTCAGTGCCGGGCAGGGCGGCACGCAATGCAGCAAGCGTCTCGACGTGAGCGCCTTGCTGAAGGATCGCGCCGAGGTCGGCGATATAGAGCGTGCGTGCGCCGCTTGCGGCAAGCAGCGCGCGGGCGATGTGAAGCGGCTCGCTGGTGGCGGCGAGCGACGAGCGGATCGGCCGATAGGCTGTCCGTTCGCCGCGCACCGCGCGTACCACGTGGCCGTCGAGCAGATCGAGAACCGGTATCACCTGCATGGGGGCGCGTTCCTTTGACCAAGATCTTTGTCTTCGAGTATCTCACCGGCGGCGGCATCGACCCGGCGCATGCCGGCGCGGCGAGTCTTGCCGACCTGAGCGCGCTGATCGTCGAAGGCCGGGTGATGCGCGACGCGCTGGCGAGGGATCTGCGTGAGCTCGACGCAGTGGACGTGAGCTTCGCGAGCTCGCGCTTTGAAACCGTCGACCCGGCGCTCGCCCATTGTAGGGCCGTGCAAGGAGAGTCGATGACGGCCTTCGTCGCACGGGTGGCGCGCGAACACGATTACGCGTGGATCATCGCGCCGGAATGCGACGGCCTGCTGCTGCATCTGTACGACGCGGTGGGCGCGGCGCGTTGGCTCGGCTGCGCGAAAGAAGCGATCCGCGTGGCGTCGAGCAAGAGCGCGACAGCGGCGTGCCTCATGGCGCACGGCATCGCCACGACGCCCGCTATCGAACCCGGCCAGGCCGATGCGCAGCGCGGCGAGCGCTGGGTCGTGAAACCGGACGACGGCGCGGGTGGTCTCGATACCTTCGTGTTCGACAACTTCGCCGATGCCTGTGCCGAATACGACGCGCGCGCGGCCGCCGCACGCAATCCCGTGCTGCAGACCTGGGTCGACGGCGAGCCGCTCAGCCTTTCGCTGATCTGCCGCGCCGAGGGCGCGGAACTCATCAGCATCAACCGCCAGCAAATCAGTCTGAGCGCAGGCGACGAGGGGCAGCAACCGCGCATCGTCGAATTCGACGGCGTGACGGTCAACCAGATCGATCCGGCCGGCGACCAGGGCCGCGTGCTCGACGCCCTCGCGCAGCGGGTTGCAAAGGCGATGCCGGGCTTGCGCGGCTTTGTCGGTATCGACGTGGTGTGGCATCCGCTGCTCGGGCCGGTGGTGATCGAGGTCAATCCGCGTCTGACCGTCGCCTATGCCGGCCTGTCCGCCGCGCTGGGCCGCAATCTCGCGTGCGCCCTGCTGGCGGCGCACGGGGTGCGTCTCGAGCGATCCGGCCCGGCGGCGCGCAGCCATGGCGCGCCGTGCGCCTGCGGAGCCCGGCCATGAGCGCCGCGCACGTCACGCAGGCAAGCTCCGCGGCGGCGGGGGATGGGACGGTGTTCGGCTGGGATGTCGGCGGCGCGCATGTGAAGGTATCGATGGCCGATGCCGGCGGCGCCGTGCTCGACATCGCGCAATGGGCGTGTCCGCTATGGCAGGGGCTCGACCATCTGGAGCGCACCATCGACCTCGTCTTCGAGCGCTGGCCGGCCGCGCAGACGCGCGCCGCGCAACACGCGGTGACGATGACGGGCGAAATGGTCGATCTTTTCGAGGACCGCGCGCAAGGCGTGCGGGCGATCGCCGCCGCGCTCACGCAGCGGCTCGGGCCAGAGTTGCGTTTCTTTGCGGGCGACGCCGGCTGGCTCACGCCGCAGACCTGCGCGGCCGGCTGGCGCAGCGTCGCCTCGGCGAACTGGCTCGCGACCGCGCGCTGGGTCGCGGCACGCGTGGGTGATGCGCTGCTCATCGACATCGGCAGCACGACCACCGACATCATTCCGCTCGCGGGCGGCCGGGTCGTCGCGCGCGCCGCGACCGATGCCGGGCGGCTCGCCACTGGCGAACTCGTGTATCAGGGGGTGGTGCGCACGCCGTTGTGCGGCGTCGCGCAGCGCATCGAATTCGCCGGGGCGGCCGTCAACGTGATGAACGAATGGTTTGCGACCACGGCGGACGTCTACCGGCTCACGGGTGAACTGGCGCCGCAGTACGACCTGTATCCGTGCGCCGACCAGGGACCGAAGACGGAAAGCGCAAGCCGCACGCGGCTCGCGCGGATGATTGGGCGGGACGCCCATGAAACGGATCCCGCCGAGTGGCGCAGGTTCGCGCTTCGCTGGCGCGAACTGCAACTGCGCGAAATCGGCGTCAATCTCGCGCGGGTGACGGCGGCGCACCCTGAACTCGCCGCCGCGCCGCTGGTGGGCGCCGGCTGCGGACGTTTTCTCGCGGCGGCGCTGGCGCGAGAAGAGGCGCGCGGCTACGTCGATTTCGGCATGCTGGCCGGCGTTCCGGCGAGTTGTTCGGACTGGGCCGCGACGTGCGCGCCGAGTGTGGCGGTGGCATTGCTGGCGGTAACGCGCCACGGCGAAGCCGCCGCTGAAAACCGTAGTGTGGCGTCGCGAGCGGCTTGATGCGAACGGCGCGGCGCGGCGCGAGTTGGCGCGCGAGGTGGAAAAGCGGCTGTGGGGCGTGACGGAGCAAGCGGACGGACACGCAACCGGGCACGCAATCGGACAAACGGCAGGCCAATGCAGTTAATCGGAAACGAGGACAACGGTCATGTGGGTGGTCAAGATCGGGGGCAGCCTGAGTCACGAGCCGACGCTGCGCCACTGGCTCACCGAGCTCTGTGAAGTGGGGGGCGGGCGCGTCGTTATCGTGCCCGGCGGCGGCGATTTCGCGGACAAGGTGCGGCAATACCAGAGTGAGTGGCGCTTCGACGATCTCGCCGCGCACAACATGTGTCTGCTCGCCATGACGCAGTACGCGATTCTCATGCAAGGGGTCCTGCCCGAACTCGTGCTCGCCTCGAGCGAGGCGAAGATCCGCCGCGCGCTGCGCGACGGCCATGTCGCCGTGTGGGTGCCGACCGCGCTGATGCGCGACACGCCGGACGCGATGAGCAACTGGGACACCACTTCCGACAGCCTCGCCGCGTGGCTTTCGACCATGCTCAACGCCGAGCGGCTGATCGTGGTGAAGTCGTGCCCGATCTCCGAGGACCAGCGGCTCGAGACGCTAGCCGCCACGGGTGTGGTCGACCGGTGTTTCGTCGACTACGTGAACGAAGCGAATTACGTGGTCGAGCTGTTCAACAAGGACAATGTCGCGTTGATGCGCGACCGGCTGCTGAATACGCCGGTGAGCTAACGTTTTTTGCCGCGTTGCATGTCACCACGTAAGCGGCGACCTGCAACGACATGCAGCGGCCAGCGGGGGCCAGCGGGATCAGAAGCGGGCCGCGCCCGGGGCTCGCGCGTCGGCCGCGGCGAGCGCGCCGCTGAGCTCGCCCGAAGGACGGTGCAGCGCGGCAGCCCATTGGGCGACGCGCTGCGGATCGAGCCGCGAGCGCCGTCCGTCGACACATAAGGCGGTGCGAAAACCCGCGACGTCCGGCGCGAGCGCACGGATCTGCTCGAACTGCGCCCAGCCGAGCGAGCCGGCAATGCCGCTCATCGCGCCGCGCTCGCGCGTGATCCGCAGCCACTGGGCGAGCGTGTCGCCATCCACGTGATCGAACAGCGTGCTGCCGTCCTTGCCGGCGGTGTCGAACATCACGCCCACGAAGCCGAGCGTGGCCGCGTAGGCGACCAGCTCGCCGTCCATGCCGCCGTCGCAGAGCAGCACCGGCACGACCGCCGCCGGCAGCGTGGCCAGTTGTTCGAGGCAGCGCCGCGCGGCCGGTCCGGGCGTCACGCCGACTTTCACATAATCGATGCCCGCGTCGCTGACTTCGATGACGCGTGCGGTGATTTCGTCGAGCGCGTCCGCCGGCACGTCGCCGATCGTCGCGCTGATCGGCTTGACCGGGTAATGGGCGCGCAGCCGGCGCGCGATCTGCGTGATGTCGCCGATCGACAAGCCGCCGAGCGCGCCCGCGTTCGGCTCCTTCAGGTCGATCAGTTCGGCGCCGGCCTGGGCGGCGTCGAACGCCTCCTCGTCCGAGCGGACGCTCGCGAGCAATGCGGTCATCGATATTCTCCGAAAGACGGGAAAAACTAGTGGGATACGAGTTCGGCGGCCGAACCGCCGGAAGCCGCGAGATTCTCGCGGTGCCGCGCGATCGCGGCGGTCAGCCAGCCCCAGGCGGTGAGTTCGGCCTCGCCCGCGGTTTTGTCGATGGCGATCTGCAGGTAGGCCATTTCCCGGTCCACCTTGTCGGCGGGCAGCATGAAGAGCCGGCTCACGAGAATCGCGCCTTCCACCACCGCTGCCTGGGCGCGGTTAAAGCCGCCGAACGGCGCATGGTTTTCGCGGTGCACGCATTTCATGCGCAGCACCGGGCGCTCCCTGTCTTCGCGCAGTTCGTCGAGTTCGAGTTCCGCATGCGCGAGCGACTCGGCGAGCCTGACACTTGCCACCCGGCTCGCCGCGAGCGTGGGCCAGTCGGTTGCGCAATGCGTGACGCAGCCGGCGAAGACGCGCACGTCCGTGGTGAAGTTCAGCACCGCCGCGCGCGACGCGACGATATTGTCGAGCGTCACGGACGGACGAAAAGGCGAGAGGATGACGAAGTCGCCCTCGTAACGGGCGCCCATCGGCGCGATATGAGGACGGCCATCGCCCGCTGCCGTGGTGACGATCGTTTCGTGGATCATGGCTGGGAACGCGTGTTCTGGCAGCGCCGAAAGGCCGGCCGTCTAGCTAGGGATTAACCACTAATCCGCAGAAGGGCCGCGGCTCGCGGCCCCTGCGGGGCTTAACGCGTAGCGATATACATCGTGATTTCGAAACCAAAACGCATATCGGTGTAGCTCGGAGTTGTCCATTGCATAGGTGCTTCCTCCATGTAGTGGTACAGCGTTGCGCCGTCGGTCCGGCGCGATGCCGGACTGCATTGGCGTTGATATCTACGCAAGCTCCATGCCGGGCTTTCGGCGACGCGGCGTGGACAGCGCACTGACGCGCCGCAATACAGCGTTTGCCGAATTGCGCCGGCGCGGCGACCCGGCGCGCGGTTCGTTACGGCCATGCCGCGCACTGTTCCGGGAATGCAGCAAAGTGTTCCATGACAGGGGGACGGCTGCTGTCCTCCTGTCACGCGCTATTTGCCTTTCCCGTGTGGATGATTGTCCACCCATCGGCGCGCGTGTGCTGAAACTTCGCTTCGCGTTTCCGCGATCGATAACGGATCGGTTAAGTCTGCCAAATAAAATCGTGAATTCTCAATGAATGCGTTCCTGCCTACAGTGCATCCAAGCGCTTCGTTCTTCCGGCAGCGCGCCTGTTCACACTCGAGGATACGTCATGAACGATTTCAGTCAACCGGTGATCGATTCCATACCCAAGCCGCGCGACGCGGGGAAGCCTCGCGAACGGTACGCCGCGGGCGTGATGAAGTATCGCGAGATGGGCTACTGGCAGCCGGATTACACGCCGAAAGATACCGACGTGATCGCGCTCTTTCGCATCACGCCGCAGCCCGGCGTCGATCCGGAAGAGGCGGCGGCGGCCGTGGCCGGCGAATCGTCGACGGCGACCTGGACCGTGGTGTGGACCGACCGGCTGACCGCGTGCGACATGTACCGCGCGAAAGCCTACCGGGTCGATCCGGTGCCATCTGCGAACGCAGGCGAGCCGCAATACTTCGCTTATATCGCCTATGAGCTGGATCTGTTCGAAGAGGGATCGATCGCCAACCTGACTGCGTCGATCATCGGCAACGTGTTCGGCTTCAAACCGCTCAAGGCGCTGCGTCTCGAAGACATGCGCATACCTGTTGCTTATCTGAAGACTTTCCAGGGGCCGCCGACCGGCATCGTCGTCGAGCGTGAACGGCTCGACAAGTACGGACGGCCGCTGCTCGGCGCCACCGTCAAGCCGAAACTGGGTCTGTCGGGCAAGAACTATGGCCGCGTCGTGTACGAAGGATTGCGGGGCGGTCTGGATTTTCTGAAGGACGACGAGAACATCAACTCGCAGGCGTTCATGCACTGGCGCGACCGTTTTCTGTTTTCGATGGAAGCGGTGAATCGCGCGCAGGCAGAGACGGGCGAGGTCAAAGGCCACTACCTGAACGTGACGGCCGGCACGATGGAGGACATGTATGAGCGCGCCGAATTCGCGAAGGAACTGGGTTCATGCATCGTGATGATCGATCTGGTGATCGGCTGGACCGCGATTCAGTCGATGGCGCGCTGGGCGCGCAGGAACGACATGATCCTGCACCTGCATCGCGCGGGACACAGCACCTACACACGGCAGCGCAATCACGGCATTTCGTTTCGCGTGATCGCGAAGTGGCTGCGCATGGCGGGCGTCGATCACGCGCATGCGGGCACGGCGGTCGGCAAGCTCGAAGGCGATCCGCTCTCGGTGCAGGGCTATTACAACGTGTGCCGCGAGTCGCACAACGAAGTCGACCTGTCGCGCGGGATTTTCTTCGACCAGCCGTGGGCCGGCCTGCGCAAAGTGATGCCGGTGGCCTCGGGCGGCATTCATGCGGGCCAGATGCATCAACTGCTCGATCTGTTCGGCGACGACGCGATCCTGCAGTTCGGCGGCGGCACGATCGGCCATCCGGCCGGTATTCAGGCGGGCGCGGTGGCGAATCGCGTCGCGCTCGAAGCGATGGTGAAGGCGCGCAACGAGGGCCGCGACATCGTTCACGAAGGGCCGGACATTCTCGAAGCCGCGGCGCGCTGGTGCACGCCGCTCAAGCAGGCACTCGATACGTGGCGGGACGTGACCTTCAACTACGCGTCCACCGACACGCCGGATTTCGCCGCCACGCCGACCGCGGCCTGAGCGGCGGGCATTCAGCAATTCTCAGGGCTGGCTCGACCGCAGCGCTGCCGCACTGCGCGGGAGACTGTCGGCGCCGTTCCGAACAGCGCATTCATCAACGAGGTGCGTCATGCGTATTACACAGGGCACGTTTTCCTTCCTGCCGGAATTGACCGACGAGGAGATCCGCTTGCAGATCGACTACGCGCTGAGCCAGGGCTGGGCCTGCTCGGTCGAATTCACCGACGACCCGCATCCGCGCAACACCTATTGGGACATGTGGGGCCTGCCGATGTTCGATCTCCACGATGCGGCCGGCGTGCTGCAGGAAGTGAAGGCATGCCGCGAGGCGCGGCCGCAGCACTACATCAAGATCAACGCGTTCGACTCGGTGCGCGGCTTCGAGACGATGCGTCTGTCGTTCATCGTCAACCGGCCGGACGGGGAGCCGGGCTTCCGCCTGACGCGTCAGGACGGGCCGGGCCGGGTGCAGCGCTACGGGTTGGCGGGCTACGCGGGCGACCGGCCGTCGGGTGAGCGGTACGAACCGGCGCGCTAGAAGATGGCCTCGCGATGCGAGGCTCGATCAACCGCCACGAGAAGAGGGAGGGGCCATGACCGAAGCTGCCGCCATCGACGCGAACGCGCCGCGCACCAACGCGCCGTTTTCCGCAGAGCAAGACGCCGCCGCTTGCGCGCCGCGGGATAGCCGCGCGCCGGCGCAGCAAATCGATCTCGCCGCGCTCTATCGCGACTCCGGCATCGGCGACGTGCTTGCCGAACTCGATCGCGATCTGGTCGGGCTCGCCCCGGTGAAGACCCGCATTCGCGAGATCGCGGCGCATCTGCTCGTGGAGCGCGCGCGCGATTCGCTCGGTCTCGCGGGCGGCGCGCCGACCCTGCATATGTGTTTCTCGGGCAATCCCGGCACGGGCAAAACCACGGTTGCGCTGCGCATGGCCGAAGTGCTGCACCGGCTCGGCTACATTCGCCGCAATCATCTGGTTTCGGTCACGCGTGACGATCTGGTCGGCCAGTACATCGGCCACACCGCGCCGAAAACGCGCGATGTGCTCAAACGCGCGATGGGCGGCGTGCTGTTCATCGACGAAGCCTACTACCTGTATCGGCCGGAAAACGAACGCGACTACGGTCAGGAAGCGATCGAGATCCTGCTGCAGACCATGGAGAACCAGCGCGACGATCTGGTGGTGATTCTGGCCGGTTACGCGTCGCGCATGGAAGTGTTCTTCGAGAGCAATCCGGGCTTTCGCTCGCGCATTGCGCATCACATCACGTTTCCCGACTACGACGGCGCGGAACTGCTCGACATCGCCGAGCGCATGCTCGCGACGATGCACTACCGCTTCGACGCCGACTCGCGGCACGCGTTCGCGGACTATCTCGCCCTGCGCACCAGACAGCCGAATTTCGCCAACGCCCGCTCGGTGCGCAATGCGCTGGATCGCTCACGGCTGCGCCAGGCCAATCGTCTGTTCGCCACGGCGATGCGAGGCGGCGCGCCGATCGACGCCGCCGCGCTCACGCTGATTGCCGCCGCCGACGTGCGCGCGAGCCGCGTGTTCACGGAACCGCTCGCGGCGAGCGCCGGGGCGCCGGCGTCCTCCTCTCATGCAACGCGCGCCGTGCTGGCGCCGCCAGGCTGACCGAAAACAATCCTCAGGAGATCGCCATGCAAGACGGACGTACGACTCTTTCGAAGTTTCTGATCGATACCCTCGATCGCCAGCCTGGTTCGGCGGGAACGGTGCGCAACGCCGGTCTTTCGGCGCTTCTGATCGACGTCGCCGCCGCGATCAAGTCGATCTCCGCGATGCTCACCAAAGGCGCGCTCGGCGGCAACTACGGCTCCGCCCAGAGCCTGAACACGCATGGCGAGGAGCAGAAAAAACTCGACGTCGCGACCAACGAGATTTTCGTGCAGCAATGCGAGTGGGACGGACTGCTTGCCGCGATGGCGTCCGAGGAAATGGAAACCGTCTATACCATTCCGCCCGGCTACCCGCGCGGCGATTATCTGCTCGCCTTCGATCCGCTGGACGGTTCGTCGAATATCGACATCAACGGCGTGGTGGGGTCGATCTTTTCGGTGCTGCGCAACGGCAACCCCGCCGACCCAGGCGACCCGCACGGCACGGTCGGCGAGTCCGCGTTTCTGCGGCCGGGCTGCGAGCAGGTGGCGGCGGGCTACGCCGTTTACGGTCCCTCGACCATGCTCGTGCTTTCGGTGGGCAACGGTACGCATGGCTTCACGCTGGAGCGCGAGATCGGCAACTTCGTGCTCACGCATTCGAACATCCGCATTCCTGAAGACACCGCCGAATTCGCGATCAACGCGTCGAACGAACGGTTCTGGGAGCCGCCGGTGCGTCGCTACGTGCAGGAATGCAAGGACGGGCGCAGCGGTTGCCGCGCGAGCGACTTCAATATGCGCTGGATCGCCTCGATGGTCGCCGAGGTGCATCGCATCCTGATGCGCGGCGGCGTGTTCATGTATCCGCGCGACTCGAAGACGCCGACCATGGAAGGGCGCCTGCGGCTGCTGTATGAAGCCAACCCGATGAGCTTTCTCATCGAGCAGGCGGGCGGTCTTTCGATCACCGGGCGCGAGCGGATTCTCGACGTGGTGCCGCGCGCGCTGCATGGACGCGTGCCGGTCATCCTCGGCTCGAAAAACGAGGTGGAGCGCATTGGCCGCTATCACGGCGAATACGACCGCGGCGAGGATCAGCCGTTCACCTCGCCGCTCTTTAGCCGGCGCTCGCTGTTCCTGCCGGGTTTCACGGCCTAGCAGCCTGAGAACCCGGGCTCGCGAACAGCGGCCGATCAGAACACCACTATCCGGAGACAAGCGCATGTCAGTCAAACACCCGATCATCGCGGTGACCGGTTCGAGCGGCGCCGGCACCACGACCGTGATGAAGAGCTTCACCCATATCTTCCGGCGCGAAAAGATCAATGCGCAGATCGTGGAAGGCGACGCTTTTCATCGTTACGACCGCAATGGCATGCGCGAGGCGATGAAGCAGCACGAGCGGGACGGCGCGCCGAATTTCAGTCATTTCGGACCGCAAGCGAATCTGCTCGAGGAACTGGAAACCCTGTTCGCCAGTTATGGCGAGAGCGGCACCGGGAGGCTGCGCCACTACGTGCATGACGAGGCCGAAACGAGGCTCTACAAGCAGGATGCCGGCACCTTCACGCCATGGGAGGACGTGACGCCCGACACCGACTTGATGTTCTATGAAGGCCTGCACGGCGCGGCGGTGACCGACGACATCGACATCGCGCGGCACGCGGATCTGCTGATCGGCGTCGTGCCGATCATCAACCTCGAATGGATCCAGAAACTGCATCGCGACCAGACCATGCGCGGCTACTCGCACGAGGCCGTGGTGGATACGATCCTGCGGCGCATGCCTGACTACGTGAACTACATTTGCCCGCAATTCTCGCGCACGCATGTGAACTTCCAGCGCGTGCCGACCGTGGATACATCGAATCCGTTCATCGCCCGAGAGATTCCGCAGCCCGACGAGAGCTTCGTCGTGATCCGCTTCGCGCGCTCGAAGGGGATCGACTTCCAGTATCTGCTGACCATGCTGCACGACTCGTTCATGTCGCGCCCGAATGTGATCGTCGTGCCGGGCGGCAAGATGGGCCTCGCGATGCAACTGATTTTCACGCCGATGATTCTGCAACTGGTCGACCGGCGGGCGCGGGCCTGAGGCGCCGCGGCAAACGGTCTGTCTATTTCGTGCAAGGAGAGGTTCGATGAGTGCCGTCGCAGAAACCGTTGCAACACCCGCAACCCGGCTGATGGCCGACGCGCTGCGCATGCTCGCGATCGACGCGGTCGAAGCGGCCAGCTCGGGTCATCCGGGTATGCCGCTCGGCATGGCCGAGATTGCGGTCGCGCTGTGGGACCGGCATTTGAAACACAATCCGCGCCATCCGGCGTGGCCCGACCGCGACCGCTTCGTGCTTTCGAACGGGCACGGTTCCATGCTGCTGTATGGGCTGCTGCATCTCACCGGCTACGACCTGCCGATCGACGAGCTCAAGCGCTTCAGGCAGTTGCATAGCAGGACGCCGGGGCATCCCGAGGTGGGCGTGACCCCCGGCGTCGAAACGACCACGGGTCCACTCGGGCAGGGGCTCGCCAACGCGGTCGGCATGGCGCTTGCCGAGGCGCTGCTCGCGCGCGAATTCAACCGGCCCGGCCATTCAATTGTCGATCACCGCACTTACGTGTTTGCCGGCGATGGCTGCCTGATGGAAGGCATCTCGCACGAGGCGGCTTCGCTCGCCGGCACGTGGAAGCTCGACAAGCTCACGGTGCTGTACGACGACAATGGCATCTCGATCGACGGCCACGTCTCGCAGTGGTTCGACGACGATACGCCGGCGCGTTTCGCGGCGTACGGCTGGCACGTCGTGCGCGAAGTGGACGGCCATGACGTCGACGCGGTCGATCGGGCGCTCGAACGCGCACGCGCGGCCGGCCGGCCGACGCTGATCTGCTGCCGCACGGTGATCGGCAAAGGGTCGCCGTCGAAGGCGGGCACGCACGATGTGCACGGCGCGCCGCTCGGCGCCGACGAAGTCGCGAACACGCGGCGCGCGCTCGGCTGGCCGCATGCGCCGTTCGCGATGCCGGCGGAGGTCCGCGCGCTGTGGGACGCGAGCGAGCGCGGCGCGGCCGCCGAAGCGGACTGGGACACCCGCTTCGAAGCGTACCGCAAGCATTATCCGCATGAAGCCGCCGAGTTCGCGCGCAGGACGCAAGGCACGCTGCCCGCGCAGTGGGGCGATGCGGTCCGCGCGATGGTGCGCGACGCGGACCACGCGGCCGAATCCATCGCGACACGCAAGGCTTCGCAACAGGCGATCGCCGTGCTGGCTCGCGCATTGCCGGAACTGCTGGGCGGCTCCGCCGACCTGACCGGTTCGAACCTCACCAACTGGAAGACCGCCGCCGACGTCCATGTCGACGACAACGGCTTGCAAGGCGGCAACTATCTGCACTACGGCGTGCGCGAGTTCGGCATGAGCGCGGTGATGAACGGCATTGCGCTGCATCGCGGGCATATTCCGTTTGGCGGTACCTTCCTCACGTTCTCCGACTACTCGCGCAGCGCGCTGCGCATGGCCGCGTTGATGAAGACCCGTTCCATTTTCGTGTTCACGCACGACTCGATCGGCCTCGGCGAAGACGGGCCGACCCATCAGTCGGTGGAGCACGCGGCGAGCTTGCGGCTCATTCCGGGACTCGACGTCTGGCGTCCGTGCGACGCGGTCGAGACCGCGCGGGCGTGGGCGAGCGCGGTGGAGCGCGACGGACCGTCGTGCCTGCTGTTAAGCCGCCAGAACCTGCCGTTCGCCGCGCGCAGCGGCGAACAGATCGACGCGATCGAGCGCGGCGGTTATGTGTTGCGGGACTGGCCGGCCGGGCAAGGCCACGCAAGGGTCGTGCTGATCGCCACGGGCTCGGAAGTCGCGCTCGCGCTCGACGCCGTCGCGCTGCTCGCCGAGGCCGGCATCGCCGCGCGGGTCGTGTCGATGCCGTCCACCAGCGTGTTCGACCACCAGCCCGCCGGGTGGCGCGACGCGGTGCTGCCGCCGGGCGTGCCGCGCGTCGCGGTCGAAGCGGGCGTGCGCGCGTTCTGGCGGCAATACGTGGGACTCGAAGGTGGCGTGGTGGGGATTGATACGTTCGGCGAATCCGCCCCGGCTGCCGCGCTGTTCGAACACTTCGATCTGACCGCGCGGGCGGTGGCGGACGAAGCCCGCCGTGTCACGCAACGCGCGCAACTCGCGCGATAGACCCGACCATGCGGCACGCCCGGGGCGCCACGACCTGATCCGACCTGATTGTGCCCGATTGCACCTGATTCGACCTTGAGGAGTTTGCGATGGCCTTCATAGCACTGCGGCAACTGCTGGACCACGCGGCCGAGCACGGCTACGGCGTGCCCGCCTTCAACGTCAACAACATGGAGCAGATCCACGCGATCATGCAGGCCGCCGAGGCGACCGCCAGTCCGGTGATCCTGCAGGCGTCCGCGGGGGCTCGCAAGTATGCGGGCGAGCCGTATCTGCGCCATCTGGTGCTCGCCGCGCTGGAGGCGCATCCGGATATCCCGCTCGTGTTGCACCAGGATCACGGCGCGAGTCCGGCGGTCTGTCAGCAGGCGATCCGTTCGGGCTTCACGTCGGTGATGATGGACGGCTCCTTGCTGCCCGACCAGAAGACGCCCGCCGGCTACGAATACAACGTCGACGTGAGTCGCCGCGTGGTCGAGGCGGCGCACGCGGTGGGCGTGTCCGTCGAAGGCGAGCTGGGTTGTCTCGGTTCGCTCGAAACCGGTACGGCGGGCGACGAGGACGGCGTCGGCGCCGAAGGCCGGCTCTCGCGCGACGAGCTGCTCACCGATCCGCGCGAGGCGCAGATTTTCGTGGAGGCGACCGGCGTCGACGCATTGGCGATCGCGATCGGCACGTCGCATGGCGCGTACAAATTCAGCCGCCAGCCGACCGGCGAGATTCTGGCCATCGACCGGATCGTCGAAATTCACGAGCGGCTTCCGAACACGCACCTCGTGATGCACGGCTCCTCGTCCGTGCCGCAGGAGTGGCTTGCGGTGATCCGCGAGTACGGCGGCGAGATTCCGACCACGTACGGGGTGCCCGTCGAAGAAATCCAGCGCGGCATTGCGCATGGGGTGCGCAAGGTCAATATCGACACCGACATCCGGCTTGCGATGAGCGGCGCGATGCGCAAGTCGATGGCCGATGCGCGCGCCGAATTCGACCCGCGCGCCGCGTTGAAGGCGGCGACGGCGGCGGCGAGCGCGCTGTGCGTCGCACGTTTCGAGGCGTTCGGCTGTGCGGGCCACGCCTCGCGCATCAAGCCGTTGCCGCTCGACGCGATGGCGCGCCGTTACCACTAACCCACTGAACTGTTCGCAAGGAGACGGCCATGCGCGATTTCCTGATAGCCCCGTCGCTGCTGTCGGCGGATTTTGCCCGGCTTGGCGAAGAGATTCGCGCCGTCACGGCGGCCGGCGCGGACTGGATCCATCTGGACGTGATGGACAACCACTACGTGCCGAACCTCACGGTCGGCCCACTCGTCTGCGCGGCGATTCGCCCGCACACGTTCTTGCCGATCGACGTGCATCTGATGACGATACCGGTCGATCCGCTCGTGGCCAGCTTTGCCGAGGCCGGCGCGAATACGATCAGCTTTCATCCGGAGGCGTCGCTGCACGTGCACCGGACCATCGAGCTCATCAAGACGAGCGGCGCGCGCGCGGGAATAGCGCTCAATCCGGCCACGCCGCTCGCGGTGCTCGACCATGTGATCGAGCGGCTCGATGTGGTGCTCGTGATGTCGGTGAATCCGGGCTTTGGCGGCCAGGCATTCATTCCGGAAACGCTGGATAAACTGCGGGCCCTGCGCGAACGGGTCGATGCGACGATGCAGCGGACGGGACGGCCGTTGCTGATCGAGGTGGACGGCGGCGTGAAGGCGGCGAACATCGCGCGGATCGCAGCGGCGGGCGCGGACGTATTCGTGGCGGGTTCAGCGGTGTTCGGCGCTGGCGACTATGCGCAGGCGATCGGCGCGATGCGTGACGAACTCGAGCAGATGAACGAAGACAGCGAAGACGCCGGCGCGTTGGCGATGGCCCGATGAACGGGCATGGCGGTTTGGGCCTTCAGCGTTTTTTCATCGTTTCGCCCGGCGCTTGCCACGCCGTGAGATCCTGTTCGGTACGCTCGACCGCGCAACCCCAGTCGAGCGGCTGGTCCTGATCGAAACGCTTGCCGAGCCGCCATGCGATCTCCGCGCGCGCGAGCTGGACGCCCATATAGAATGCGTGGCCGCCGTCGGCTTCGAGATGCAACTGGGGGTAGAGCGCGAACGGGTCGCCTGCCTGGCGATGTCCGTCGCGGTTGTAGACATGAATGCCGTCGGCGCTGACCTGGACACGGAAGTTGGGATCGCGCACCTCGCGGGCCAGCTCGTCGATTTCGGCGGCGCTGTACGGAAACGGGCGTTTCGCATGCACGGTCGCGAGATCGCTGTTGATGCCCTTGGGCAGCACCTGCGCTTCGCGCGCGGCGTGCATCAGCCGGCGTGCGACGTCGGCTTCGCGCACCGCGCGCCGCGCATGGAGGCTCACGGACGTGGTAAGCACCGCACTCACGCGAAGCTCCGCGGCCATGCCCAGCAGCACGGCGTTGATGCCGCTGGTGTCGGCCTCGGTCAACTCGGTCACGTTGCCGATGCCCATCATGATGGCGATATCCGGGTAGCGCTCGCGCAGTCCGACGTAACGCGCAATCGATGCGGCGAGGCCGAACGGAATCGGATCGAGAATCGGGTCGGCGAGAAACGCGCGTCCGCGCGCGGTGAGCAGGTCGATCGCGGCATCGAGCGAGGCGGGATCGCCGGGCTCGCGGGCGACCAGGATCGGCGTGCACGGCACCTCGTCAGCAATCCATAGCGTATCGAGGTTCAGGCTCATCAGATAATCCGCGCCCGCGCGGCCGCCGCGCAGCAGTTCCTCGCTGCGCATCGAATCGACGCTGACTCGATACCCTTCGTCTTTCAGCCGGCGCACCGCGTCTTCCAGATGCGGAAACGGCGTTTCGGGCAGGCAACCGATGTCGATCACATCGGCGCCCTGCGCGGCGTACTCGCGCGCCCGCGCGGCGATGCCGTCCAGATCGAGCCGCGGCGCATCGACGATCTCGGCAAAAATGTCGGTCTCGTAACGCGTCAGATCGAAAGGCTGCGCCTCGCGGCCGAAAAATTGCGGCAGATCCTTGACCTCCTCCGGGCCGCGCTCGAACGGCACGCCGTAGTGTTCGCCCAGCGCGGCGAGATCGCCACGGCAGCGGCCCGGCACGATCACGCGCTGTGCCGCGAGCGGGGCGGGTACCCGGCGGCGGATCATGTCGGCCGTCATGAGCGCCGCGACCTGCAGGCCGATTTCGCGCACTTCCCAACTGAACGGCGTCGGCGCCATGCTCTCGAGCACGCGGAGCAGGCTCTTTTCGGCGAGCCGGCCGGTCAGGAAGACGATGTGGTCCATGTCAGTGCGCGCCGGGCGGCCCCACGCGTAGTGGCTGCCGATCGGCGTGCCGAGCGGGGCAATGCGGCCGTAGCGAGCGTGGAGGCGGTTTCATGCGAGTTGAAGTGTCGACAAGCGTTCAGCGAGCGCCACCTTCAGTTCATCCAGCGAGCGGACGAGCGTGGTGTATTCGAAGCGGGACAAGCGCTCAACGTTGTCGAGTTCGATCGCCCGCGGCCGCAATTCAACCCATTCGTTCGGGCTCTGCGTGAGCACAGTCGGTTCCGTGTCGCATGCAAAGACAATGCCCGGAATGCACTGCTTGCCGGCCTGCGCGTACATATTGGTGGGCAACGTGTCGGAAATGCCGAACGCGCATTTGGCCACGGTGTTGCTGGTGGCGGGCGCGATCACGACCGTGTGATACATGCCGTGATAGAGCATGCCGACCGGCACGCCGCTCGCGCTGTTGTCGCGAAACACGCGGAAGTGCTTGCGCAGCTTCGGCAGCGGCCAGCCGTAAAGAGGCAGGACCTCTTCCGCGGCCGAGGAAAGGAAAAGGTCGGCGCGCGGCAACTCGAGTGCGAGCGCGATCGACTCCTCGAGCAAATGGCCGGAGCCGGTCACGCACCACGCGAAGCGCGCATCGGGCTTGAAATCCGCGAGTTTGCGAGCGGGCGCCTGGGTCATGCGTTCGAAGGCGGCGCTTCTTCGGATCCCGAATCGTCGGGCGGCATTTCGTCGGGCAGCGCGCCGTCGAGCGTCGAGCCGTCGTGCGACAGACGGATATGCAGCCGGCGCATCTTGCGGTACAGCGTGTTGCGGCTGATGCCGAGCGCCTTGGCGACGTTGCTGACATTCCAGCGATGCTCGTCGAGCAGCGTCAGAACGGTGCCGCGTTCGTTCAACTGGATCGCATTGAGCGCCGAGAGATCCGCTTCGTCGACCGGATGCGGCTCGGGGGCCGCCGCCGTGCGCGACACCGCCATCATTTCCGCTTCCGGCTCCCGTTGCGTGATTTCGGCGGGCAGGTCTTCGCAGCGGATCGGTTGCCCGTCGCACAGCGCGATGGCCATCTGCAAGACGTGACGCAACTGGCGAATATTGCCGGGCCACGCATAGGTCAGCAACGCATGTTCGGCTTCCGGGGTCAGCTCGGGCGGATCGTCGTCGGACTCGTTTTCGAGCAGATGATGAATCAGCGCGAGCTTGTCGATCCGTTCGGCGAGCGGCGGCAGAGTCAGTTCGACGCCCTTGAGCCGGTAGTACAGGTCCTCGCGGAACTGCCCGCCGTGCACGAGTTCGAGCAGATTGCGGTGGCTCGCGCTGACGAGCTGAAAATCGACCTTGATGGTCGTTTCAGCGCCGAGCGGTGTGACCTCGTGTTCCTCGATCACGCGCAGGAGCCGCGCCTGCAACGAAAGCGGCATGTCGCCGATTTCATCGAGAAAGAGCGTGCCGCCGCTGGCCTGCACGATCTTGCCGCGGCGCCCTTCGCGCTGGGCGCCGGTGAACGCGCCGGCACGATAGCCGAACAGTTCGCTTTCGATCAGGTTTTCGGGCAGCGATGCGCAATTCACCGGCACGAACGGGCCCGACGCGTGCGGGCTGATGCTATGCAGCGCCTGCGCGAAGACTTCCTTGCCGGTGCCCGTTTGCCCTCTGAGAATGATCGGGATCTTGCGCTGGACCACGCGCGCGGCGAGCTGGATCTGCGAAGCCATGCGCGGGTCGCCGAATTCGAGGTGCGCGATTTCGTCGAGCCGGGCCGGCGCCGGCCGTTTGTCGGAAACGCTGGCGCGGGCGGCCGGCGCGGACACCATCACCCGTGTGCCGCGCCCCGCACTGTTTTGCGGCGTTTGCGCGACCAGAAAGAAGCGATTGGTCGCGTTCGCGCTATACACGGTGACAGGATGAAACGAGCCGCGAATGCTGCGCGCGATCATGTCTTCGAGCGATGCATTGAAGGCTTCCTCGATGCGCCGGCCGCGCAATTCGCCGAGCGTGCGAAAGCCCAGCTGAAAGAGGGCGCTGCGGTTCGCGGCGAGCACCGTGCTGTCGTCCGCCACCGCCAGTTTGCCGCCGTGCAGCGTACCGACGAATTCCGGGCGGCTATGGAAATGGATCATGTTCGCGTGCCGGTAACGCGCGTCCAGCAGGCGGTTTTCGATCATTTGCCGCGACATGCCGACGAGCACCAGAGAATGCTGCTGCAACAGCTTCGAGCGGCTCGTCACATCCAGTACGGCGGCAATCTCGCCGCGGTCGTCGAAAATCGGTGCGGCGGAGCAGGTGAGCGACGTATAGCGCGGATAAAAATGTTCGTGCTGGCAGACGGCGATGCAGTCGCGTTCGGCCAGACACGTGCCCATGCCGTTCGTGCCGGCTTCGCGCTCGCTCCACAAGGCGCCGACGCGAAAGCCGTCCGCCGCGACCGCTTCCGCGAACGGCACCGACGAGACCTGATGGACGATCATGCCACCCGCATCGACCAGCACGACCGCCAGTTCGGGGTCGGCCAGTTGCTGATAGAGCGTGGTCATTTCGAGCTTCGAGCACGCGATCAGATCGCCCACGGCATCGCGGCGCGAACTCAGTTCGTAGTCCGTCAGGACAGGGGGTGTGACAAAACGGGAAGGGTCGAGCTGGAATTCGTTCATGCAGCGCGCCCACGATTGAGCGACGGGCTCGCTCGTTGGACGCGTGGCCAACTGATGGTTGACGACATTCAGAACTTCACGGACGTGCATAGTGCTGTCAGTGAGCAACGACATGGGGCTTGTCTCCGTTGCGTCAGTTCGTGCGCGCCGGTTCGCATTGCGCTGCGTTTAGTCTGCATGCGCCCTGCGCGTCACGAGTGCCGCTTTACTTTATCGATACTGTCTTCCCCTCGCGCTGCGGCTTCTGCGGTCCGTATGCGCACCGAGTGATGTGCCCTTATATCAGGCGTCGGCTTAAAACTCTACGCCGGATGTCGCCGACGTTCAATAAGAAGTCGCGATAACCCTACATGGCGTGCCCGATTTTTGCTTTTCCGAAACCCATGCCGACCTGTGCGTCTCGCGCTTGCCGGCGGTGAGGAGAGTGTTGCAGGTTCGGCGCAGAGTGCTTCGCGTCCTGTCACTCTGGCCTATTTTGTGTTTACCCCTTTGTGTTTACCCGAATCCCGTCCGCTAACCCATTGACTCATTCATTGCCGCACTGCGGCGGAGTACACCATGGACCGTATCGATGCCGTTCGCCTTGCCAGTTTTTCCGCTGCCGGCGCGCCGGACGCCACTGCCCCGTCCGCCTCGCCCTCCACCGGCACGTTGTCCGGGCGCATGGACATCGTCTTCATTGAGAACTTTATCGGTCAGACGATTATTGGTATCGACAGCAGCGAGCAGCATGTCCTGCAACCGGTCAGGATGGATCTCGCCATCGGGGTTCCCGCGATTCGTGCGTGCACCACGGATCGCATCGAGGACACGATCAATTACGCGGCGGTGCGTGGTGCGTTGCATGCGCTGCTCGCCTCGCACGGCGTGCGGCTGCTCGAAGCGCTTGCCGAAGCGGTGGCGCGCCTGCTGATCAACGACTTCGGTGCTCACTGGGTGCGGGTTACGCTCGCCAAACCCGCCAAGTTCGACGACGTGACGGCCGTCGGCGTGCAGATCGAGCGGCAGCGTTGCGATATGCGGCAAGCGGCCACGGGTCTCGTGGGTTATGCGTCGCTTGGGGCGGGGCTGATTCCGAATTGAGCGCAAGACGGCGGCGCGGCGCTCTTGCTGGCGCCGCACGTCTCAAGCCGCATCTCTCACGCCGCCAACTATTTCGCCGCGGCCGTCTTGTCGGAGCCTAGTCCGCAACTGCCGTATGCATCCGCCTGTAACGCGCGGAATTTCTTCGTCTGGGCTTTCGCGTGGTCCACCCGAAACTCCGATCCGCCTTCGCCGCCCAACGTGGCGTACTTCGAGAACGTCGACTGCGCGACGAAGTCGTCGTAGGACAGCCTGGCGGCCATCTTGTCGATTACGCACGAGCATTTGTAGACGTTCACGAAATCGTGTCCGTTGTCGTCCATGCAGCTCAACACGTATTCGACGCGGCCCTGCGTCGGGTAGCTGTAGCCCCCCGCCGGAGCCGGCGCCGTGGGCGCGTCGCCGTCCGCCCAGGCGAGCGGCACCGCGAGCGCGACGCACGCACAGGCCGCGAGCGCACGACATCGTATGGTCATCTCATGCCTCTATCGAAGGGTTCGCGCTTCAACCCCGAGGCCCGCGCAACGGCGGGCCCCTGTCGCATCCACGCGAACTCGCGCGCACTCAGTTCGGTGCGAACGGATGGGCGACGGTGCCCTTTTTCGCCACGACCTCCGCGGCGCTCGGTTCACCCGCGACGGCGCGCTTGATCGCCTCGCGCGTCGCCTTGTAGTTGAACTCCTGAATCTTCTTGTCGTCGTCCGCCTGCCAGTGAATGAAGACGCCGACGCACAGGAACAGATCGTCCGCCTCGTCTTTCGGGATCGTGCCGTCCTCGACGCTGTCCGCGACGGCGAGCGCAACCGCGTGCTGCGCGGGGCCGAACATCTGCACGGCCTGTTTGGCGCCCTTGATGGTCACCTTGTTGAACAGGATCGTGTTCGGCTTGGTGAGGAGGTTCGGTGCGATGACGGCAAGCAGCGATGTGAAGCCATCCTTATTATTGGTGAGCGCATTGCAGAATGCGGTTTCCGCAGCCGAACCCCGCGGTCCGATCAGCAAGTCGATGTGTGCGACCTCGTTGCCGTCGCCGACGAGCGACTCTCCTATCAGGACGCGATTGATCTTGGCCATTCTGTTCCTCCGATGAGTGGAATACGGACTTGCTGACTGACATGCCCCCGGTGACGATTGTGTTGCCCGATCCCCGGCGGCTGTTGATGCACGGTGGCACTAACTAACAGGATCCGTGCCAGTGCGAGGTTCGCGCCGCTGCGGTGGTATCGGGGCGCCGCAGCGGGCCGCTGCGAGGCAGCCGGCGACGAACAGCGTCGCCACGGTCAGGTCCGCGCTGGTACCGGGATTGATCGCACTGGCCTTCAGTTCGGCGTCCCACGCATCGAGCGGTCGAGCGGCCGTAGCGGGGCCCTTTTGCGCTAGCGCGTGGCGCCATTGCGCGTGCTGCTCGCGTGCCGCAAGCGTGACACTCTGCGCCACCGCCATGCCCTGCTTACGCACAATGAGAGAGTCCGGCCGCGTGCCGAGGAACGTGAGAAAGACATTGAGCGTGGCAATGTGCGGCTGATCGGCAGGCATTTCGCGAAACGCGGTGAGCCCGGTCTCGAAGATGTCGCGAAAGCCCTCCGCGTATTGGCGGGCGATGCTGTCGCGCCCGGCGGCGAGCCTCATCGCGTCGCGCAGGTTGACGGTGGGCGGGCTGTGAACCGGCTGCTCGGGAGCGTCGCCGAGACCGCCGGGATTGGCGAGCGCAATCGCGCGGTACGCGAGGCGCGCGTCGTCGATGTCGAGGCGCGCGAGCACGCGCCCGGTCGCGGCGCGCCACGCGTCGGCCGAGAGCGGGGACGCAACGTCCTCCAGCGCGGCGGCGAGCGGCGCGACCAGCAGCAGGATGCCGAGGTTCGTATTGCAGCCGACCGCGTCGCGCGTGCGGGTGAGCGCGTCGAGCACCCGCTGGCCGACCGGCGCGCCGCGTGCGAGCAGCGCGTCGGCGGCCGCCTCCGCGCTGGTGATGAACTGGGCCGCGCGCATACCGTGGCCGGCGCTTTGCACGCTGACGTTGCCGGGCTTGGGCGTTTCCACGTCGAGCCGGCAGGTCGCGAGGAACGCGGCGTGAACGTGCTCGGGTGCGACGCAACAGGGCGGCTCAGCCATGACGACCATGCAACCCTACGACGGCGGCCTCGGCGGTTTGCGCGGCCTCGCTGACGGCGCGGCGCTGCGCGGGCAGCTTGCGCTGCAGCAGATCGTCGGCGAGCGCCGCCGCGAGGTCGACCGAGGTGACCGACTGCAGGCCGCGCCATGCCGCCACGCCGTTGACTTCCAGCACGAGCGGCCGGGTCGCGTCGTGCGGGTCGGGAATCAGGTCGACGCCCGCATAGTCGAGTCCGAGCGCCTCGGTGGCCCGCACCGCGGTTTGCGCGAGCGGCAGATCGAGTTCGGCCGCTTCGCACGTGGCGCCTTGCGCGAAATTATGAATCCAGCCCTTGCCGCCGACGCGCCGCATCGCCGCCACCGCACGGCCGCCGATCACCAGCACGCGCCAGTCGAAGCCCGGATGGCCGCCGTCGATATACCGCTGCAGATACGCGACCTGCCGGTACGGTTTGAGCGAAGGCAGAGGCGCCAGCGCACCTGGGTGGGCGCCGCCCGCGCCGAGCCGCTTGAGTCCATGCCCTTGCGAACCGAACAGGGGCTTGAGCACGACCTGGCGTCCGGCCGCCGCCTCGCGCATCAGCACGCGCTGCGCGAATGCCGCGGATTCGCCGGCCCATGTCGCCGGCGTCGGCACGCCGTTGCGATGCAGCAGAAAACTCGTCATCGATTTATCGACGCTGCGCTCGATCGCGCGCGCGTCGTTGTAGACCGGCACACCGGACTCGCGCAACGCATGCAGGATACCGAGGCGCAGCGTGACCTGCTCGAAGGTGCCGCCGGCAATGCCGCGCACGAAAACCGCGTCCGGCAGCGTGTGGCCGAAGCCCGGCAGGACCAGCCCATGCGGTTCCCACGTCGTGTCGATCCGGCAGTCTGCGAGATCGATGCAGCGCGCTTGCGCGCCCCGCGCGCTGAAGGCCTTCTTCAGGCGGCCGGTGTGCCAGCCCGTTTCGTCGGTCATGATCGCAATGCGCAGCGACGCTCGCGGGGCGGCGGCGTCCGCGTCAGGCACCGGCATGCTCATGGCTTGCCGCTCCATTGGTCGTGCAGCAGCGCCGCGTCGACACGCCCGCCGTGATACGTCGCACCGCTTTCGAGGCTGCTCACCCACACTTCGGCCGGAGCGAACAGCGCGGGATCGATCTGATAGAAGTCGTAATTGAACGACGTGAAGATGTCCGCGAATGGTCGGCCGTAATCGCGCGAGGTGGAAGCGGGCAATTCCGCGGCGAGTCGTCTCGCCACTGCATCGTGCTTCACGGTGAGATGCACGCGGCCGCCATACAGGATCGCGTCGTTGGTGCGCCCCATTGCCTGAATGCCGTCCGGCGCGGGCGGCGGCAGCGGCGCCGAGCCGCCGCCTTCCACCACTTCGTCCAGCGCGACGCCGAGCACATGCGTTTTGTGCAACGCAACTTCGACGACGCGCGCCACCACCTGTACCGTTCCCGCGACAGAGTGTGTCGGCGTGGTGACAAGGGTCAGCCGCTCGGGCGCGAGGCCGCAATCGTGCAGCACCTTGTCGATCACGACCTGGGGCGGCAGGCGGTCCACCTCGAGCACCAGCACGCCGCGCTCGTGCGTGTCGCGGTAGCCGAGTTCGGCGAATAGCGGCTCTTTCACCGCCAGCGCGCGCGCGGGGCCCGAGCCGAGCGAGAAAAACTTCTTGCCGCCGGTCTGTTCCTTGGTCGCCGCGAGGCTCCAGCCGGCGTACTGGCTGCCGAGGCAAGCCAGCACGGGCCACGAGGTGCGCACCTCGATCGTGCTGGGCCACAACGGCTGCGCGTCGAGGCTTTCGCGCACCGTGACGTGGCCAAGCCCGCCCATGCAGATGCGCGCGATCAGCACGCCTGCCGCGACGCTGCCGGGCGCCACGACGCCCGCGTCGACCAGCACGGTGCCGTTTTCCGCGTGGCTGACAATCGCGCCGAAGCGCGCGGCGTCGTCGACCAGACGGGCGACAAGACGCTCGCTGAGCGCGTTGACGCTCAGTGCGGCGGCACCGGCGAGCGGCGGCTGGGGCGCATCAGGTGTGGCATGGGATGAGGGCATGGTCGGTCTCATGACAGGTTTCGATTCGTTGCACAACGAGCGCGCGCTGCGCGTCGAGCGCGGGCCGCACCGCGTCCACCGAAGCCGCGCGCACGAGCAACGTGCAGACCGGATCTCCGGCTTCGATGCGCACGCCGGGCATCGGCACGTCGCGGCAGCGCGGGTCGTGCAGGCAGGCGTCGCTGAACGACTGGGAGACGGCGAACGGGTGCGGTGCGAACAGCACCTGCTGACCGGCTCGCCACGGCGCCGCGGCGGACGTTGGCGCGGCCGGCAGGCGGCCGTAACGGCAGGCTTCGATATGACACGCGAGCAGCCCGCGCGGCCATGCATGCGGCGACGCGGTTTCGTAGAGCGTCATCGTCGACGAGGGGCGGGTGTTGATTTCGAGCAGGTCGAACGCGTCGCCGTCGAGCAGAAAGTCGCAGCTATTGAGGCCGGTGAGACCGGTGCGCGCACACAACGCGGCGATGGCCGCGCTCACGCGTTGCGTCACGATGGGTGGCAGATCGATCGGACCGATCGACCCGGCATGCACGAACGGCAGATTGCCCATTTCGCAGGTGAGTTGCTCAGCGAAGCCGACCACGCGCGAACGGCCGCGCGCGGCGATGAACAGCGCCGATAGCGAACGTCCGTTGCGCCGGCGCTGGAAGTAGGCTTGCGCGGGAACACGCGGATCGCCGCGCGCCGTGGCCGGTTCGATATGCGTGCCGCCGCAACCGTCCGCGCGTTTGACCAGCCACCCTTGCGGCGTGGCGGGCGGCGCGAACGCGACCGGTGGATGGGGAATATCGAGTGCGTCCAGCAGCGCGAAGAAACGCCGCGGCTCGCGCACCGCCGCGCTCGCTTCCACAGGATTGCCGATGAAGCGAGGCAGGCCAGGCATGCCGCACAACTGCGCGACGAACGGCTCGAGCCCGCTGCCGTCGATCCAGCCGATGAGCCCCGGCAAACGCGCAATGCGTTCGAGCGCCGCGGCGAGTTGCAGGCCGTCGATCGACAACGGGCCGCCGCCGATGTCGAACCACAACTCAGACGCCTCGCGGGTGTCGCGGTCGCCGAATATATCGAGCGCGGCGACGCGCAGGCCCGCGCGCGCGGCGGACTGCGCGAGCATGCGGGCGGACAGCCCCGCCACGGCGACGAAAGGCGCGTGCGGGAGCAATGGGCGGGATGTCATGGCGACTCGGGCAGGGGCAGCGCGCAGGCGCAACGCGGCGCGCTCAACCGAGGCCGGCCGCGACGGCGCGGGCCTCGTCGAAGGCTTGCGGGAATCCCAGGTAGACCGGCTTGCCGCCCGTGCGCATCCGGATGAACAGACGATGTTCCACCTGGTATTTGACATTGCCGATCGCCAGCGCGCCGATCCCGATCGCGCCGCCGGCCGTCGCCACGCCGTCGATCGGCTTGCCGTCGTTCATCACGTTGACGCCCGCTATGCCTTCCGGCGGCACGGCGTTCACATCCGCGGCAATCAGCAGATGTCTGGCGTGCGCAAGATCGTCGCTGCGGACCACCTGCACGCCGGCGAGGGCGGTGGCGAGTACGATTTCGGCCTCGCCCAACGCCGCGCGCAATTCCGGCGGCGTCGCCGTGCTGACTCCCTTGGTCACGATGCCGAAGCGCTGATTGAGGTCGTCGCTGACATGCGCCGCGCGCGCCTGGCCGGTGTGGCTTGCAATCGCCACGTCGGCGCCGAGCGAGGCCGCCATGGCGGCCGCCACACGCCCGACCGCGCCCGTGCCGCCGAGAATCAGCACGCGCTTGCCGCCCAGTTCCATGCCGAATGCCTTGGCCAGATGCCGCTCCACCAGTGCGACGAGCGCCGCAGCGGTCGTGTACGAGCCGCTCGGATCGGCGAACACCGAGACCTCGAAAGGCGGGACCATGGCTTTGCGCGCGCTGTCGAGCATGTCGGCGGCGAGCATCACGTCGCGCCCGCCGATGAAGATGCCGGTGCGCGACACGCCCTTCGGCCCGCGCGAAAAAATCGCGTCCTGCGTCAGGTTCGCGACCATGCCCGCGTCGACGCCGCAATACGGCACGATGATCTGGTAGCCGGCGTCGGCGGCCATGTTCACGTCGAACGGACTCATCTGCGGCGTGGCCGTGAACATGTGCAGGATGTACGGCCTTTCAGCAGGCTTTTCAGCGGCTTTGTCAGCGGGTTTCTCAGTGGTATCGGACATGGCGGAGGCTCGTTTCAGTGGCGTTTCTCATGTGTCTCATGCAAGGCGCACGGCACGGGCGCGTGGCGGCATTGGGCTATCCGGGCTGCCGGATCAGCAGACCGCGGCGCGGGACCGGGGCGCGTCATGCGGCATCGATACGCTGTTGCTGCCGTGCTTCGGCACAGCGCACCGTCGCGCCGCGATTGCGTCCCGTGACGATCGCGCATGCAATGTGCGGCCGTCCGCGCGTGGCCTCGCGCGCCGTGGCGAGCGCAGCTTCGGCCTCACGCGCGTTGGCGACGATCGCAAAGCCCGTCGGTCCCCAGGAGGTTTGGCCGATGCCGGCGGTTCGCTCCTCGGCCACGGCGCGCAACGCGCGCTCGACGTCGGGACTCGCGAACACGCCGCCTTGCACGGGCGCAAAGTATTCGCCGATGGTTTGCTGCATCTCCGTCAGGCCGTGCGCGAAGGGCACGATGTTGCGCTCCGCGGCGCCGGGCAGAATCTTCATCAGCACGAGGTGGCACAGATGCGCGGCGAGCCGTTGCGGAAACGGGGCGAGCGCGGCGAGGCCGCGGCGTTCCTCGGCACCGTGCAGACCCTCGCGGGCGTTGTCGCTGACCAGCAGCACCCGCCAGCTATCCGGAAACGGCTGGCGCGCGAGCAGGGGCGGCACACCCTGATGCAGACCGCCTGAGGGTCCGCCGTCCACCAGCAGGCCGCCGGAATCGAAGCCGAGGACGCCGATGCCCGAACGGGCGCCGCGTCCGAGCAGGCTGGCGAGCTCGGCGGTGGTCGCGACGTGGCCGAGCAGACGAACGAACGCGCTGCCGACGGCGAGCGAGAGTTGCGTACCCGATCCCAGGCCGCTGTGCGCGCGCGGCGTGCGGGCCACTTCGATGGCGACGGGTGTCGGGTCGTAGGCGGCATGCAGCCGTTCCAGGCAGATTGCAATGCGTTCGCGTTCCGACTCGGTCACCGCGCCGTCGATCCGGTCGCGCTCGGCGAGCCGCGCTTCCACGCGGCTGCCGGCGCCGTCGATGACCAGCCCGAGGCTGCCGAATGCGCGCCCGAGCGAGGCGTTCGGATCCAGAAAGCCGAGGTGCAGGCGCGCGGGCGCGTCGACCGTCACGGTGGCTTGAGGCGGAAGGCGGCGAACGTGAAGCTGCATCGCGAGTGTCCTTGTTCGTGCTTGAGTTGCCGTGCATGAATTGCCGCGCATCAGCGGGCAAACCCTGAGGGCTGCCGCTGCGATGGCGCGAGCCGCGGCGCGCGGCGGCCCGGCGGGGGACTTCAAGCGAAAGCCGTACCAGGCGCGAAGCGCGGCGCCGGGCTTCAATCGCCCTCGGCGGTTTTCGGCTTGTCGTACTTGATGTAGCGGAAGCGCTGATCGTCCGTCGGCGTGCCTTCGAGCGGGCCGCCTTCGGTGCCCGGCTGCCACTGAATGAACGACTCGATCTTGCTGGCGAGCGCAAAGTCCTTGTCCGTGATGCCTTTCGCGGAATGCGTCTTGAGTTTCACGATCACGAATGCATAGGAGACCGTGAGATCGGGGTGATGCCAGGCGGCTTCCGCGAGGTGGCCCACCGCGTTCACGACCATCAAGGTTCCTTTCCAGCCTTCGGTGCGATATTTGCGCCGCAGCCAGCCATCTTCCATATACCAGTGCTGTAGCGGACCGACGAGGCGTTGCTGGATCTCCTCGTCGGAATAGACCTGCTCTGCGTTTGCCATGACCGTTGCTCCACGCGTGTTGGAACCGTCCCTAACCGTATGATGCGCCGCAATTGACGGGCCAGTCATCGGGTCTTTCCGTGAGCGCGGGCGTTTTGTTATGACCTGCTTCGCGACGGACACGGTTCGTACCGGCCGGTGACACAGTATGTCCCACACGCCGCGGCGCAGCCGTCACGGCCGCGACACCGACACGCCGCGCGCCGCGCCGTGCGGCGCGCGCGGACGAGCTTCTGGCGGCGAACGATGCGCACGGTGGTTCGATTCCGGCATGGAATATGCGTTGGCCGTCATGCGCCAGAAAGCCCGGCAACGATCGGGACGCGGCGCTGATCGTTACCCGCATTCGAGGAGGCGCGCCCGATGCGACGAGGTAGCGTGGGTCATTCGTGAGTTGAACAGCAAGACCATTCTGGAGGAGACATGAACTTACGCACCACGGTTCTTGGGCTCGCGATCCTCGCGTCGGCAGCCTTGAGTTCTTTAGTTGCACAGGCCGATTCGCAGCTCGACGGGCTCATGAAGAATCCGTCCAACTGGGCGGCGCAGGCGGGTGATTACGCCAACCGACGCTACAGCCCACTGAAGCAGATCAACGAGAACAACGTCGGGAAACTACAGGTCGCCTGGACCATGTCGACCGGCGTGCTGCGCGGCCACGAAGGCGCGCCGCTCGTGATCGGCGACACCATGTATATCCACTCGCCGTTCCCTAACAAGGTCATCGCCATCAACCTGAAGGATCAAACGTTCATCTGGCAGTACCTGCCGAAGCAGGACGAATCGGTGGTCTCCGTGATGTGTTGCGATACCGTCAACCGTGGGCTCGCTTACGGCGACGGCAAGATCTTCCTGCAGCAAGCCGACACCAAGCTCGTGGCGTTGAACGCGAAAACCGGCGATGTGGTCTGGACCGCGCAAAACGGCAATCCGAAGGCGGGTGAAACCAACACCAATGCGCCGCACGTATTCGGCGACAAGGTGCTGACCGGCATCTCCGGCGGCGAGTTCGGCGTACGCGGGCGTCTCATCGCGTACGACATCAAGACCGGGAAGCCGGCATGGACGGCCTATAGCACGGGTCCGGACAAGGACATGCTGATCGACCCCGACAAGACCACCACGTATGCCGAAGGCAAGATGGTGCCGGTAGGCGCGGACTCGTCGCTGAAGTCCTGGAAGGGGGACCAGTGGAAACTGGGCGGCGGCACCACCTGGGGCTGGTACGCATGGGATCCGAAACTCAACCTTGTCTACTACGGCACCGGCAATCCGGGTACGTGGAATCCGACGCAACGTCCGGGCGACAACAAGTGGTCGATGTCGATCTTCGCGCGCGATCTGAATACCGGTCAAGCCAAATGGGTCTACCAGATGACCCCGCACGACGAGTGGGACTATGACGGCGTCAATGAAATGATCCTGTCGGACCTGTCGATCGACGGCAAAAAGGTTCCGGCTATCGTTCACTTCGACCGTAATGGTTTCGGCTACACGTTGAATCGCGAGACCGGACAACTGCTGGTTGCACAGAAGTTCGATCCGGCGGTGAACTGGGCTGACCGTGTCGACATGAAGAGCGGCAAGCCGATTCGCAACGCGGCTTATTCGACCCAGGCAGCCGGCTCGGATCACAACGTGAAGGGCATCTGTCCGGCGGCGCTCGGCTCGAAGGACCAGCAGCCGGCGGCGTTCGACCCGGGTTCGAGTCTCTTCCTCGTGCCGACCAACCACGTCTGCATGGACTACGAACCGTTCGATGTCGACTACGTGTCGGGCCAGCCGTATGTGGGCGCCACGCTGTCGATGTATCCGGGCCCGAACGACAACAACTCGATGGGTAATTTCATTGCCTGGGATGCTTCGAAGGGCAAGATCGTCTGGTCCAAGCCGGAGCGGTTCTCGGTGTGGTCGGGCGTGCTGGCGACCGCGGGCGGCGTGGCGTTCTACGGCACGCTGGAAGGCTACATCAAGGCAGTCCGCATCAAGGACGGCAAGGAACTGTGGCGCTTCAAGACTCCGTCGGGAATCATCGGCAACGTGTTTACCTACGAGTATCAGGGCAAGCAGTTCATCGGCGTCTACTCCGGGATCGGCGGCTGGGCCGGCATCGGCATGGCGGCTGGCCTCGAGAAGTCGACGGAAGGTCTCGGCGCGGTGGGCGGTTATCGTGAGCTCGCGAAGTACACGGCGTTGGGCGGCACGCTCTTCGTGTTCGCCATTCCCGGCGGCAACAGCTGACTAGCCGGAACAGATTGAAGCGCGCGGCCGGTTGCCCTTGCGGAGGATCGGGGCGGCCGGCAGCGCCTTCAGTCATACCAGTCGTCTATGAGTCATCGGGCCCGCGCCGTTTTGCAGATGCGTCGATGAAACGCATTCGGGCGCGGCCTTACTTTGAAGGAGACATGTGCATATGAAAGGCCGATCAATCTTGTTGCGGGCGGCACTGCCCGCCGTTTTCGTCGTACTGCCCGCTGCGTTCGCCCAGACCAATCCCGCGATTGCCCAGGTGGCGTACAAGGTGGTCGACGGCAGCAAGGTCGACAGCAATACGCTGCAAGGATGGAAGACATGGCGCGCGCTGGCCTGCGAACGCTGTCACGGCGCGCAGCAGCAAGGCATGGTGGGACCGTCGCTGGTCGAGGCGTTCAAGACGCTCGACAAGACGGAGTTTCACCGCACTGTCTTCGGCGGCCGGGTGGACAAGGGCATGCCCGACTTCAGTTCGAGCCAGATGATGCAGAAGAACTGGGAGAACCTGTACGCCTATCTGAAAGGGCGCTCCGACGGCCAGATCAAGCCGGGCGATCTGCAGGCCATCGACGCGAAATAGCGCCCACGTCTCTCACTCAGGAGGTTATCGATGCGTCATGGCAAACGAATGCCCGCGCACGCCGCGCTCGTAACCGCCGCGCTGTGCTACGCGGCGATTGCAAGCGGCGCGGTGCGCGCCGAAGGCGCCGCAATGCCCAATAACGATGGCGCCGATGGCGTGCTGCGGGTCTGCGCGGACCCGAACAACATGCCCTTGTCCAACAGCAAGGGCGAGGGCTACGAAAACCGCATTGCGAGCCAGATGGCGAGCGACTTCGGCTACAAGCTCGAATACACCTATTTTCCGCAGCGCATGGGCTTCGTGCGCCACACGTTGCGCGAAAAGGTGCCGGACACCGAACGCTACAAGTGCGATCTGATCATCGGCGTGCCGAAAGGCTACGACATGACCTCGACGACGCAGCCTTATCTGCGCTCCACGTATGCGATGGTATTTACGAAGCGTCCCGAACTGGCCGGCATCAATACGCCGGACGATCTGCTCAAACTGCCGCCTGATCAATTGCACAAACTGCGCTTCGGCATCTTTTCGCAGACGCCCGCGGTCGACTGGCTGCTCAGTCATGGGCTGATCGATCAGGCGGTCTCGTATCAGGTGCAAAGCGGCGATCCGCAGGAGTATCCCGGCCAGATGATCGAAAAGGATCTGCGGGCGGGCACCGTCGACGTGGTGTTCCTGTGGGGACCGATTGCGGGCTACTTCGCCAAGCGCTCGGGGGATACGGTCAAGCTGGTGCCGTTCCCGGCCACGCCGGGGATCCGCTTCGACTATACGATTTCGATGGGCGTGCGCTACGGCGAGAAAGCGTGGAAGGACAAGGTCGATCAATGGATCGGCGCGAACCACGACAAGATCGACAGCATTCTCACGAGTTACGAAGTGCCGCTTCTGAAGCCCGTCGACACGCCGGCCGGCAAGCCCGCGGACGGGTCGCCATGAGCAGTGCGCGAATGCGATTGCGCCGCGTATGGCGGCATGTGCTTGCGGTGTGCGTCACGTGCGCGGCGTGCGCGACGCACACCGCCGCGTTTGCCGCGGGCACTGACGAGATCTCGGCCGCCGAGCGGCTCATCTTCACGACGGATCATCTGCACGGCGTCCAGCGGCAAACCGAACTCGACTACGCGTTCCTCAGCTCGGACCAACCGGCGCACAGCACGGATGTCGTCAAGGTGCTGGTGCTCAGCGCGGACAATGCCAAGGGCGATGCCCAGGTGTCCGATCACAGCGGAGCCGTGCCATTGCCCAACGCCGGCTTGCAGTGCAATCCCGTGATCATCTATTTCCTCGAACGCGATATCACGGAGATGCAGCACCTGACCGGCGGGCAACGCCGCTATTTTCAGCAGCGTCTGCGGCTCGCGCTCGCCGCGGGGCCCAAGATCGAGACGGTGACGAGCCAGATTGGCGGCAAGTCGGTAAAGGCCCGGCAGATCGTCGTGCAACCGTATCTGGGCGATCCCAATTCGGAACGCTTCGCGCAATACACCGGCAAGCGCTATACGTTCCTGATCGCCGATACGGTGCCGGGCGAGGTCGCGCTGATCCGCACCGACGTGCCCGGTGCGAACAACGATTTCGCGCATCCGGTGCAGACCCAGACGCTGAGCTTCCAGGCCGCGCTGCGCAAACTATCGCCGCCGAACACGCCGAACACGCCGTTGAAGCCTTCCGACGCGCCTCGTGCAAGCCGTTAGCGAGGCCGCGCCAAGGTGAATTTCATCCGTTCGCTGACCTTGCGCCAGTTGCAGATCTTTGTCGTGGCGAGCCGCTACACGAGTTTCGCCCGCGCCGCGGAGGAGTTGCATCTGACCCAGCCGGCGGTGTCGATGCAGATTCATCAACTCGAAGAGGCGGTGGGCCTGCGTCTGTTCGAACGCATCGCGCGCAAACTCACGTTGACCGAAGCGGGCGAAATGCTCAGCCATCATGCGAGCCGGATTCTCGGCGAGATCAAGGATGCCGAAGACGCGATGACATCGCTCAAGCAGGCCGATAGCGGCTCGATCGCGGTGGGCATCGTCAGTTCCGCGACGTACTTCGCGCCGAAGCTGCTGGCCATGTATTCGCACCTGTATCCCAAGGTCGACGTGCACTTTTCGGTGGGCAATCGCGACGGGCTGCTGCGCCTCCTGCAGGACAATGCGATCGACCTGGCCATCATGGGCCGGCCGCCGCCGGAGCTCGACACCACGACGGAGCCGCTTGCGTGGCACCCGCAAGTGGTGATCGCACCGCTCGATCATCCGTTATGCGGCGCGCGGCGCTTCGATCTGCAGGAACTGCGCGGCGACACGTTCCTGTTGCGCGAGCCCGGCTCGGGAACGCGCATGGCCGCGGAGGAAATGTTCAGGCAGCATCTTTTCACGCCCGCGAAGGTCGTCACGCTCGGCAGCAATGAAACGATCAAGCAGGCGGTGATGGCGGGCATGGGCGTGAGCCTGATTTCGCTGCATACGCTGCTGCTGGAGCTGCGTACCAAGGAAATCGCGTTGCTCGACGTGAACGGCACGCCGATCGAACGCACGTGGCAAGTCGTGCATCTGCGGGCCAAGCAACTGTCGCCGACCTGCACGGTGTTCCGGCAGTTTCTGCTCGAACAGGCAGCCCCTTATCTGGAGCGCGAGTACTCGCCATTCACCACCTTGCCCGCAAAATCAGGAGTGTTGACATGAGCCTGGCAGGACATGCGGCGTTCGTGCGCCGCTACGTGCGCCGCTACGTGCGATGCCACGTGCGATACCTCGTGCGCGACGTGCGGGCCGTCGGTCTGATCTGCGTGGCGTTCGCCTGTTCGCAGGCGAACGCTGCGCCGACCTCGATCGCGCTGATGGACTGCGTGTTGATCGACGATAACGCGGCCTATAACGATGCCGGGACCAACCGCCTCCAGCAGGCGCGCATCGAGATGGTCAGCGAGGCGCTGCGTGAGCAGTTAAGCGCGAGCCGGCGCTTTCGTGTCGCGGACAATGCGCCTGCGGCCGGCCTGATCGCTCAACTCGGCGCCTCGCAGGATCTGAACGCATGCGCCGACTGCGCGCGCCAGGTGGGGCGGAAACTCGGCGTCGAACAGATCGGTAGGTGCTGGGTGCAGAAAGTCAGCAACCTGATTCTGAACATCAACCTGCATATCGAAGACGTCGCCGGCGGGGCAACCGTGTTCCAGCGCTCGGTCGATATCCGCGGCAATACCGACCTGTCCTGGCGACGTGGCGCGGCTGCGCTGGCGAGGCTGCTTGCCGACGGCGCGGCAGCGGCTTCGGCGGGGAGCGGCGCCTCCCCGTGAGGGTGCCCTGAATTGCGGGCGGCGGCACACTGTGTACTCGAAATACGTAACAGGTTGACATCGTTGTTCGCGCGAGCACGCCCGCTGGAGCCGGGCGCGTACTGGCACGGAGTATGCGGCGACGTCCGCGCATAGCGATGGGAATGCACATTCGTCTCGCGGGATCACGACGAGCCCGCGCCTGATTGTCTGCTATAGGGGATTGCATCGATGGGTGCTGGCGAACTGCTTCAGGACTGGCGTGTGCACGCACTGCAGATCGAAGACGAAGTCTCGCGAGTCGTGATCGGTCAGTCGCAGATCATCCGTCTTATCACCGTCGCCTTGTTCGCGCGCGGTCACGTGCTCCTCGAAGGAGGTGTCGGGGTCGGCAAGACAACCGTGCTGCGCGCGTTCGCGCGGGTCGTGGGCGGCGAGTTCGAGCGCGTGGAGGGCACCATCGATCTGATGCCGGGCGATCTCGTCTATCACACCTATGTGGACGCCGAGGGCAAACCGCGCATCGATCCGGGGCCGCTGCTTCGCCACGGCGAGCGGCTGACCACCTTCTTCTTCAACGAGATCAATCGCGCCCGTCCCCAGGTTCAGTCGCTCCTGCTGCGCGCGATGGCGGAGCGTTCGGTGTGGGCGTTCGACCGCGAATACCGCTTCCCGCATATGACGGTATTCGCCGACCGCAACAAGGTCGAGAAGGAAGAGACCTTCGAGCTTGCATCGGCCGCGCGCGATCGGTTTCTGTTCGAGTTGGGCATGCCCACGCCGACCGAGCCCGACGTGCGCCGGGCGCTGGTATTCGACGCGACGTTTCATGACGTCGACCTGTTGCTGGCGCGGCTCTCGCCCGGGATCGTGCCGTGGGAACAGTTGAATCAGGTCGGCGCGGTCATTCAGGAGAGCGTGCAATCGAGCGAAACGATCGAGCGCTATGTTCTGGACATCTGGCAGGCCACGGAAACGCCGCAGCGTTTCGGCATTGCGCTCGACGGCGTCGATATGGAGCGCCTGATTCTGGCGGGCGCAAGCCCGCGGGGCATGAGCGCGCTGCTGCGCGCCGCGCGCGTGGTGGCGTGGCTGGCCGGCCGCGCGCATCTGGTCCCGGAGGATATTCATGCCGTGCTGTTGCCGGCGCTCGGGCATCGCGTGTTTTTCACGCCGATCTATGAACTGCGCCGCCAGGAACTCGCCGAAGCGCTCACGGCGCAAATCATGAACAGGCTCGCCGTACCCTGAGCCATGAACGGGACAACGGAATTTCACTACCGTTTGCCGATGCGCGCGGGCGGATTTCGTCCCGGCTCGCATCCGGGGTCGAGCTTCGGCGCCGGTCAGGAATTCGCGATGCACGGGCGCCTCTTCGACTACCCGGATCCGCGCCGCCTGGACCTGCGCGCGAGCGTGCGCGCGGCACGCTCCGAGTGGCTGGTGCGGGTGCATCTGCAGCGCGCCGCGGTGCCGGTGCAGGTGATCGTCGATGTCTCCGGGTCGATGCGCTTCGGGATGCGCCGGACCAAGTTGCAGGTTGCCGCGGACTTTGTCGAAGCGTTGGGATATAGCGCGTTCCGTGTCGGCGATCAGTTGGGCATGCTTGCCTTCGATACCCATGCGTGCGACGATCTTTTCATGCCGGCGCGATATGGCCGCGGCGTCGGCAACCTGCTCGCGACGATGTTGCGCGAGAGCGCGAGCGACGCGGCCGGACCCGGCGGGATGGCCGGACTGAAGCGCGCCGCGACCGCGCTGGCCGGACGCCAGGCGCTGATCTTCCTCGTTTCGGATTTTCATTGGCCGCTTGCGGAATTGCCCGCCGTACTCGACCTGCTGGTCCATGCCTGGGTGGTGCCGATAGTGGTCTGGGACGCCGCTGAGATCGCGCCGCCGAGCGGCGGGCCGCTGCTGGCCGTCAACGACGCGGAGTCCGGCCGGCAGCGCACGCTCTGGCTGCGCGGCAGCGTGCGCGAGCATTGGCGCGAAGCCGTCGCGCGACGGCGTGCGGAACTCGCGCGGAGGTTCGTCGAGCGTGGCATGCAGCCGTTTTATGTCGAGAGCGCTTTTGATCCGGAGGCGATGTCGCGCTACTTCCTGGAGACGATCGCATGAGACTTGACGGGTGCGGCATTGGCGGTTCGCATAGTTGGCTTCGCGGGGCATCGGCCGCCACGAGGCGGGTCTGCTCGCGAGCGTTGGTGCTGGCGTTGGCGTTTGTGCCGATGCTTATCCTGATGCCGGTGAGGGAGGTCACTGCGGCCCCGGGCGATGTCCCTCAGCCCACGGTTGACGAGCCGCGCGCATTCGGCCATCTGCTCGGCGATATCCTCACGCAACGCATTCTGCTGCCCGCCGGCAACGATATGGGTTCGGTGGCGCCGCCTTCGGTCGGGCGCACCGGCGAATGGCTCGAGCGGCGGCCCGCGCGGTTCGAGACCGATGCCGACGGTCGCCGCTGGATGGTCATCGACTACCAGGTCGTCAACGTCGCGCCCACGCTCACCAGGACGGCCTTGCCGGCGTTGACGCTGACCTCGCCGTCGGGCGCGACGCTGCAGGTTGCGGAGTGGCCGCTCAGCATCGCTCCAATGACGCCCGTGGAACCCTTCGATACCGGTGAGCTGCAGCTGATGCGGCCCGACCGGCAGGCGCCTTTGATCCCGAGCGCGCCGTTGCGGCGGCAGGCAAGCGTTGCACTCGGCCTGTTGCTGCTGACCTTGCTCTCGTGGGCCGGCTGGTGGCTGTGGCGCAACTGGCGTGAGTCGGCGCGTTTGCCCTTCGCGCGCGCCTGGCGGCAGATGCGGCGGCTCGACGGGCCGAGCGTCGATACGTCCGCGGATGCCTGGCTCTGTCTGCACCGCGCGTTGAACGAAACGGCGGGCCACGTCGTTCATGCGGGTTCCCTGCCCAGCCTGTTCGCGGGGGCGCCCTACCTGCAGCCGCTGCGCGCGCAACTCGAACAGTTCTATCAGCACTCCACCGTGCGCTTTTTCACGCCTGAACCGGCGGCGACCCCTTACCCACTGCGAGGGCTGTGCCGCGCACTATATCGCGCCGAGCAGCGCCATCAGCGATGAACACGGCGTTCGATTTCGCCTATCCGTGGCTGCTCGTGCTCGTGCCGCTGGCCGCGCTGCCGCTGTGGCCGCGGCGTCGCGACACGCTCGTCTTCTCCTGGGTCGCATGGCTTCCGGACGATCGCCTCGGGCGGTGGATCGGCTTCATCGGGCGGGGCAGCGCGGCGCTGGCGATGGCGGCTATCGTCGTGGGCCTCGCCGGGCCGGGGCGCTCGCAAAGGCAGGTGCTGCGAACGGGCAGCGGGGCGCAGATTCTGATCCTGATGGATCGCAGTGCGAGCATGGACGAAACGATGAATAGCAAAGGCGTGGAGTCGCCGGCCGGCGAGTCGAAGAACAAGGTGGCGCGCGCCTCGTTGACGAACTTCGTGGCGCAACGGCCCAACGACCGGCTCGCGTTCATGATGTTCGGCACGAGTTCGGTGCTGGCGATGCCGTTCACCTACGACGCCCGTGCGATCGAGGCGGCGATTGCGGGCACGGCGGTGGGTCGCGGCATGCCGGACACGCAACTCGACCGCGGCTTGCTGGCGGCGATTGGCGAGTTCAATGGAGGGGCGTCTTCGGGCCGGCGAGCGATCGTTCTCGTTTCAGACGGTGGCGCGAGACTCGACGCGCGGGTACGGCGGCTCATCCAGGACGGACTGACGCGCCACGAGATCGCGCTTTACTTTATCTACTTGCGCAGCGGCACCTACAGCCCCGATCTGAACGCCGCGGTGCCGGCGAACGAGTCTTCGGCCGAAGCCGAACTGCATCGCTTCTTCCTGTCGCTGAAGACACCCTACCGGCTTTTCCAGGCCGGCGATGCGCGAGCGATGAAGGACGCGATGGCGGAGATCAACCGGCAGCAAAACGCGCGGACCTCGTTTGTCGAGCATCTGCCGCGGCAGGATCTCAGTCCATATTGTTTCGCGATGGCGCTGTCCGGTTGTGCGCTGTTGCTGGCCTTGCGGGTGTTTCAGGTGAGGGCCTGGTCGTGAAGCGCGCGTCGATTCACGTCATCTTCGCGGCCGTCGCGCTGTGCTGCGCCAGCGTCGCGGCGTATGACTGGGTTCGCCTGCGGCACGCGGAGCACGTCAATCAGGCGGTGGCCGCGGCCGCGGCTGAAACAGGCAGGACGGCGGGCAAAACGGGCGCGGCGGGGGCTCGGCGCAACGACGGCAACGAGCGCAACGAGGGCGACGACGGCAACGAGGCCCAGGTCCGGCTCGCGCGCGCCATCGCATTGTCGAAAGCGGGTGTCTACGATAGGGCAGGCCTGCTCTTCGAGGACCTGATCCGCGATGAGCATGCTGGCGAGGTGGGGCGCGCGGCGCTGTTCGATCTGGGCAACATGTACCTGCGTGAAGGCGTGGGCGACAGCCGGTCCGGCACGGTTCGCTCGGCGGCCATGATCGAGGAGGCCAAGGCGCGCTATCGGACCTTGCTGCGCGCGGCGCCGGATGATTGGGATGCGCGTTACAACCTGGAGCGCGCGCTGTGGCTTGCGCCTGAAACGCGCTCCGCGGCCGACGCGCCCGAGGTCAAGTCGCAGCACAACGTCAAGGTGAGCGATCCGCAAAGCAAGGATCTGCCATGAACTTCGGCGCGCTGATGCGAGGGTTCTCCGGCAAGCGGCACTGGACGACACCCGTGGCGCTCCTGCTGCTGATCGCGGCGGTCGCCATGCCCCGCGTGATACTGCCGCGCAATACGTTCAGCTACATCGTCACCTTCGACATTACGCAAAGCATGGACGTCGAGGACGTCGCGCTCGATGGCGCGCCGGTGGGCCGGCTGGCGTTCGCGCGGGCGGCGACACGCGACGCGATAGGGCGATTGCCGTGCGGCTCGAAGGTGGGCTGGAGTGTGTTCACCGGTCAGAGAACACTGCTGTTGCTGGCGCCCGTCGAAGTCTGCAGCAACTATGACGCGCTGCTGTCGTCGCTCGACAGGATCGACTGGCGGATGCGCTGGACCAACTGGAGCCGCATTGCCGAGGGCGGTGTCTATTCCGCGGTTCGCGTAGCGCATGACCTCGGCCATGGCGCGGCCGTCGTGTTCGTTACCGATGGCCAGGAGGCGCCGCCAATCCTGCCTTCCGAAGCGCCGGCGCGGGACATCAACCCTGCTCAGGTCAAGGGCTGGCTGATCGGCGTGGGCGGCGATCAAGCCGCGCCGATTCCGCACAGCGATGCCGACGGCCGACGTAGCGGCTACTGGCAGGCCGACGATGTGATCCAGATTCCGACACCGCCGGGCGCCGCATCACAGGCGGAAAGCCACGAGGAGCTGTCCGAATTGCACGGGCACTACCTCGCCGCCGTGGCCGAACAGATCGGCTTCGGATACCGCCGCCTGTCGAGCGCGACATCCTTGAGCGACGCCATGCTCGATGCGCGGTTCGCTCACCGCGAGCCGGTGCCGACCGATTTGCGCTGGTGTCCCGCGCTGCTTGCGTTGCTGCTGCTCGCCTGGCGATTCGCGCCTGACTTCGGTTGGACGAGGCGTCGCGCGAGCGGCGCACGCGCGCACTCTTCATATGTGTGAAGCAGCGTTTCTCACAGCGCTTTTCAAAACCTATTGAGGGTCTGGAAAAACTTCAGCGGATAGCCTACGCTTAAGCGAGCCGGCCTTTTGGGGACGAAGGCATTGCCTCCGCCCGTCTGTGCGCAGCCGACCCATCCTGACAAAGCAATCAACGGTTCAAAATCGTACGCTTTTGTTGTTTGAGAGGGTTGTGCCATCCTGCTTTTCTACGCCGTCGGTGGCGTGGATGAATGCCGCACTCCAGCGCTGAAATTCTTGAACAATAAAAAGCCAAGGAGACACTCATGCCATTCATTCGGATTCCAGACGCTATTGGTCTTTCCCTGCTCGCGGTCGTATTCGGCTTGCCTGCCGCCTACGCCGCGGACGAAGTTCAAAACAGTTCGACCACGACGAGTTCGCCCGTGCCCTCCACGCTGCAGCCCGTGAGCCAGGAGCAGCTCGATTCGGCAGCCACCACGTCGAGCGACTGGCTGCTTTCGAACGGCTCCTACGCGCAGACGCGCTACTACCGCGGCGCACAAATCAACAAGACGAACGTGTCGAAACTCAGGCCGGCTTTCATATTCCAGACAGCCGTCAACGAGTCGATGGAAACGGCGCCGATCGTATCGAATGGTGTGATGTTCATTACCACCTCGTTCAACCATGTGTATGCGGTCGACGCGGTGACGGGCAAGGAATACTGGCATTACAAGCACAAGATGGGCTCGGTCACGACGTTTTGTTGCGGGCCCAACAATCGCGGCGTAGCCATCGCCGGCGAGCGGCTCTATATGGGCACGCTCGACGCGAAACTCATCGCGCTCGACGCAAAAACGGGCAACGTGCTGTGGCAAACGCAGATTGCCGACCCCGATGCGGGCTATTCGGAAACGATGGCGCCCACGGTTGTGGACGGCAAGGTGTTGATCGGCACGAACGGCGGCGAATACGGCATTCGCGGCTTCCTCAAGGCGTTCGATGCGAACTCCGGTCAATTGCTGTGGACGTTCTATACGATTCCGGAAACAGGCCAGGAAGGCGTGTGGGCCACGAAGGACGCGACCGGCCGCGACGAGAAACGCGACATCGATGCGGAGAAAAAACAGCTCGCCGCAAAAGGTGGCGACTTCTACAAGACGCTCGGCGGCGGTGTGTGGATGGCGCCCGCTGTCGATCGGCAAACGCATACGGTGTTCTTCGTGGTCGGCAATCCTTCGCCGGACCTGTACGGCGCAATCAGGCCGGGAGACAACCTGTATACGGATTCGCTCGTCGCGATCGACCTGGACACCGGCAAATACAAATGGCACTTCCAGTATGTGCCGCATGACGTGTGGGACCTGGACGCCGTGAGCCCGCCGATGCTCATCGACGTGCGTGACACCAACGGCAAGATGATTCCGGGTGTGGTGCACGGCGGCAAGACCGGCCACGTGTACGTTCACGATCGCGCCACCGGGCGGCTGATCCGCTATTCGCAGGCGATGATTCCCCAGGAGAACATGTGGACGCTGCCGACCGCCGCCGGCGCGCGGATGCTGCCTGGCGCCAACGGCGGGGTCGAGTGGTCGCCGATGGCATTCGATCCGCGAACGCGCCTCGTGTATGCGGCCAATCTGCATCAGCCGATGACGTATCAGGTCGAGGACGCCGCCTATCCGGGCGGCAGCAAGCTGTGGCTGGGCGGCGCGTTCAAGACGATCCCGGCCGAGCGGCAATGGGGCAAGCTGTCCGCCGTCAACGTCGACACGGGCAAGGTGACGTGGGACTTTAAGACCGACGAACCGCTCATTGGCGGCGTGCTGGCGACGGCAGGCGGACTGGTATTCAATGGCGAAGGCAACGGCCTGTTCCGCGCATTCGATTCGGCCACCGGCAAGAAGCTCTGGGAGTTCCAGTGCGGCGCAGGCGTCAATGCGCCCGCGGTGTCGTACATGGTGCACGGTAAGCAGTACATCGCGGTTGCGGCGGGCGGCAACACGCAACTCGACTTCAAGCGCGGCAACACCGTGCTCGTCTTCGCGCTGCCATGACGACGCCGATGCCGCGGACAACACGGCGGCCGGCGCGCCGCTCGTGGACGGTATGGCTATGCGGCTGGTTCGCCGCCGCATGGCTGCCGTTGCACGCGCATGCCGACGCCGAGGCGGGCAAGGCGAAAGCGCAGGTGTGCGTGGCCTGTCATGGGCCGATGGGCAATTCGACCAATCCGGACTATCCAATTCTGGCGGGGCAGACTGCGCGTTATATCTATCTGCAGTTGAAGGACTTCAAGGAAGGGCGGCGCAGCGACCCGCGCATGTCACCGATGGCGGCCAACCTCTCGCGCGAGGACATGCAGGATCTGGCCGATTACTTCGCCGCTCAAAAGCTGGTGGCCGTTCCATTCAAGTCCGATAACGCGAGCATCGAAGCGGGAGGGAAGAAAGCGGGCGAGGTGTTGTGCACGATGTGCCACCTGGGCGGCTTTTCCGGCCAGAATGAAATTCCGCGCGTCTCGGGTCAACTGTATCCGTACATCGTCAAGCAATTGCAGGACTTCCGCTCGCACACGCGGACCAACGATGCCGGCAATATGGCGAGCGTGACGCGCAATCTGACCGACGACGACATCCGCAATCTGGCCGCCTACATCAACAATCTGCAATAGCAGGGAGGAGCTGCGATGAAAGAGACGCTGACCCGCGCCATGGCGACGGTCGTTCTAGTTGCGGGCGCATTCGTTGCATGTGTGCCCGTGCATGCGCAAGGCGACGGGGAAACGAACAGGCAACTGCTCGCCGCCGCGAAAGACGCAGACCCGCCGTCGGTTCTTTCGGCGCTTCAGCGCGGGGCGGCAGTGGACGCCCTGAACCGCATCGGCGACACCGCGCTGATTACCGCCTGCAAGAAAGGCGATGTGGCAACCGCGCGCATGCTGATCGAACATGGCGCGAACGTCCGGCATGCGAATGCGCCGGGCGTCACGCCATTGATGGCCGCCGCGTACGGCGGCTTTGACGAAATCGTCGCGCTCCTGCTGGCGCACGATGCGGATCCTCTCGCCACGGATCGCATCGGCAAGACGGCCATGGAGTACGCGGCCGGTCAGGGACAAACGAAGGTCGTGAATCAGCTGCTCGATGCCGGCGTCGACGTGAACCGCTCCTACAAGAACGATCTGACCGCGCTGATGTGGGCCGCGGGTTACGATCGTGCGGATACCGTCCGGCTGCTGATCGCACGCGGTGCGAATCGGGCGCTGAAGGAAAATCGGGGAATGACGGCAAGAGATATCGCCGTGCAAACAAAATCCGATCAGGTGGCTCGTCTGTTATCCGCGGGATAAAAGCTGTTAAGCGATGCGGGTTGCCGATCCGCATAGGGCTCGCGCAATTCGACGAGCACGCCGCTGTCGGCACGGCTGCGCGTCGCCGACGTTAGCCTGCTGCCCATATACGAACACCTCCTTGCACGCTTGAGCGCATACGCTGCGCGAGCATCACAACTTCTGCGCCTATCTTCCCCCTGACATCGAACTCTCCGGTTCTGTGGATTCGCCCACAGGCCCCCGGCTCAGTCGTGGCAACCCGGAAAACGCGGTCCCCACGAATTCAACCCGGCATTCCAGCCTTTCCATACCCGGCCCATCGCTCCAAGCCCGAGCTTTACCCGATTCAAGTTTGCACGCGCTGCGCCGATAAGAAGCAGGATGAATGCACCATTGCCGCGCTCCATGAGTAAGTATTACCCCTATGTCAGATCTGCGTCACTTCGCGCGCAGTGCTATGTGCACGTTGCGCTTCACGTTGCTTGCCGCAGCGTCCACGGTTGTACCGGCACACACCGCTCGGGCGGTCGCGCAGCCGGACCCTTCTTCGAGTGAGCAGGCGCCGGGCGATCTCACCGCACTACCGCTGGAGACGTTGATGCAAGTAACGGTGAGTAGCGCCAGCCGCCTTGCTCAGCCGATATCCGACGCACCGGCCGCGGTCTACATTCTGACTGCCGTGGATATTCGCGACTTCGGGTGGAGGACGCTCGCGGATGCGCTCGCGTCGCTTCCCGGGCTGTACACCACCTACGACCGGACCTATTCCTATCTCGGCGCTCGCGGCTTTCAGCGCCCGGGCGACTACAACAGCCGGTTTCTGCTGCTCATCGACGGCGTCAGAACCAACGACTCGGTATTCGATCAGGCGGCCATCGGCACGGATTTTCCCGTGGACATGGACCTTGTCGAGCGGATCGAGTATGTGCCGGGGCCGGGATCGGCTGTGTACGGTTCGAATGCGCTGTTTGGCGTCGTGAACGTGATTACGAAGACCGGAGAGAGTCTGCGCGGCGCCCAGGTCGCGCTTGCGGCGGGGAGTTTCGGCGAGAAGCAGGCCCGCGCTACGTACGGTTGGCATGGCACGCATGGCGCGGACGTTCTGCTGTCCGCCAGTTCTTTTGTCAGCAACGGGCAGAGCCTGTTCTATCCAGAGTTCGATACGCCCGATCAGAACAACGGCGTAGCGCAAGGGCTCGATTACGACCGCAGTCAGAAGTTGCTCGCGAAATTCGCGTACGGCGACTTCGGCCTCAGCATGGGCTATGGGAACCGGACGAAGGGCGTTCCCGGCGCGCCGTATGGCGCGATATTCAATGCGCCGTTCAGCACGACCGATACGCATAGTTTTATCGACGGCACTTTTCAGCACACCATCGCGCAAGGCATACAACTGGCCTCGAGCGCCTACTGGGGGCGCTACGACTACCGCAGTCCGAGTCTGTATGCGCCCGGGCCGGTGGAGAACGTGGATGGCGATCACGCGCTTTGGTACGGCGTCGATGTTCACACCACGTTCACGTCCCTTCCGAGAAACAAAGTCGTGCTGGGTTTCGACTACACGCGCGATGCACGCCGTGACCAGTACAACTTCAACGTCGATCCCTACGCGAGTTTGCTCGACGACCGGCGCTCGGGTAACCGCACGGGCGTTTACGGCGAAGACGAGCTGCAATTGTCCGCGAACTTTTCGCTCAATGTCGGACTGCGTTACGACGTGGAGACAGCGGCGGGCGGCAATGTGAGTCCACGCGTGGCGCTTGCCTACAAGCCGACCAGCCACGACACGGTGAAGCTGGTGTATGGTCGCGCCTATCGCGCGCCGAACGCCTACGAGCTCTATTACGCAGTACCGGGTGCGGGCGGGCAGTCCGCCAATCCTTCATTGAAGGCCGAACACGTTACGACCGTCGAATTGATCTACCAGCGACAGTTCGGCGCGACGGGCCGCGCGACACTTTCTCTCTTCCATTACGACATCCGCGACCTGATCTCGGAGACGACCACGCCTGCCGGGGTGTACGTTTTTGAGAACCTCGATCGGGCGAAGGCGAATGGCGCCGAGCTGAGCTATGAACAGCGTTTCGGCGAAACCAGAATCCGGGCCAGCTATTCGTGGCAAATCGCCCGTGACGGCGCGACGGGAGACATACTGCAAAACTCGCCACGCCACCTCGCGAAACTCAACCTGGTGCTGCCGCTCTTCGGCAATGCCGCGCGACTGGGCACCGAGCTGCGTTGCGTATCGAGCCGGCTCGCCGAAGGTGGCCACGCCGCGGGATACTGCCTCGGCAATCTGTCCGTCGGCTCGACGCGCCTGATCCAGCATGCCGATGTGTCTTTCTCGGTCTACAACGTAGCCAACACACAGTATGCGGATCCGGCGGGACCCGGCTACACGCAGGAGGTCATCGCGCAGCAAGGCCGTACCTTCTTCCTCAAAATGGTGTACGGATTCTAGTATGCGGTTCAATCGCACACTCCGCGCATCCGCCATGCTGGGCTCCGTATGCCTCGCGATCATTGCCGGGCCGTCGAACGCGCAAGTTGACGAAGCGATGCTGAGTGCCGCCTACATTTACAACTTCATCCAGTTCACCACCTGGCCGCCAGGGGGGCTCTCCGATTCGAAGCTGGTTGTCTGCGCCAACGGTGATAGCGCTCCGGGCGCTGCGCTCGCCGGTCTCAATGGAAAGACCGTAAGCGGACGCACCTGGACTTCCGCCTCGCTGAGCCGCGGCGACGATCCGTCAGGATGCAACGTAATTTTTCTCGAAGAGGGCAAGCCGGTGTCCAGGCAGACAAGAGAAATGCTCGGTTCGGACCGGTCCGTGCTCGTCATTACCACTTCAGCGCTGGATGCACAGGGCACCGTGATCCGGCTGTACACCGAAGGAAACCATTTGCGTTTCGATATCAACAACCGCGAGGCAGCGCGGCGACACCTTTCGCTCAGCTCGAAGCTGCTTCAACTGGCAAGGACGGTCCTATGAGCGTGATCGAACGCAACAAGCCGAGTTTGACCCGTGCTTTAGGACGGGTCAACGTCATTGGAGTGGCCGTCGCGCTGGTGATTTCGAGTGTCGTCCTGCTTGTCTATGAAGCGGTGTCGCTGCGGGCTGCGCTCGCGGACAACGCCGGGCTCGAGGCTGCAATGGTCGCGGAGAACATGTCAGCGCCACTGCTCTTCAATGACGCCGAGGTGGCGAGCGAGGTGTTGACGCATCTCGGCAGTTTGCCCTACGTCGAAAGTGTCGCGGTGTTCGACGCCAAGGGCCGCCGCTTTGCGCGCTACGCTCAGCCAGGCCTATCGGAGAAGGAACAGAACGAAGGCACGGAGGCAGCCGCGCAAGAACACGTGCGCCTTTCTTTCAAGGACGTGATTGTCGCGGTGCCCGTGGTCCAGGGTGGCGCGCGGGTCGGCACAGTGGTCCTGGTTGCGACGACGGGGGGAATGAAGTCGGAGTTCACGCGCTATGCCTGCTTTCTGTTTCTAGCGTCGGCGTGTGCCTTGTGGATCGCGTCGCTCGTCATGTCGCGTACGAAAGCGCGCGTCATCGAGGCGGAGCGGCGACTCGAGTATTACGCGCTGACCGACCCGCTGACCGATCTGCCGAATCGTCGGGCCTTCTACGACGAACTCGCCCACTGCCTGCGTCCGTCTGCTGGCGTTTTACCGCAGGTGACGCTCGTCCTGATCGATCTCGACGATTTCAAAACGGTCAACGATACGCTCGGGCACGGGGCCGGGGACGAACTGCTGCGCGCGGTCGCGCACACCCTGCGAGGTACGGTTCGGCAACGAGACATCGTCAGCCGCATCGGCGGCGACGAATTCGCGGTGCTGGCCACCTCGGACACCGACCGGAGTCAGAGCCGGGGGACCGCGGAGAAAATTGTCCGCAGCCTTGGGCGATCGTTCGAACTCGAGGGAACGATGGTGCCCGTCACCGTCAGCGTGGGCTTTTCCAGGTTTCCGGACGATGCCGGCGATATCGCGTCGCTCGTGAGCAGCGCGGACATCGCCCTGTATGCGGCCAAGAGTGGCGGAAAAAATCTTGCGTTCGAGTTCCGGCCGAAAATGACGGCAGAGGCGCAGCGGCGCGCGTTGCTGGAGCGCGACCTGCGCGAAGCGATCGAGCGCGATCGACTGGACATCGCCTATCAACCTCAATTCGACTGCCGGACCGGGCAGTTAGTCGGCGTGGAAGCGCTGGCGCGGTGGAATCATCCTGTGCAGGGGGATGTTTCTCCCGCCGAATTCGTGCCGATCGCGGAAAGTAGCGAACTGATTCTTTCACTCGGGCAATGGATCCTGAACCGCGCATGCCGCGATGCCGTGCGTTGGAACCGCGATGCATCGGCACCTGTCAGCGTCTCTGTGAATGTCTCGGCGCGCCAGCTCCGGCATCACAGTTTCGGGGCCGATGTGCTTGCGACACTCGAGGAGAGCGGCTTGCGGCCGGAGTTGCTCGAACTCGAGTTGACCGAGAGTCTGTTGATGGCGAATCTGACGGCGGCGGTGGAGGTCATGCGAACGCTGCGCGCGCGAGGTGTGCGCCTGTCGATCGACGACTTTGGCACGGGCTATTCCTCTCTATCGTACTTGCAGTCGTTTCCGCTCAATCAACTGAAAATCGATCGCAGCTTTGTCAAGGCGCTGCCGCACTCGGGGCAGCCCATCGTGACCGCCATCATTTCGATGGCGCATAGCTTCGGCCTCACTGTCGTTGCCGAGGGGGTCGAATACCCGGCGCAGCTGGCCTGGCTCTGCGATAGCGGGTGCGACTACATTCAGGGTTATCTGACGGGGCGGCCAATGACGTTTGCCGCATTAATGGACGCCTTGAACGAAGAGCGCGAGCATGTCCTCGCCTCCGAGCGCACTGAACCGGCTGGACCCGTGTCATAGAAACCTGTAAGTTCCCGTTGTGACTTTCCGGCGTGATCCGGAAGCACCGCCAGTTTGCCTGATGGACAAGGATGGGATTCGCCGGTTCGCCAAAACGATTCGGTACACGTTGCCGTTGACCGCGGCAACGTGCCGAATCGCGGTGCGGGCGATCTTGAACAGTGGCCACGAACTACGTGGCTGATACGCGGCGCTAGCGTCGCGAAATGGGGGGTGACATGAAAAGTTTCTTCGTTGGCGCAGCCTTTGTGAGTATCGGCATCGCCGCCTCGGGATTGGCGCATGCGACGGATGTTGGCATAGGGATCAACATCGGCGCGCCACCTGTCGTTGTCGCACCGGCCCCGGTAGTCGTCGTGTCGCCTGGATGGCACGGGGACCGCTACTGGGACGGCCATCGCTATTGGGATCGCGACGAATGGGAGGAACACCATCATCACCATGGACATAAGGACGGCCACTGTCCGCCTGGACACGCAAAGAAGGGCGAATGCTGAGCGGCTCAACGCCGCCGCGCGTCGATGCACCGCCAGAAGCGCAGGCGGGTATGAAGAACGCGTAGATTCGCGCGCTTATTGTCTTCCATTGTCGGCGGCAGGCACCGCACGTTTTCGCACGGGCCTGCCGCCGTACTTTTTTGTTCGCCGTGAATTTGCGCGCGGGTCCACGCCTTCGGAAAGGTGTGCCAGTGGAGGCGCGGCTAGCAGCAGGACCCAACAGAACCGGCCTTCCCGGACTCGCTTTCCGTACTTAAAACGCAGGCGTACGGTTCGTTCTAGATACAGAGAAGACTTTCCTGGCCGTTTTCTGAAACAGAGGCGGCTGGATTTTAGTGGAAGGCGCCTTGTCACGCCGCGTTTCTGACGTGCCATGGAAGCGATGCGCAATTGTCTGTTTGCTTGAGCCCCTCAACTACTTCAGGAGAGTCGAGATGCCCTATCATGCGAACCGTCCGCGGCCGTTGACCCGTCAGGAGCTGGAAGTCCTCAGTCCTCTCAAGGCAACCAAAGAAAACCTTCGTGTGACCGCGAAATCCATCTGGTCCACTACCTACGTCACGGTTCCCGCCGGCGTGGAGCTGGCGCCGAAAGTGAAAAGCGAGCGAGTCGATGTGCGTGCCGATGGCCAGAGCCTATGGAAGATCGGCGTCGAGATGAGCGCCGGATCGTCTCCCGGACTGCCCATGGGCTGCACGGTCCAGCGGCATGAGTGGACCGATACGATGGGACAGATTTCCGGCCACCCGTCCTTCAGGCCGGAATGGATGGACGTTCGCTTCATTCCAAAGACCGGGATTCGCCGGCCGCAGCCGCAGATGCGAGACGGAAAAGGGCGCAAGGTCAAACCGCTCACGGTATTTCCTGGCGACGCGCGCCAGGTTCTATTCGATACGAGCTGGCCGTGGCTACTGACGGGCAAGATTGTCACGAGCGACGGCACATCCGGTTCCGGTGTGCTGATCGGTGACCGCCTCGTTCTGACCGCTCGCCACGTCATGCCCTGGAACAGCATCGGAACCGGCAACTGGTGGATGAAATTCACGCCGTACTATTTTGACGGTACCGAGCCGTTCGGGTCATCTTACGTCAGCGACGCCCGCCACTATGGAACCGACGACACGGATTTCAACCTGTCGCATGACTACGCGGTTTTGCGGTTGTACGAGCCTTTGGGCAACCGGTTAGGCTATATCGGCACGACAAGTTTCGACGACGGATGGCGCGGGCTGAACGTATGGGAGAACGTGGGCTACCCATTCGATGTCGCGGGCGGGGAGCGACCTGCGGTGCAAAGCTGGCAATCGTTCGAAGACGACTACGAAGACGACGACGGACAGACGTTGGAAACGGAGGCGAGCCTGAATCACGGTAACTCCGGTGGCCCGTTCTTCGCATGGTTCGACAATGGAAGCCAGGTTCGCGCGTGCGGAGTCGTATCGAGCGAAGTGAGTTTTAATGGCGACGCGGACAATTCGGTGAGCGGGGGAGACAACCTGGTCAACCTGGTCGACTGGGCGCGAGCGAATTGGCCGTTGTAATGCGATAACCGGGCAACGCGCGCCGGAGTCAGCCATTGCTTGCGGCGACGTGCTTCGCCACTCTGACAAATCCGCTCACCGACACCGTTAAACCCGTTGCACCGGCGTTGTTTGACAATGAGAGCGTCAGTCCTTGTCGCTGAGCGATACGGGCCGCAATGGCGAGTCCCAATCCGCTGCCTGTTCCCCTCGTGTGCTCACCGCGGTAGAAGCGGTCGAGCACACGCTCCATGTCGTGCTCGGGAATGCCGGGCCCGTTGTCCACCACGTCGAAGCCGAGGCGATCCGCGGTGAGGGTGAGCACGACGTCGACCTTGCCTCCTCGCGGTGTGTAGCGGATCGCATTGTCGATCAGATTATTCAGCAGCACGCTTACCCCATGGGGATCCGCCAGCACGTCGCATGTATCGTTTTGCGTCACCGGAGGCCGGAACTCCAGGCCCAGGTCGATTTGCCGCTCTTCCGCCAACAGGGAAAAATCGCTGACTGCCTGCTCGCCGATTCTCCTCAAGCTGACCGTTATGCCTTCGTTTGCAGGCTGCGCATCTTCTCTCGCAAGAGTCAGAAGTTGTTGAACGAGCCGGATGATGCGATTGAGCCGCGTGTCGATGCGCTCGATGGTTCGGCCATCGTCTTTCAGCGTGCCGTTGTTCGACGCTGCCTGCAACTGCAGTTTCAGCGCGGCAAGCGGCGAGCGAAGCTCGTGGGCGGCATCCGCAATGAATGTGCGTTGCGCCTGTGAGGCGGCGTTCAGACGCTGCAGGAGGTCGTTCAATGCATCGACGAGCGGCCGGATTTCGACAGGCACATTGCCGTCGATACGCAATGGTTCGAGAGAATCGAGCGAACGCGTGGCGAGCGAACGCGATAATCCGCCAATCGGCGCGAGGCCTCTCGCAACGACGAGCAGCACGAGTACGATGGTGACAGGCATTAGCACACCCAGCGGCCATAACGTATGGAGCGCGAGATGCAGCGCCAGTGCTTCTCGTACAGAGACCGGTTGCGCCACCTGCACGAAACGATCCGACTGTTGCAAGCCCAGCACGCGCCAGTGACCCTCGCCCCGTTCGATGGTGCGAATACCCGCCGGCAGACGCGCGAGGACCGGCGTGTGCCGCGAGTGGTAAACGAGCGCGCCGCCTTTGTCCCATATCTCGATCAGAATCCGGTCGTCGGAAATACCTTCGAACTCCGCACCTTGCCGGTCGACTGTTTCCGCGGTTTCGAGATTCGACGGCAACGACAGGGCGACGGTCCGCAGTTCATAGTCGAACAGTTCATTTGCCTCCTCGCGGGCCGTATGAAAAATGCCGAACGCGGCAATAGCGGAGGCGGCGGCGAGGCCGCAGATCAGCCAGCCGAGCAGCCAGCGGCGGATCGACGTCATTCACGCCTCTTCAGACGATAGCCGACGCCGCGCACCGTCACGATCTGCTCCGCGCCGATCTTGCGCCGCAGGCTGTGCACGTGCACTTCGATCGTGTTGCTGCCGACTTCTTCGCCCCAACCATACAGCTTGTCTTCGAGTTCAGACCGGGTGAACACGCGCGAGGGCTCTTCGATCAGCGCCTGCAGCAGCGCGAACTCGCGCGGCACGAGCGGCACCGGCACACCGCCTTTGCTCACTTCATGCGCGGCTGGATCGAGCGTCAGTTCGCCATGCGAATAGACGGGCTGTTTCTGGCCGGTGCGCCGCCGCAGCAATGCCCGTGCTCTTGCTGCCAGCTCATCGAGATCGAAGGGCTTGATCAGGTAGTCGTCGGCGCCTGCGTCGAGTCCGCGAATGCGCTCGGTCACGGAGTCGCGTGCCGTCAGAATGATGACGGGCGCCTGGCCTCCCTGTTTGCGGTAGCTATTGAGCAGGTCGATACCGTCTTTCTTTGGCAGGCCGAGGTCCAGCAGGACAAGGTCGTACACGCCATTGCCAAGCGACAACTCGGCCGCCCGGCCGTCTTGCGCCCAGTCGATTGCATATCCCTCGCGCCCCATCGATTCGAGCACGGTTTCCGCAATCATTTCATCGTCTTCCACCAGAAGCAGACGCATCGGCCCCCCTTGCGTTGTCACCATCCGACATTGTCGCGCATCCGGAATTAACGTTTCCTTAAGCGAATGTTAAGCGTTCGGTCAATATTATCCGGTTCTGTGTCAGAAGACGCGTTGGGGCGCCGTGCACGCCGCCGCATTGCGGGCCAGGAGAAAGCGGCACGGGAACAGGCGAGGCGCCGGTCGGCACACTGTGCATGCGCGGCCTAGTGGTGGGTGAAAAGCCCGGCTGCCGTGCCGGATGACGGAACATGGCCGGCCGGCATGCGCGATTCTGACGATCCGCCCGATTGCGGGCCATAACCCGTCGCACTGGCCGATTCGTTCAGGCTTGCGTTTTGCTGAGTACCCGGATAGCCGATCTTGGATTGATGCAGGGTGTGGTTTTGCTCGGCTTGAACTGTCTGCGCCTGCACCTCGGTGCGTGTGAGCGGACCGTTCGTCGTCTGTGCGACGGCCGCGACAGGCACTGTGGCGGCAATGGCAAGCATGCTGATGGAGAGGAAGCGTTTCATGGTGAATTTTCCTTCGGAGTCTGAATGGACAAGCCAGAGCTTCACGCCTCGAGTCTTGCGCGCAGATCTGGACCTCCACGTCGCGGTGTCTTGAGACGTCATTGTCAGAGTACGTGTTCTACCTTAGGTGACGCTTATCCGGCTTCCGTGATGACGGCTTCAGATTCTGCGCGGGCGTTCGGCATGACATTCGTGTGTTAAGTCGCTCGATCGGCCTGGTTAAGCGAGTGTTAACCTTTGCCGGTCCATATTCGTCGGGCGCGAACGCATGAGCAGCCTTCAATGAAAAGGAGTGTGATATGAAAGGAAGCACTGTGAGCTTTGCCAGCCAGGCTGTCAGCAAGGTTCCCGAAGTGACGATCGGATTCTGGGTGATCAAGGTGGCCGCGACGACGCTGGGTGAAACCGGCGGCGATTGGGTATCGATGTCGCTGAATCTCGGCTACCTGGTCGGCTCGGCGATCTTCCTCGTGTTGTTCATTGGCCTCGTTTCCGCACAGGTCAAGGCAGCGGAGTTCCATCGCTTCCTGTATTGGGCGACGATTGTCGCCACCACCACGTTGGGCACGACACTGGCGGACTTCGCGGATCGGTCGCTGGGAGTCGGTTATCCCGGCGGCACCACCGTTGTCGTTGCCTTGTTGATCGGCAGTCTGGCCATCTGGTATCGGTCGGAGGGCACGGTCTCGGTCGAGAGCATCGTTACCGCCAAGGCCGAATGGTTTTACTGGATCACGATCCTGTTTTCGCAAACGCTCGGCACGGCGCTCGGCGACTGGGTAGCGGGTGAAGACCGCGGCGGGCTCGGTATTGGCTACGAATACGGCGCGATGCTCTTCGGAGCCGGCCTGATCGTCGTCGCCGCGCTTTATTTCTGGACGCGTGTCTCGCGCACGGCGCTCTTCTGGGCAGCGTTTATTTTGACCCGGCCACTCGGCGCGACGTTGGGGGACTTCCTCGATAAGCCGGTGGCGCAGGGCGGACTGCACGTGAGTCGTCTGTATGCGTCCGCTCTGCTGCTCGCGTTTATTGTGGCGTGTATCGTGCTGATTCCGCAGCGCTCCATCCGGAGCGAGCCGGCTGCGTGACCATGCGCCCGTGTGAAAGGCCGGCAGGGAGCGCATTGCGAACGCCGGCCACCCGGATAGAAGGCCCTATACTCGACACTCCGCCATACAAACGTGTTATCCGCTCCTCCCTTCTCGTGATCCACCGATCCCAACGCATAGCTGTTGCACCGATCCGTTCCGGCCTATTCTGCTGAATACATCGAGCCGCAGCGAAGCGGCGGTCCGCAACGCTTCGAGTGGAGAGTTACCGACATGACTGACCCGCTGTCCCCATCCGCGATTCCGATTCTCGAAGCCGGCATGCAGGCGCCGGATTTCACGTTGCAGGCCACGCCCGACCAGAAGATCTCACTATCCGAGCTACGCGGCGCGCCGGTGGTCATTGCGTTCTATCCGGCCGACTGGAGCCCCGTTTGCGGCGACGAACTTGGCCTGTTCAATGCCGCGCTCGCTGCGATCCACCGTTTGGGGGCGCAACTGATCGCCATTTCCGTCGATAGTGCGTGGTCGCATACGGCGTATGCGACCGAACGCAAGCTTCATTTTCCGCTGCTCGCGGACTTCGAGCCGAAGGGCGAAGTCGCGCGCAGCTATGGCGTGTACCGCGCGAAGGAAGGCGTGTGCGAGCGCGCGTTGTTCGTACTCGATGGAGACGGCATTGTCCGGTGGGCCTATGTCTCTCCCATTACGGTGAACCCCGGCGTCGACGGAATACTCGGCGCACTCGAGCAACTGCACACTGCCACGAAACAGGACACGCCATGAGCCATCTTTCACCGCCGGTCGGATCCCTGGACCACACCCAGGGGGCCGTCGACGCGCCCGTCACGCTGGTCGAGTACGGCGATTTCGAATGTCCCTATTGCGGGGCGATGTACGGTGTGGTCAAGGCGGTGCAGCAAGCCATGGGCGCGCAACTCCGTTTCGTCTTCCGGCACTTCCCGTTGACGGATATGCACGCCCACGCGCTGCACGCCGCGCAGTTTTCGGAAGCCGCGGCTACGAAAGGCAAGTTCTGGGAAGCGCATGACGTCCTGTACGAAAACCAGACGGCACTCAGCGACACGGAATTAACTCGCTATGCGGCGCAACTCGGTCTGCACGCCTCTGATCTGGACACGGCGTTCGAAGGCGCCTACGACGAGCGTATCCAGCATGATTTCGACAGCGGCCTGCGCAGCGGCGTGAACGGCACGCCCACGTTGTTCATCAACGGCCAGCGTTATGACGGCGACCGAGACGCTGAAACTTTGCTCGAAGCGCTGCGTGCGGCTGCCCGTCACGCGTGAGTTGGCGGATTGAGGAAAGGGCGGCAAGGTCAACCTTGCCGCCCTTTTTTACGCGAAGCCTGGCGAACGAAGCTCATCCGCACGCGTTGCGCGATGCGGATGACGAATCTCCCGGACCGCTAAACGTCGATCAGCTTGCGCAGGCTTTCGCCGGCAAGAGGCAGATCGCGCAGGCGCTTGCCGGTCGCATCGAACAGCGCATTGCCGACCGCGCCCGCGGTCGGCCCCATCGACGCCTCCGCCGCGCCGAGGAACGGCGCGCCGGGCCGGTCGATCAAATGCACATTGACGCTGCGCGGCACCGCGGAGAAGCGCAGAATCGGATAGCTGCTCCAGTCGAAGCTGCGGATGCGCTTCGTATCGAACTGCAACTGCTCATACAGCGTCCAGCTTGCCGACTGAATCACGCCGCCCTCGATCTGATTGCGGATGCCGTCGGGATTGACGATCTGTCCGGAGTCCACCGCAACTTCAGCGTGCTCGAGCACCACCTGGCCGGTTTCGGGCACGACGGACACCTCGACGGCGATCGCGACATAGGCCATCAGGTTCTTGTACTTGGCGAACGCAAAGCCTACGCCGTGATTGCGCTTGCGGGGCGTACGCGGCCAGCCGAATTTCGCGGCGGCGAGCTTGATTACGTCGCGCGCGCGCGGGTCCTGCATGTGCTTCAGCCGAAACGCGACGGGGTCGCTGCCGGCCGCGGCGGCCAATTCGTCCATGAAGGTCTCGATCGTGAACACGTTCATGTGCGCGCCCAGCGAACGCATGGCCGACGTATGCAGCGGCATGGTCGGCGAGAAGTTGTTCATCACGTGCAGGTTCGGCAATGCGTAAAGCGGGATCGCGTTGCGATCGCCGCCGCCTTCGGGCTGCACCATCGGCACCGAGGGCGCCGGCGCGAAAGGCTGCTCCAGCATCTGCGCCGGTATGAGCCGGCCGGCATTGACGATCCGCTCGTTGTGCGAACTGCTCCACAGCGCGTAGTTCCAATCGACGATGCTGCCGCCCGAATCGAGTGAAGCGCCGACTTCGGTCACCATCGCGGGTGTGTAGTGATCCCAGGTATGTTCCTGTTCGCGCATCCATTGCACGCGCACCGGCTGACCGTCCATTTCGCGCGCGATCAACGCGGCGTGCGCGGCCACGTCGTCCGCGCCGTTGTGGCCGTAGCAGCCCGAGCCTTCGACATGAATGCAGCGGACCTTGTCTTTCGGCATGGCGAGCATCTCGGCGAGCCCGTCACGCAGCGGATAGACCCCTTGCGAATGGGTCCAGACGGTCAGGTCGCCGTCCTTGAACAGCGCGACCGAGCAGGACGGCCCGATCGAGCCGTGCATCATGTAGCGCTTGGTGTATGTCGCGTGAAGCGTTTTGACGGCCGCGCCGGTGGCTGTGTGCGTGTTGGCGATCTCGATGTGTTCGGTGGCGATCGCCTTCAGATCGCGATGCACGGTGGCGGGATCTGGCAGCGCGCGTCCGGCCGTCCACCGGCTTGCCGCGGCGAGCGCGCGTTGCGCCTGCACCGCCTGCCATTCGCCTTTGGCGACCACGGCGAGCATGCTGCCGTTGCGGATCACCGTGAGGACGCCCGGCATCTTCAGAATCGCGGGTGTGTCCGTCTGCAGGAGCCGCGCCTCGTAGACGGGCGGCATGACCACGCGGGCGTGCACCATGCCCGGCATCGTCATGTCCTGGACGTAACTCACGCCGCCAGTCACCTTGCGAGGAATGTCGACGCGCGGCAACGAGGTGCCGATCATGTCGAACGTCGCGGGATTCTTCAGTGGCGAGACGGGCGAGGCCATGCGATGCAGGTCGACGAGGCCAACCGCTTCGCCATAGGTCATGCTTCGGCCATCCGGCGCCTTGATCACCGCATTGCGCACGCTCAGCACGGTGCTGGCGACGCCGAAGTGCCGTGCGGCGGCATCGACCAGCAGCCCCCGCACCTGAGCCGAGGCGTTCAGCAGCGCGCTGCCGCTGTCGGCGATCGTGTGGCTGCCCGCCGTGAGCCCTTCGTCGGGTGATGCGCCAGTGTCGGCGGTGAGGAACGTGATCAGCGAGGGCGCCATGTCGAGCTCTTCCGCGGCGATCTGCAAGAGCGCGGTGCGTACGCCGGTGCCCAGTTCCACCTTGCCGGTGTATACGGTGACCTTGCCCGTCCGATCGATTTTGATCCACGAATCCAGGTACGGATTGGTCTTCAGGCTGCCGGCGAGCGTCTGGGTTTCCTTGCCGATGTGCACGGCGGCGCCTTCGTCCGCGATCACTTCCTGAGCCATCGCGCTCACACCCGGAACCATGCTGAAGCTTACGACGAGCGCGCCGGAGAGCATGAAGCGGCGGCGTCCTTCGTTGATTTCTTCGTCCTTGATGCTCATTGCGCGCCTCCGTGACTCGCTGCGCCCTGGGGCCTCGTTGCTGCGGCATCGCCGGCCGGCAGATGCGCGACCTCGCGGATCGCGGCGAGAATGCGGGTGTGCGTGCCGCAACGGCAGAGGTTCGGCTCCATATGGTCGAGCAGCTCGCGCTCGGTGGGCCGCGGATTGCGATCGAGCAGCGCCTGCGCGCGCATGATCATGCCGGCGATGCAATAGCCGCACTGCGCCGCCTGATGATCGATGAACGCCTTTTGCAGCGGGCCGGGGTGCTCGATCGTGCCGAGACTTTCGATCGTGCGCACGGGCCGCTTGCCGATCGACGAAACCGGAACCAGGCACGAGAACACCGCTTCGCCCTCCACGATCACGGTGCAGGCGCCGCATTGTCCGAGGCCGCAGCCGAACTTCGCGCCATGCAGTTGCAAGTCGTTACGCAGCGCATAAAGCAGGGGCGTGGAAGGATCGATATCGAGCGCGTGCTGCACGCCATTCACAGTCAGATTGATCATCGCGCGTGGTTCTCCTTTCTGAGCTTGGCCGCCATCGCCTCGACGTCCTGCCATGGGCCCCGCTGCGAATAGGTCGCGCGAAGGTAGGCAGCAAGATCGGCGATCTGCTGGTCGTTGTAGATCTGGCCGAAGGCGGGCATATAGTTCTCGCTGTCTTCGCCGTGCCAGCCGTTGCCGCTCAGCATCATCTGAATCGCGTTGCGTGGCGTCGCGGCATTGACGGCGGTGCTGAACGCGAGCGTGGGGCGCTCGCCGATCGACTGCATCGGCGCGGCGGGTCCGTGGCACTGCGCGCAGGAGGCGGCGAACAGCGTCGCGCCGCGTTGCGCGCCCGGCGTACTCCCGGCCTCGGCAGCGGCAGGGGCGTTCGCAGGGGCCGGTTGCGGTTTCTGGATCGACAGCAGGTAAGTGGCGATGGCCTGCACGTCCTCCACGGGCACGGTGGCGAGATCGCGCGTGACGGGCAGCATTGGGCCGGCTGCCGCGCCGTGTTCGTCGGCGCGGCCCGTACGCAGATAGGTCACGAGCTGATCTTTCGTCCACGGCCTGGGCGCCGCGCCGAGCGCGTTGAGCGCGGGCGCTTCCCAACCGTCGACCACGCCGCCGTCGAATGCACGTCCCGACTGTTCACCGCCGATCGCATTGAGTGGCGAATGACACGATGCGCAGTGGCCGAGGCCATCCACCAGCAACTTGCCGCGGTTCCACACGGCGTCCTTCGACGCATCCGGCTGCTGCGCGCCGGGATGCAGGAACAGCACGTTCCAGAAAGCCAGCAAAGGCCGGAAGTTGAGCGGGAAAATCAGTTCGTTGGCGGGCGCGACCGCGTTGACCGGCTCACGGGTCATCAGATACGCGTAGGCGGCCGAAATGTCCGTGTCGGACATGCGCGTGAAATGAATATACGGAAACGCCGGATACAGCAGATGCCCGTCACGCGCGACGCCATGACGGAGCGCGCGCGTGAAGGCTTCGAGCGACCAGTTGCCGATGCCCGTTTCGGCATCCGGCGTGATGTTGGTCGCGTAGATCGTGCCGAACGGCGTGGCGAGCGGCAGGCCGCCGGCGAACGGCTGGCCGCCCTTCGCGGTGTGGCACACGACGCAGTCGCCCAGCGCGACCACGCGCGCGCCCGCGAGCCGCGTCTGCGCATCGAACGAGGTCGCCGGCGGCGGGCTGACCGGCGCGATGGCGGGCTTCCACATCAACAGGACGGCGACGACGAGCGCGGCCACGACGAGCACGCCGCCTCCCGCCAGCAGTCTAGACTTGCGAGTCATTCACGCACCCCTCACCAAAGTCGCGAATCGAACCGGCCGCGCGTCGCGCGCCATATGTTTGCCGCAGCGCCTGGATCATGCTTGCGCCGTGCCTGCTTGCGCGCCCTGGCCGGCGCTGCCGTGGAACGGGTAGTCGATGTAGCCGGCCGCGTCGCCGCCGTACCAGCCGGTCGGCTTCGCGATTGCGAGCGGTGCGCGAGCCGCGATGCGCTCGACCAGATCGGGATTGGCGATATACGCGCGAGCGAACGCCACCAGGTCGGCCTGGCCTTCGCGAATCAAGGTCTCGGCATGATCGACGGAGATCCCGCCGTTGACCATCAGCGTGCCGGAGAACACGCGGCGCATGCGCTCGATGATGCGCGGCAGGTCCGGCTGCCCGCTCCAGCCGTTCGTATCCGCCGCATGCACGTAGGCGACGCCGAACTCGTCGAGCATCCTGCCGACGTAGTCGTAGGTGCCGTCCGGGTCCGCGTCGCGCACGTTGTTGTAGTGCGCGTACGGCGAGATGCGCACGCCGACCTGGTCGAGCGGGACCACCGAGCCGATCTCAGTGAGAATGTCGCGCAGGAAGTTGGCACGGTTCGCCACCGAGCCGCCGTAGCGGTCGTCGCGCGTATTGGTGGTCGACGAGAGGAACTGATGCGGCAGGTAGCCGTTCGCCGCGTGCACTTCGACGCCGTCGAAACCGGCGGCGATCGCGTTGGCCGCGCCCTGCCGGAAGGCGCCGATGGCGAGCCGCACTTCTTCGGGCGACATCGCGCGCGAAGGCGTGGCGTGGATCTTGGTGTACTGGCCGTTGTGCAGTTGCGCCCACACCTGCAGCTGTTCGAGGTCGTCGTTCACGCCCGAAGGCGAGAGCGGCGCTTCGCCGCCGAGCAGCGCGAACGAGCTGACGCGTCCGCCATGCCATAACTGCATGAAGATGCGTCCGCCCGCCGCGTGCACCTGGCTCGTGATATGGCGCCAACCTTCGATCTGCTCTGCCGTAATGATGCCGGGCGTGAGGTCGAACGCCGCCGAGGCCGCACTGACATTGGTGGCTTCCGTGATGATCAACCCGGCCGACGCGCGCTGCACATAGTATTCGGCCATCAGCTCGGTCGGGCGGCCGCGCACCGGCGCGCGCGAGCGGGTCATGGGCGCCATCGCGACGCGGTTCGGCAAGTGCAATCCCGACAGATCGTAGCCGTCGAGCAGGGGCGAAAGGGAGGACATGGTGATTCCTTAATGAGCAATCGGGCGTCGTTCAGGTGAATGACGATGCGGATCAGCGTATCGCCAAGCCCGCGAATTTTCCTGAAGCCACGCTGAAACGTTGTTAAACCGGACCGCGAGCCATCCAGTCATGGCGCGATACGCGTGGCTCAGGCGTGACGGGCGGCGTACGGACGGCCGATCACGAGGTAATGGGCCAGCGCGACGAGCGGAAAGGCCGTGGCGACCGCCGCGACGAGCGGCCAGCCGCCGTGTTCGTAAAGCGGGCTGGCGAGCGCCGACCCGAACGCGCCGCCCACGAAGATGCTCGTCATATACAGCGCGTTCAGGCGATTGCGGCTCGGCGCATGCAACGCGTAGATCTCGCGTTGCCCCAGCACCATGTTCATCTGCACGGCGAAATCGAGCACGATGCCGGTCGCGACGAGGCCGACCACGCCCCACGCCGGATGGATCAACGCGGGCGCATAGGCGAACGCGCCCACCACCAGCGCGATCAGCGTCGCGCGCACCGTGTGGCCGGCATCGGCGAGACGGCCCGCTACCGGCGCCGAGGTCGCGCCGATCGCGCCGACCAGCGCGAAGATGCCGATCTCGGTTTGCGAAAGCCCGAACTGGCGGGTCAGCTCGACGGGGATCGCGGTCCAGAACAGGCTGAACGAAGCGAACATCAGCGCCTGGTAAAACGAACGGTGGCGCAGCACCGGCATCGTGCGGACCAGTTGGCCGAGCGAGCCGATCAGTTCGAAGTAGGTGGCCTGGTGATCGGGCTGACGGCGCGGAATCGTCAGGGCGAGCACGCTGGTGACGATCGCCATCAGCACGGCGGCGGAGCCGAACACCGCGCGCCAGCCGAAGTGCCCGGCCACCACGCTGGAGATCGGCCGCGACAACAGGATGCCGAGCAGCAGGCCGCCCATGATGGTGCCGACCACCTTGCCGCGCGATTCGTCCGGCGCGAGATGCGCGGCGAGCGGAATCAGGATCTGCACGGCAACCGAACTGAAGCCGACCAGCAGCGAGATGCCGAGGAACACGGCCGGTTGCTGCGCGAACGCCGCGGCGGCGAGACTGGCGATCGACACCAGCGCGGTGATGATCATCAGCTTGCGGTTTTCCAGCAAGTCGCCGAGCGGCACGAGAAAGAACAGACCGAATGCATAGCCGATCTGCGTGAGCGAGACGATCAGGCTGGCGGTGCCGCCGGACATGTGGATCGCCGGTGCGATCAGTTCGGTGATCGGTTGCGCGTAGTACAGGTTCGCGACGATAGCGCCGCAGCAGAACGCGAACAACGCGATCAGTCCGCGTGTCAGCTTGACGGGGCTGCGGGCGCCCGTCGCGGTGGATGCCTGGGTTGACATGACGACTCCTTGAAGAAGAGAAACGGAAAACGCGGGTTCAGCGCGCGAGGTTCATCACGCGGTCGCCGAGCGAGATGCCCAGATCGGTCATCAGCCTGCCGCGCTGCAACTGTTGGTTCTCCCAACGTTTCAGCGCTGAATCGATCGTCGCGCCGCCTGGCCATGTCGAGGACAACGCGAGCGCCAGCGCATGCGCATTGGCGGCCGCTTTCGCCGTGCTGCCCGCCGTGTGAGGGCGCGGCACCGACGCGGCGTCGCCGAGCAGCACCGCGCGGCCGAACACCATCTTCGGCGAGCGCAGATCGACGATCGGCTGCATGAAGGGAGCGTCGGTCGCGTCGACGAGGGCGCGGAACGTCGGGCCCAGCAACGCTTGCGCGTCCTCGCGGAGCCGCAGGATGTCGGCGCGCTTGGTCGAGCCCGGCGGCAGTGAAAACGCGCGCCGGATGCCGTGACGATCGACCAGCAATTCCTCGAGCGTTGCCTCGTCGTACTTGCGATACCACACCCAGTTGAAGCGCCGCTCGCCGGCCACGGTCGAATCGTTCTCGCCCGGAATCAGATACGAGAGGCCCGAATGCCCGTCGCCTTGCTGAAACGCGAAGCGGCCGCGCAGCATGTCCGCCGCGTGCAAGGGCAGATCCGGTTCCTCGACGAGGCCGCGCCATGCCACATAGCCCGCATACTGCGGCGCGACTTCGGGCAGCAGGCGTTGCCTGAGCGCCGAGCGGATGCCGTCGGCGCCGATCAGCAGGTCCGCCTGCTCGCTGCGGTCGCTCTCGAACCGCGCGACGATCCGCTCGCCTTCCATGTGGAAGTCGACAAAGGTCTCGCCGGCATGCAGATGAGGCGCGGGCAGCGCGTCTTTCATGGCGCGGTACAGCAGGCCCCACGAGGTCTGCATCTGCGGCATGTAAAGCTGCTCGACCACCCGGTCCTCGCGGTCCAGGTAGATGCGATCGCCCGAGGCCACGCCTGGCGGGTCCGGCAGTTCGATGCCGGCGAAGGCGAGCGCGTCCAGCACGTCCGGCTGCAGCACGACGCCGCCGCCACGGCTTTCGAGCTGGTTCGGCGAGGTCTCGAACACGTCCACGTCCCAGCCGGCCGCGCGCAATGTACTAGCCGTCAGCAAGCCGCCAAGCGATCCGCCGATCACGACGGCACGCGGTTTCTCCAGCGCTCTCATGCTGCCTTCCTTTGCCCTGCCGAACGCAGCGCGTGGATGAAGACCGCGGGCGGCTGCGCGCCGCTGATCACATCGCCGTCGATGCGGATGGTCGGCACGGCCTGAACGCCCAGACTGTCGGCCCGCTTGCGCGCCGCATCGATCTCCTGATTGCCGGCGGTGCTCAGCAAATACGCGCGCACCGCGTCCGCGTCGAAGGCCTGTTGCGCGGCAAGCGCGACCAGCGTGTCGAGCGAGCCGATGTCGCGGCCTTCGCAGAAGTAAGCGGCGTAGATCGCCTGATACAACGCGGCCGTCGCGCGCGGCTCGTTGCGCTGCTGCGCGAACTGCATCAGACGATGCGCGAGACGCGTATTGGGCGTGCGCAGCACCTTGTCGTAATGGAAGCGCGCGCCGGCCGCCAGACCGGCGGCGGTGACCTGCGCATCCATGCTCTGCGAGCGCGCCCAGCTGCCGAACTTCTGGCTGCGATAGGCACGCCGGTCCATGCCTTCGGCCGGCATGGCCGGGTTCAACTCGAACGGCACATAGCGGATCGACACAACCGTGTCCGCACCGGCATCCGTCAGCGCCGACGCGAGATTGCGCTCGCCGATCCAGCACCACGGACAAATGAAGTCGTAATTGATCTCGACCTGAATGGCTTGCATGTCGCATCCCTCATTAGGCAACGGATGCAGCTTATCTGTTGCGTTGCCGGCGGTGAATATGGATAAAATGCAAGCTGGCGTTGCGTTTTTTGCAACCAAACTGTGGATGAGACCGACCATGGACAAATTCCTCGCCGTCAAGACCTTGCTCGAAGTGGCGGACGCCGGCGGCTTTTCGAAGGCTGCTCAACGTCTGGGCGTGGCGACTTCGTCGGTCACGCGCCTGATGGACTCGCTGGAGGCCTCCCTCGGCACCGCGCTGCTGACGCGCACGCCGCGAAAGGTCAGCTTGACGGACGCCGGCATCGCCTACGTCGAACAGGTTGCGAAGGTGCTCGACGATCTGGCCGAGGCAGACGAGAGCGTGTTCGACAGCGGCGCGTCGCCGGTCGGCGCGCTGCGAATTTCGGTTCCGTCCACCTACAGCCGGCTGCGCCTCGCGCCGCACCTCGCGGCCTTTCTCTCCGACAATCCACGCGTATTTCTCGACGTCGTGGTCGCCGACCACTTTGCCGATCTCGCGCTCGACCGGATCGACGTCGCGATCCGGATCGGTCTTGCCGATCGCGACGCCAACCTGATCGTCAAAAAACTGGCGGACAATCCGCGCTACGTGGTGGCGAGCCACGACTACCTCGAACGCAGCGGCACGCCGTCCACGCCGCAGGATCTCGCCGACCACGAGTGCCTGCGCTTCGCCTATGGCGGCGGCTATCGCACTCGCCAGGTCTGGACCTTCCAGCGCGAGGGCGCGGCGCAACGCGTCGACGTGCGCGGGCATCTGCTGTCGAACAATCTCGACATCCTGCTCGAAGCGGTGATGGCGGGACGCGGCATCGCACTGCTGCCCGAATGGCAGGTCGCGGCCGAAATTCGCGCGGGCCGTCTGCTGCGCCTGTTCGAACACTTCGACGCGAGTCCTCATGCGGGAGACGCCGTCGTCTATGCGGCGTATCTCCCCAATCGCCGCCAGTCCAGCAAAGTGCGCGCGCTGGTTCGGTTTCTCGAAACGCGGCTTCGCGCGTCGCTCGAAGGTTGAACGGCGGCGCGCGCCGCGCTCGCTTAGTGGGTCTTTCACCGCGCATTCCACCGGTCTGACTGATCGAAGTCGCGAAAGGGTGATTCAAGGCTGATTGCAGTGTAGGAATGCCGCGCACATAAAGTCCTGCAGAAAACATGAAATGTTCTGAGCGGGCGCCGGCGCTCGGCCGCGCGCCCAAACGCGCTTTGCCGACCATATTGTTTAAGAACTATTAAGGTCGTTCGCCAAGGACTCGGCAAAAACCCGTGGCTAGAATGGGCTCCAGCTTTTCTCGCACTTCAAGCGAGTGCGGCCTGTCCTCCCATGTTCACCAAACCTTTAGGAAGTACAAAGCCATGGCAAATCCGAAACTTGAAGTCCTCACGCCTGCAAACTCGCAGATCATCTTCATCGACCAACAGCCGCAAATGGCTTTTGGAGTCCAGTCCATTGACCGTCAGGTACTCAAGAACAACGTAGTAGGACTCGCGAAGGCGGCGCGGGTGTTTAACATCCCTACCACGATCACGACCGTGGAATCCGAAAGTTTCTCTGGCTATACGTACCCGGAATTGCTGGACGTATTTCCGGAGCACAAGGTGCTCGAACGCTCGTCCATGAACTCGTGGGACGACCAGAAGGTTCGTGACTCGCTTGCTGCGAATGGCCGAAAAAAGGTAGTGGTGGCGGGTCTGTGGACCGAGGTTTGCAACAACACGTTTGCGCTGTGCGCCATGGCCGAGGGCGACTACGAAATCTATATGGTCGCCGACGCGTCGGGCGGGACCTCGAAGGACGCGCACGACTACGCGATGCAGCGGATGATTCAGGCCGGCGTGGTGCCGATGACCTGGCAACAGGTGCTGCTCGAATGGCAACGCGATTGGGCACACAAAGAGACTTACAACGAAGTCATGGCGATTGCCAAAGAGCATTCGGGCGCGTACGGGATGGGCGTGGACTACGCGTACACCATGGTGCACAAGGCTCCCCAGCGCGCGGCGGGGACGCATGAGGTTCTGGCGCCGGTGCCCGCAAAGAAGTAAGCAGCGACGAGCGCCCGCTTCCCATGAATAGCTCCGCGCTTGAAAGCGGAGCGCTCCCTATGAGGATCGCCATGAATTCCAGTACTTCCGAATTGACGCCGGCCGAGGTCGTGTTCTTCAACGGCAAGATCGCCACGCAGGACGACAAGCGTTCATTCGCCGACTCGCTTGCCGTCGCGAACGGCCGGGTCCTCGCTTCGGGTCCGCGCGAGACGGTAATGCGTCACGCCAACGGCAACACGCGCCATGTCGACCTCAAAGGGCGCACGGTCATTCCCGGTCTTAACGACTCGCATCTGCACATCATTCGCGGCGGCCTGAACTTCAATATGGAGTTGCGCTGGGACGGCGTGCCGTCGCTCGCCGACGCGCTCGACATGCTGCGCAAACAGGTGGCGCGCACTCCGGCGCCGCAGTGGGTGCGCGTGGTGGGCGGCTGGAACGAATTCCAGTTTGCCGAGCGGCGCGGCCCGACGCTCGAAGAAATCAACGCGATCGCACCGGACACGCCGGTGTTCATCCTGCATCTGTACGACAGCGCGCTATTGAATGCAGCGGCGCTGCGCGCGGTCGGCTATACCAGGGACACCCCGAACCCGCCGGGCGGCGAGATCCAGCGCGACAAGCGCGGCAATCCGACCGGCATGCTGATCGCCCGGTCCAACGCCGGCCTGCTGTACGCGACGCTCGCAAAAGGCCCGAAGCTCGCGCCGGAAGACCAGCGCAACTCCACGCGCCATTTCATGCGTGAGTTGAACCGCCTCGGCGTGACGAGCGCGATCGACGCGGGCGGCGGCTATCAGGCCTATCCGGACGACTACGCCGTCATCATGGAGATGGCGAAGAAGAGCGAACTGACCGTTCGGATTGCCTACAACCTGTTCACACAGAATGCGAAGAAGGAAATCGAGGACTTCGCCAAGTGGGTGAAGATGACCAAGCCCGGCGAGGGCGACGATTTCCTGCGCGTGAATGGCGCTGGGGAGATGCTGGTGTTTTCCGCCGCGGACTTCGAAGACTTTCTCGAACCGCGCCCGGACTTGCCCGAGTCGCTGGAGACCGAACTGGAAGCGGTCGTCAGGCTGCTGGTGGCGAACCGCTGGCCGTTCCGTCTGCACGCCACCTACAACGAATCGATCGAGCGTTTCCTGAACGTGTTCGAACGCGTGAACGCCGATATTCCGTTCGACGGCCTGCGCTGGTTCTTCGATCACTGCGAGACCATCACGCAGAAGAACATCGACCGGGTGAAGGCGCTCGGCGGCGGCATTGCGATCCAGCACCGGATGGCGTATCAGGGCGAGTACTTCATTCATCAATACGGCGAAGAGGCGGTCAAGCGCACGCCGCCGATCCGCCACATGCTCGACGCCGGCCTGCCGGTCGGCGCGGGCACGGACGCCACGCGCGTCGCGAGTTTCAACCCGTTCGTGTCGCTGTACTGGATGGTGTCGGGCAAGACCGTCGGCGGCACCGCGATGTACGGGAGCGAGAACAAGCTCGACCGAATGGAGGCGTTGCGCCGCTATACGGTGGGCAGTGCATGGTTCTCGAACGAAGAGGAACGCAAGGGCGCGCTGGTACCGGGCCAGTTCGCCGACTTCGCGGTGTTGAGCGAAGACTATTTCACCGTCGACGAGAGCCGCATCAAGTACCTGAGTTCGAACATGACGGTGGTGGGCGGCAAGGTCGTCTATGCGGACGACGAATTCGCGCCGCTCGCACCGCCCGATCTGCCGGTCAGCCCGTCATGGTCGCCGGTGGCGGAATTCGGCGGCTACAGCCGCTATAAGCCGACGGCGGTGGCGTGCGTGGACGGCTGCGTGAATCTGTGCGGCGTGCATGCGCATGCGCACGGCTGGGCATGGCGCAAGAACGTGCCGGTCAGCGATTCGAACGGCTTCTGGGGCGCGTTGGGATGCAGCTGTTTCGCGTTCTGATCACCCTGGCCGCGTAGCGCGAGGCGAGCGAGGACCTTTATGCCGACCCTGACCGACGGCGTGCTGTTCGGGCTGGCCATTCTGGTCCTGGATTTTCTCGCCTGGCGTTTCATGAGCCGCAAGAGCGACCAGACCCGGCTCGCGTTTCGCGCGCTGATGTTCGCTCTGTCGAGCTGCGTGCTGTTCAGTTACGGCATGAACCCGTTGCGCGCGGCGCCCTGGCCGGGCGAGCCGCTGCGTCATCTGCTCGCGCAGGTGCTGGAAATCGTGTGGTGGCTGCAGGGGGCGCGTCTCGTCACGATTCTGCTCGATCGCGTGGTGCTGCCCGAAGCATGGCACAAGGAGCGGCTGTTTCAGGACGTGTTCGGCGCGCTCGTGTTTCTCGCTGCCGCGGTGGGCGCGATCGCTTTCGTGCTGGAGCTGCCGGTGCGCGGCCTGCTCGCCACGTCGGGCGCGCTCGCGGTCGTGCTCGGCCTCGCGATCCAGAGCACGCTGAACGACGTGTTCTCCGGCGTGGTGTTGAACGCGACCGAGCCGTTTCGTCTCGGCGACTGGGTGACGATCGGCGACGTGGAAGGGAAAGTGGTGGAGAGCAACTGGCGCGCGACGAGCCTGCTCAACGGTCAGGGCAACATCGTCGTGATACCGAACAGCGTGGCGGCGCGCGCCCATATCGTCAACGCCAACGAACCGTCGCATACGCATGGCATCAGCGTGGTGCTGCCCATCAAGCCGTCGATCCGTCCGGCGCTGGTGCTGGAGGCGCTCGCCAGCGCGGCCGAAAGCTCACGCGATGTGCTCGACGATCCGAAGCCGGTGGTGAGCGTGCGGCGCGCCACCAACGACGCGATCGAGTACGAGATCGTCTGCTACGTGAGCGAACTGGGCAGGAAGATCGCCGTGCGCAATGAGCTGTTCGATCTCGCGCACCGCCATCTGCTCTCGCGCGGAGTGGTCTTGCGGCCACTGTCGGTGCCCGAGCCCGTGACCGGCGGCACCGCGGACGAAAAGCTGCGGCTTCTGCGCAACGTGCTGATCTTCCAGACGCTGGCGCGCGACGAGCTCGCCGAGCTCGCCGCGAAGCTGACGCAGCACGAGTTCGACGCCGGCGACACGATCTACGCCGCAGCGGATGAAAGCGGCCACGAACTGCACATTCTGGCGCAGGGCGTGGCCAAAGCGGTCGTGGCGAAAGACGGCGGCGAGATCGAGCTGCGCCGGCTCGCGCCGGGCGACTCGATCGGCCAGTCGGGGATTCTCGCCGGTGTGAGAACGGCGGTGGTGGTGCGGGCGCTGACGCGCGCCACGGTTTTCCGGCTCGACAGGAGCGCGTTGACGCCGGTTCTCTCGCGACGCCCGGAGGTGGCCAAGGAGATGTGCCGGCTGCTGTCGGAACACCATGCCACCGAGGAGATGCTGCTGGCCGCACCGGGCAATCTGGAGGAGAGCCCCGGCGGCTTGCTGCAATGGATTCGCGACGGCGTGCGGCGCATCCATGAACTGACGCTTTAAGTGGATTGGCATAAGTCGCGTGGCGATTAAGGGATTTTAAGAATCCGCCAAAGTCTTAATAGATTTATTTCGCTACGCTGCGGTGGATGGTCCCTGGGCTGTCATCGATTCGCCACGCGGGCGGGTCATGGCGTCCGGTCGGCATGTGCGAAGGCGCGTCGGGAAGGGGCTGACACGGAGGAGTTGACATGAAGAAGACCATTGCCGGCGTTGACATCCCTGACGGTGTCATGGCCCAGGCGGCGACTGACCTGATCCGCAGCATGGAGTCCGAATTAATGTTTCACCACGCGTTGCGGGCCTTCCTGTTCGCCGCGCTGACCGGCTACCGCGAGAACCTGAAATTCGACGCGCAGCTGTTGTATATCGGCGCAATGTTTCACAACGTGGGGCTGAACGCGAAGTACGAGCGCTCGCCTTACCGCTTCGAGGTGGACGGCGCCAACGCCGCGCGCGATTTTCTGCGCCAGCACGGCGTGGCCGAGCGCGAGATCGAAGAGGTCTGGGTGGGGATCGCCTTGCACACGACGCCGGGCATTCCCGAGCACCTGTCGGCGCTCGTCGCGCTCATTAGCGCCGGGGTGCAGATGGACGTGCGGGGCGCGCGCTACGACGAATTCACCGCGCACCAGCGCGACGAAATCGCCCAGGCGTATCCGCGCGAATCCGGCTTCAAGAAGAAGCTGATCGAAGCATACGCGCACGGCATGGCGCATCGTCCCGAGACGACCTTCGGGACCGTCAATGCCGACGTGCTGGACCGGTGGGATCCGAACTATCGCCGCCTGAATTTCTGCGGACTGGTGCTGGGATCGGACTGGCCGAATTGATGAATGGTTGACACAAAGGACGATCGACATGGGCTACATCATTTCTCTAGGAGTGGGCTTCGGCATCGGGCTCCTCTACTGGCTGCTCAAGGTTCAGTCGCCGGCGCCGCCGTTGATCGCGCTCGCCGGCCTGCTCGGCATGGTGCTGGGCGAGCACGCCATACCGGTCGTGAAGGCGCAATTCTTCACGCAGACGGCCACGGCGCAAGTGGCCGAACCGATCAAGGGCGCCGCGGTGCAAAAGCCCGGCGCGACCAAGGAAGGCGGTTGATACCGAAGCTGCGCGGAGTGCGCCGGGCGGGCTGCCGTTCCGGAGGCCGCCATTCAAATTTTGCCAACTCAAACGGAAAGTCAAATGTTCAAGTCGCTTCATAAGTACCGCTCGATTGCGCTCGTCTGCGCCGCGCTGCTGATCGGGTCGGCGCCGCTTTCGTCGGCCTTCGCCGATGCGGGGCCGCCGGAAGTGCCGGGCGGTAAAACAGCGCTGGTCAAACACCCCGACGTGGCGGTGGGCCCGCAGTACGACACCACCCATGTGTACGTCGCCTCGGCCGACCTCGACGCGTTCGTCAACAGCTTTGTCGCGACCTTCGGCGGCAAGGCCTCGCCGCGTGCGGTCTTCACCGTGACGCCGACGCCGAGCAAGACGGCCTCGCAATATGTGCAGACACCGGTCGGGATGCTGTCGGTGTTCGGCTTCGAGACGCCGATTCCCTATCCGTTCGGCAATGAGCGCACCGGCTACCTCGTCACGGATATCGATCAGGGCGTGAAAGCGGCGCGCGCAGCCGGCGCCGACGTGCTGGTCGAGCCGTTCGACGATCCGATCGGCAAGGACGCGATCATTCAGTGGCCGGGCGGCCTGACGATGCAGCTCTACTGGCACACCAAGGCACCGAACTACGCGCCGTTGCAAAGCGTGCCCGATAACCGCGTATACGTGTCGCGTTACGAAGCGAACAACTTCGTGCGCCGCTGGCTGCATTTCTCGCACGGCAAGGTGGTGTCGGACAACCCGCATGCGGATGCCGGCGTGATCGGCCGCCCCGGTGAGACGATGCGCGAGATTCGTATCACGTCGGGCTTCGGCCGCATGATCGTGTTCGTGACGGACGGCAAGCTGCCGTTCCCGTTCGGACGTGAAACCACCGGCTACGGCGTCGACGACGTGGCGCAGACGCTGGAGCGCGCGCAAGCGGCCGGCGCGAAGGTGTTGTACCCGGCATATGCGAGCGGATCGGGCAAGACCGCGATCCTCGAATTCCCGGGCGCGTACATCGCCGAAGTGCACGATGGCAAGTGAGGCCAACGCCGTGCCGTCGTTCAGATCGCGGCGCGCGCGGCACGCCCTTCGCGCGTTGCTGATCAGCGCGGGGCTGGCGGCCGCGCTGCCGGCCGCGGCGGCGGACACCGCGCTCGGCGGCGCGGACGATACGTCCACCACCGGCAGCGCGGCGGCCGCCACGGCCACGAGCGGCGCCGCGGCGACGTCGTGCGCGCGGCCCGCGATCATGTTCAACCGGTGGCAGGAGAACTGGTCGGCGCTGGCCAATCCCTGCGTGCCGAAAAAACCCTTCGATTCGCTGAAGTACATTCCGCTGTTCGGCAATCCGGATGCGTATATCTCGCTCGGCATGGTGCTGCGCGAGCGCCTCGAAATCAACGACGCGCCGCTGTTCGGCCTCGGCGCCGCGCACGACGACACCTATTTGCTGCAACGGCTCGAAGTCCACGCGGACGTGCGCCTCGGCCCGCATGTGCAGATTTTCACGCAGTTCGAGGACGCGCGGCCCTACGGCAAAGACATGGTGACGCCGGTCGATAAGAACCCGCTGGATCTGCGCCAGGCGTTCGTCGCGATTACCGAGCCGCTCGGTCCGGGCACGGTGAAGTTTCGCGTCGGCCGCCAGGAAATGGCGTTCGACTTGCAGCGGTTCGTTTCCGTGCGCGACGGCCCGAACGTGCGTCAGGCGTTCGACGCGATCTGGGCCGACTATGAAACCGGCCCGTGGCGCTGGATCGCCTACGCGACACAGCCGGTTCAATACCGCGACAACTCGGATTTCGACGACGTCTCCAATCGCGACCTGACGTTCAGCGGCGTGCGCGTGGAGCGCAAGAACGTCGGGCCAGGCGACCTGTCCGCGTACTACTCGCGCTACAACCGCAGCAACGCGAAGTTCCTCGACGCGCGCGGCGACGAACATCGCGACGTGTTCGACGCGCGCTACGCCGGCAATGTCGCCCCGTTCGACTGGGACGTCGAGGCGATGTATCAGTCCGGCCATGTCGGCAGCAAGACGATCGGCGCGTGGGCGGTGGGGTCGCTCGCCGGCTATACGCTGGCCTCCCTGCCGTGGACGCCGCGCCTCGGCCTTCAGGTGGACGCCGCCTCGGGCGACAGCCATCCGGGGGACGGGCGCATCGGCACCTTCAATCCGCTCTTTCCGAACGGCTACTACTTCGCGCTGGCCGGCTACACCGGCTACACGAACCTCGTGCACGTCAAGCCGACGCTCATCCTCAAGCCGAGCGCCAAGCTCACGCTGCTGGCCGGCGTCGGTCTGCAATGGCGTCAGACCACCGCGGACGCCGTGTACGGGCAGGGCTCGTCGGTCGTGCCGGGAACGGCCGGGCATGGCAGCCCGTGGACCGGTTTCTATACGCAGCTGCGCGCCGACTATGCGGTCACCGCCAATCTCGCGGCGGCGCTGGAAGCCGTGCATTTTCAGGTCGGCCCGTCGCTGCGCGAACTGGGCGCGCGCAATGCCGACTATGTGGGCGCCGAGCTCAAGTTCGGCTGGTAGAAGTATTGAAGCGGCAGCACGAGCGCTATCGGCAAACCGTCGTCACGACGACGGGTTAGATGAGGTCAAGCCATGAGCACACCCGACATGTCCGTCGACGCAACCACGCCCTCGGAACTCGAGTTTCCGTATTCCTCGCTGGAATACCGCAGGCATCAGATGTTCCCCCGTCTTTCCGCCGCCGAAATCGCGAGCCTGCGGCGCTTTGCGCGGCCCATGTCGTTCAAGGCCGGCGAACTGATCTTCCAGACCGGGCATGTGGCGCTCGGCCTGTTCGTGCTGCTGCATGGCCGCGTGCGGATCGAGTCGCGCGACAGCTTCGGGCGCTCGACCGTCGTCACCGAACATGACGACGGCCACTTCATGGCGGAAATGGCGCAGCTCTCCGGCAAGCCGGCGTTGATCGACGGCATCGCGCTGACGGATGTCGAGACGCTCGTGATCGAGCCGGAGCGCTTGCGCGCGCTGATCGTCGCCGATGCGCAACTCGGCGAGCACATCATGCGTGCGTTGATTCTGCGGCGGCTCGGGCTGATCGAGCAGGGGCTCGGGCCGGTGATCGTCGGCAATGGCGACGACGCGCGGCTGATCCGGCTGCAAGGCTTCCTGCGCCGCAATGCCTATCCGGCGATGGTGATCGACGCCCGCACCGATCCCGAAGCGATCAAGCTGCTGGGCGGCATGACCACCGGGCCGGGCGATTTTCCGCTGGTGTTCTGCCCGAACGGCTACGTGCTGCGCGCGCCGGACGAAGCGCAGCTCGCGTCGTGCCTCGGGCTCGTGCCGACCTTCGAGCAATCGCGCGTCTACGACGTGGCGATCGTCGGCGCCGGACCGGCGGGACTGGCTGCCTCCGTGTACGCGGCCACCGAGGGTCTGTCGGTTGCCGTGTTCGATCAGCGCGCGCCGGGCGGCCAGGCCGGCGCGAGTTCCCGCATCGAGAACTATCTGGGCTTTCCGACCGGCATCTCGGGCCAGGCGCTCGCGGCCCGCGCGTTCCAGCAGGCCTTGAAGTTCGGCGCGCATCTGGCGATTCCCGGCAAGGTCATGGACGTGAGCCGCCATGACGGCATTTTCGTGCTGACGCTGCAGGACGAGCAGCGCATCAGCGCGCGCACGGTGGTGGTGGCGAGCGGCGCCGCGTACCGCAAGCCGACGGTGCCCGGGTTCGACCGGTTCGAAGGGCGCGGCACGTTCTACTGGGCATCGACGATCGAGGCCAAGCTGGTGAAAGGGCAAGACATCGTGCTGATGGGCGGCGGCAACTCCGCGGGCCAGGCGGTCGTGTTTCTCGCGAACTTCGCGCGCAGCATCCGCGTGTTGATTCGCGGCGCGGACCTCAATGCAAGCATGTCGAAATACCTGATCGACCGGATCGGGTCCTTGCCGAACGTGTCGCTTTGCACGCGTTGCGTGTTGCGCGAACTCGGCGGCGACGAGAGCGGCCTGACCGGGTTGCGCATCTTTCATGAGGACGAGGGCACCGACGAGGTGATTCCCACGCGCCACCTGTTTCTGTTTATCGGCGCGGACCCGAAGACGGATTGGCTCGGGTCGAGCGGCGTGGAGCTCGACAACCGGGGCTTCGTCGTGACCGGTTTCGCGCGCAGCGAGCATGGCTTGTCCGAGTCGAGCGCGCGTTATCCGCTCGAAACCAGCGTGCCGGGCATGTTCGCCGTCGGCGACGTGCGCTCGGAATCCGCGAAGCGGGTCGCGGCGGCGGTGGGCGACGGCGCGGCGGTGGTGAGTCAGATTCACGCGTATCTGAGCCAGCTCGCCAAAGCGGCCGCTTGATGTGACGGTGTTGTCATACCTAAGTGTGATAGTGCGAGGCCCCGGCCGGACCCTAACATGCAAGGGGATCGGTTCATGCCGCTACCGTCCCTCTCGCGCAACGGCGGCGCAAGTTCGGCACGGCCCCGACCCGGACGCTCATGAAGCCCTGGAGATCGCGCCAGACATGAAGCCGCGAGATGACGTGGGTGCATCTGGGTATCCGCAGCTATGAGCTTTGTTTGCATCGTCGACGATGACGCCTCGGTACGCAGCGCGCTCGGCAACCTTCTCAAGTCGGTGGGCTATACGACGATGACGTTTTCATCGGGCGAGGCGTTTCTCGCCTCGCCGCTTGTCGACGACGCGTTGTGCGCGTTGCTCGACCTGAGAATGCACGGCATGCAGGGTTCCGACGTGCAACGTCATCTGCAGGAGGCGCGCAGGAATATTCCCGTCGTATTCATGTCGGCGCACGGCGACGACGAAACCGTTCAGCGCGCGATGCAACTCGGCGCAGTGGGTGTCGTGCGCAAGCCTTTTGCGGAAGACGCGCTGCTGGAGTTGATCGAGCTTGCCATTGGAAGGAAGGGAGAACTCAATTGAGCACTGATGCGATTGCCGACGGATGCCGCGCAGCGCCTCCCGATGCCGGCGGCACGGCACATTTCGACCAGGTGTGGTTCGATCAGCTCAACCTCGAGGCGCTGCTGGTCGACGGCAACATCGTGCGTTATCGCGCGAGCAAGCCGGACGGCGCACAGTCGTGGCTGGTCGCGGTGCCCACCGATCTGCCCTCCGAGGCCGATTTCCGGCGTCTTGCACAGGAGTTCGCGCCGGCCGGCAAACTCGATTCGGCGTGGGGCGTACGGCCGCTCGCGCTGGTTCAGCTCGCGCGCGGCCCGATACTCGTCTATGAAGACAACGGCGGCGCGCTGATTCTTCCACCCGCCGACGGCACGATCGCGCTCGGCCGTTTCCTGTGCATCGCGGTCGGCGCCGCGCGCGCGCTGCGGCTCGCTCATCTGCGCGGTGTCCTGCATCGCGATATCAAGCCGTCCAATCTGCTGGAAGGCATTGACGGTACGGTTCGCTTGCTGGGCTTTCGCGATGCCTTCCATCTCGCGGCCGACCCTTGCGCCGAGTCGCCGGATACGCTGTACGGCACGCTCGCCTATATGTCGCCGGAACAGGCGAGGCGCGCCGAAGGTCAGGCCGACGAGCGCAGCGATCTCTATTCGCTCGGCGTGACGTTGTATGAACTGCTGACCGGCCGCCTGCCTTTCGAAGCGGCGGACGCGCTCGAATGGGTCTACAGCCATGTCGCCCGGCAGCCGGCCGATCCGCGGCAATATCGTCAATCGCTGCCCACGGTGCTGAGTGCGATTCTCCTCAAGCTGCTGGCGAAAAGCCCGGCGGAGCGTTATCAAAGCGCTTCGGGTCTGGAGGCCGATTTGCGCCGCTGTCTGGCCGACTGGAACGAGATGCAGCACATCGTGCCGTTCGAGCCGGCCGCCGAGGACAACGTCAGGAACCTTGCCGTCACGCATCGTCTATTCGGCCGCGCTCATGAATACAAAGCGCTGCTCGAAGCCTTCGAGCGCAATGCGCAGCAGGGCACGGCGCAGCTCATCTTCGTGTCCGGCTACTCGGGCGCGGGCAAGTCCGAACTCGTGCGCAGCGTGCACCGCGCGACCGCGCAAACGCCCACGCTGTTCGCTTCGGGCAAGCTCGAACAGTATGGGCAGAATGCGCCCTACGCGCCGTTGATGCAGGCGATCAGGTCGCTGTTCCAACGCATTCTGGGCGAAAGCGACAGTGAACTGGAGCGCTGGCGGGACGTGCTGCGCGACGCGGTCGGGGTGCAGGGCAAACTCATCGTGAGCTTCATTCCGGAACTGGAGCTGGTGCTCGGCGAGCAGCCCGAGTTGCCGGATCTGCCGCCGGTCGAAGCGCAACTGCGTTTCCAGGCGCTGATCACGCGCCTGGTATCGGTGTTCGCGACGCAAGCGCATCCGCTGATCCTGTTCTTCGACGACGTGCACTGGTTCGACGACGCCACCTTGAATTTCATTGCCCATTTCGTGGCGACCGTCGAGATCCGCCATGTGCTGCTGATCTGCGCCTATCGCGATAACGAGGTGGACCGCTCGCCGAAGTTCAAGGCCTTTCTCAACTCGCTGCCACGCGCCGGTGCGCGCGTCGCCACGCTCGCCGTCGCGCCGCTCGATATCGCGGACGTGATGGCCTTGCTCGCCGACGCGCTGCATTGCGACGCCGCGCAGGTTCATCCGTTGGCGGCTATCGTCCACGAGAAGACCGGGGGCAATCCATTTTTCATCAAGCAACTGCTGCTTGCGCTGGCCGATCAACAACTGATCGCGTATGACGGCATGGCCGGGCGATGGACCTACGATATCGACCGGATCGGCGAATACGAATCGTCCGATAACGTCGTCGAGCTGATGGTGGCGCGTCTGTCGCGCTTGCCGCGCGAGGCCCAGGCCGTGCTCAAGCTGCTGGCGTTCATGGGCCGCCGGCTCGACCGCTCGACACTGATGCGCATCGATCATGCCGGCGGCGCGGAGCTGGAACGGCGGCTGCATGCGGCGATCGAAGCCGGTCTGGTGGTGTCCGACCGGACGGGCTTCGCGTTCGCCCACGACCGGGTTCAGGAAGCCGCGTATGCGCTGACCTTCGAGAATGAGCGTGGTATCGAACACGCCCGCATCGCCGGCATCCTGATGAAAGATTTCGACGTGCGGGCCGTGAGCGCGTCGGCCTTCGAGATCGCGCACCATCTCGAACGGGCCCAGGCAGCCGGCGCGCTGCGCGGTCTGGATCCGGACGAAACCACTCTCTTCGCGAAGATCTGTCTGCAGGCGGCGCGGCACGCAAAAGAAGCGATCGCCATCCAGTCCGCGCTGAGTTATCTCGACGTCGCGCAGAAGCTGCTCGACGCGAGCGAGGCGGACTATGCGCAGTCGCTCGGCTACGAAATCGGGGTGTTGCGGGTGCAGTGCCACATCCTTAACGCGAACTTCGATGCGGCCGGCACGGAGATCGCCAGGCTGCTGCGCGAGGATCTGCCGATCGTCGCACGCGTGTCGGTCTACAAGCTGAAAGTCGACATGCAGCAGCATCTGTCCGACTATGAAGCCGCGGTCGAGACCGCGCTCGAAGGCGTCAGGCTGTTCGGCACGTGTCTGCCTCGCTATCCGGAAGCCACCGATGTCGACGCCGCGTACAGCCGGCTCAATGAATCGCTGAAGACGCGCAGCATCGCCTCGCTCGCGGATTTGCCGACTTTGCGCGACGAGGAAATCGAATCGGAAATGAATCTGCTGGCGAGCGTCTATGCGCCCGCATCGTTCGTGAACGAGCGGCTGGGCTTCCTGCATCTGTGCCGGATGGTGCAGCTGACCGTCGATCACGGCATCACCGCGGCTTCCGCGCATTGTCTATCGTGGTTCGGTGTGTGCGTGGCAGAATTTTTCGGCCGCTACGAGGAAGGCTTCGAGTTCTCGCGTCTCGCGCGCACGCTGGTAAAGGAGCGCGGTTTCAACACGGTGGCCACGAGTGTGCTGGTCGCGCTCGACACGGTCGCCGTCTGGACCCAGCCGCTGCCCTACGTGCTGGAATGCGCGCGCGAGGCCTTCGAATCGGCGCGGCCGAGCGGTGACCTGACCATGAGCTGCTACTCGTGCAACCACATCGTCTCGGATCTGCTGACGATCGGCGCGCCGCTGGAGCAGGTCGACAGGGAAATCGATCTCGGCTTGTCGTTCGCGCGGCGGGTGCGTTTCAAGGACGTGGAAGACATTCTCGAATTGCAGAAGCGCTATGTCCATAGCTTGACGGGCGGCCCCGGACTGCCTGGCAACTTCGGCGTGGCGGTCGAGGGCCGCATGACCTTCGACGCCGATCTGCTCGACACCCAGATGACGACGCTGCGCTTCTGGATCTGGCTGCTCAAAGGCATCTCCTGCTATTTCCACGGCGAATATCAGCATGCGCTATATTGCCTTGCCGAAGCCGGGGAGCTGAAGTGGTCGACTCCCGCGCATATCCACTTGCTGGACTATCACTTCTATACCGCGCTAGTTCTCGCCAGGGCATACACCGGCGAGGACGGCGCGGCCGGCGCCGTGGCGCGCATCGAGCCGCATCTCGCGACCTTGAGAAGCTGGGCGCAACTCAATCCCGCCACCTTCCGCGACAAGATGCTATTGATCGAGGCCGAAGTGGCGCGCCTGAACGGTGCGCCGCTCGCCGCCATGGCGCTATACGAACAGGCGGCCGCGGCGGCATCGGAAAGCGGCTTTAATCACAGCAACGCGCTCGCTCACGAACTCGCGTCCGTGTGTTGCGAGGCGAACGGCCTGTTCAGCGCGGCGCGTCATCATCGCCGTCGCGCGGTCGGCAGCTATACGCGCTGGGGTGCGCTCGCCAAGGTCGAGCAGCTCGAACGCGCCGACCGGCCGGCGCGGCTGCCGCTCGAGCAGCCGGTGGCGTCGCGCCCCTCGATTGAAATCGCCGATGCCCAGCATCAGTTCGACCTCATGTCCGCGTTGAAGTCGTCGCAGGCATTGTCCGAGGAGATCGTGCTCGAGAAACTCATCCGTACGCTCGTGACGCTGGCCATCGTTCACGCCGGCGCGCAGAACGGCATGTTGATCCTCGCGAAGGGCAACGTGCCGGTCATCGAGGCGAGCGGACGGGACACGGCGGATGGCGTTCAGGTGACGCTCGGCGGCAACAAGCTCACGCGTGAGGATCTGCCGGCCTCGGTGTACTACACGGCGCTGCGCACGCGCAAGCAGGTGGTGGTGGAAGACGCGCAACGCGATCCGCGCTTCTCGTTCGACGTGGCTTTTTCGAACCGGCGGGTTCGTTCGGTGTGCTGTCTGCCGCTCGTCAAACAAGGCCATGCGATCGGCGCGCTGTATCTGGAGAACAATCTGAGCGCGGGCGTCTTCACGGAAAGCCGCACGTCGATGCTCGACATGCTGGCTTCGCAAGCGGCCATTTCACTGGAAACGGCACGCCTTTATGCCGAGTTGCTGGAGGAAAACAGGCGTCGCCAGGAAACGGAAATGGCCTTGCGCATGAGCGAAGAGGCGCTCGCGCTCGGACAAAGGATCAGCCGCTCGGGCAGCTATATCTGGGACAGTCTGACGGGCGAACGTTACTGGTCCAAAGAACTCTATAACGTGTTCGGCCTGCCGCAGGAAGACGTGGGGCCCGGCGCCCAGGCGATCCTCGACCGGATTCACCCGGAAGACGTTGTCTCGTATCAGGAGACCGTCGAGTACGCCGCGCGCCACCGCACGCCGTTCCGGCAGAAGTTCCGGGTCGTCGTGCCGGACGGAACGGTCAAGTATCTCGAAGTGCTCGGCGAGCCCTCGGGTGTGAGCAGCTTTGTCGGCGTGGTCACGGATTTCACCGACCGGCACCTGACCGAACTCGCCTTGCAGAACGCCAAGCTCGAGTTGGCGAAAGCGTCGCGGGCGACCACGATGGGCGAACTCGCGGCGTCGATCGCACACGAAATCAATCAGCCGCTCGCGTCGATCGTGTCGAACGCAAGCGCGGGGGTGCGCTGGCTCAACCGGCCGGTGCCGGATATTCCCGAAGCATTGGGTGGCTTGCGCGATATCGTGAAGGACGGCAAGCGCGCGGGTGAAATCATTCGCGCGTTGCAGTCGCTCGCGAAGGAAGCCAAGCCGAGCTTCGTGCCGACCTATGTCGACAATGTCGTGCGCGAAGTGTTCGAACTGGCGGCGGCCGAAATCGAACAACGCAGCCTGGTGGTGAGGCTCGATCTCGCCGCCAGCCGTCCGGTGCTGGCCGACCGGGTGCAATTACAGCAGGTGCTGTTCAATCTCGTCATGAACGCCGCGGATGCGATGGGCCATCTCGACGCGCGCCAGCGCCTGCTCACCGTCACTTCATGGCTCGACGATCGCGGCGCGGCGGTCGTGTCCGTGCAGGATAACGGCAGTGGAATCGGCGAGGAGATTGCGCCGCGCATTTTCGATGCGTTCTTCACGACGAAATCGACCGGCATGGGCATGGGGCTCGCCATCTGCCGGTCGATTGTCGAAGCGCATGGCGGCACGCTGTCGGCAGGGCCGGCGCAGCCGCGCGGAACGATCTTCGTGTTCACTTTGCCGGTCGCCGCCTAGCATGCGCGTGCCGCGCGCCCGGCCGTGCGAATCTGAAAAATGTGGGCGATCAGAAAGAAGCGAAGACTGACGATCAGCAATACTCAGTTGACGCATAGGACGCCGGCAAACGCCGGTCAATCACCTCAACTGGAGCATGAGCAATGGCTTATATCACCACCAAAGACGGTACGCAGATCTATTACAAGGACTGGGGTACGGGCCAGCCGATTACGTTCTCCCACGGCTGGCCGCTCGACGCGGATGCTTGGGACGCGCAGATGCTGTTCCTCGCCGAACAAGGCTACCGGGTGATCGCGCATGACCGGCGCGGCCATGGCCGCTCGTCGCAGCCGTGGAACGGCAACGAAATGGACACCTATGCGGACGATCTCGCGGAGTTGATCGAGGCGCTGGATCTGAACAACATCGTGATGGTCGGCCACTCGACCGGCGGCGGCGAAGTGGTGCGCTATATCGGGCGTCACGGCACGAAGCGTGTCGCCAAAGCCGTGCTGATCGCGGCCGTGCCGCCGATCATGCTGAAGACGGAAGCGAATCCGGGCGGTCTGCCGATGTCGGTGTTCGACGGCATTCGCGAGGGCGTACAGAATGACCGCTCGCAATTCTTCCAGGATCTGGCCGTGCCGTTCTACGGCTTCAATCGCCCGGGTGCGAAAGTCTCGCAAGGCGCGATCGATTCATTCTGGCAGATCGGCATGCTGGGTTCGATCAAGGGGCTGTACGACTGCGTGAAGGCATTCTCGGAAACCGACTTCAACGAAGACCTGAAGAAGGTGACGGTGCCCGCGCTGGTGCTGCAAGGCGACGACGATCAGATCGTGCCGCTCGACGATTCCGGCAAGCTGTCGGCGAAGATTATGCCGAACGCGAAGCTGAAGATCTACGAAGGCGCGCCGCACGGTATGTGCACGACGCATGCCGACCGCGTGAATGCGGACCTGCTGGAGTTCATCAAGTCGTAATGGAGCAGGCCGGCGGCGCCGTTGCGGCGGCCGTCGGCGCGTGCGGCGCAGGCTGCCTGGACGCTCGTGCGCGTGCGGGTTTGGCGGGCGGCGGCAGGGGTTCGCGAAGAGGGTGCGCGGCCTCGGCGAGCGCGGCCCGCACGCGCTTCTCACGGGCTGCGTTCACCGCTCCCGAAGGCAGCTTGTCGAGAGCTTCGATGGCTTGTGCGGCGCGAGCGCGGCCCTCGTCGAACAGGCCGGCTTCAAGCAGTGCGTCGACCAGGTCCGAAGCCAGCTCGATCCCGATTCGCGGGTCGCCGTCGGCGGAAAACGCCCAGTCGAACGCGACGCGCGCGTCTTCGAGCGTCTGCTGGCGATCCGGCGGACTGGCGGGCTCGTTGCCGATGTGTCCCGTCTCGCCGAACAGCCGGCCCTCGAAGCAGCGCGATACATAGCGCGCGTTGCGCGCAATGATTTCCCGCAGTTCGCCTTCGGCCTTGAGCTGTTCCAGCGCGTAGGCCCGGGTCGATTCCGATAGCCGGTATTTCGCCGCGGCGCCTTCGAACTCGACGCTCACCAGCGACTTCGCCACCAGTTCGCTGATGCCGCCGATCGCATTCGCGGTCGTATGTTCTTCGTCGCACACCACCGCGCACATCGACTCGAAAGAAAACGTGCCGCTGAACAGCGCGAGACGGCGGAACACGGCCCGCGTCGGAAGGTCGAGCAGCGCGAAGCTCCAGTCGAAGGTGGCGCGCAAGGTTTGATGGCGCGGCAGCGCGGTGCGGTAGCCGCCCGCCAGAATCGCCATGCGGTCGTCCAGCCGGCGGCACACGCCTTCCACACCGAGCGCGACGACCCGCGCGGCCGCCAGTTCGATTGCGAGCGGAATGCCGTCCAGCCGGCGGCAGATCTCGCCGACGAGCCGGAGCTCCGCGCTGTCGGTGGCGACGGTTTCCTGCAGCGAATTGGCGCGCTGAAAAAACAGCTTGACCGCGGCGCAGCGCAGAATGTCCGCGTCGCCCGCATCGGGCGGCGGCACATCCAGCGGCTCGACCCGGAACACGGTCTCGGCCATGATGCGCAGAGGCTCCCGGCTCGTCACGAGCACCCGCAGACGTTCGTTGCCGGCCACCAGCGCGTCGGCGATTTGCGCCACGGCGCCTATCACATGCTCCGCGTTGTCGAGCAGAAGGAGCCTGGGCTTGCCGGCAAGCATCGCGGCGAGGCGCGTCGGCGTCACGTCGGCCTGCGCACCGGGGAGGACCAGCCCGCAGCTTTCGGCAATCGCGCAGAGCACGGCTTCCTGGGTCGTCAACGCGGCGAGCTCCACAAAGCAGACCGGTTCGGCGAAGTCCGCCGCGCTATGACGAGCTGCCTCGATGGCGAGTTGGGTTTTGCCGATGCCGCCGGCGCCGACGAGCGTCAGCACATGCGCGCGCCGCAGCATCGAGCGGATCAGTTCGAGCTCGGCGTCGCGCCGCAGCAAGCCGGATTTGGGCGGGGGCAGGCGGCGTCCACCCGCGCTCGGCGAACGGGCCTCGTCGAGCAGGGGATATTTCGTACGCTGCAACAGCTGATAGCCGCGGCCGGGCACGGTGAGGATCAGGTCGCGCTCCGTTCCGAGCACCTTGCGCAGCGCCGACAGATGAACCTGTATGTTGTTTTCTTCGACGATGGTGTCGGGCCACACCGCGTTCATCAACTCGTCTTTTGTGACCAGACGGCCAGCTGCTGAAGCGACCACGGCAAGAATGTCGAAGGCGCGTGATCCGAGACGCACGACTTCGCCGTTTCGCCGCAAAGTGCGCATCTCCATGTCGATCTGAAAGCTGCCTATTTCCATCATGGCGGTGCCGGGTTGAGGATATCGAGCGAAATACGGAGGTGACGTCGGGGGACCGACGCAGATGAGAGAGAGGTTGCGCGCGCCGGACCTGGTAGGAGGGAAGGTATCGCGCCTCCGGTCTGTGTGTCTTGCACGTTAGTGCGATGCTTTGTAGGAAAGTCTATTGATGAGGGCGTGGCCGTGGCCGTGGCCGTGGCCGTGGTCGTGGCTGAGGCTGAGGCTGAGGCTGAGGCTGAGGGGTTGCTGCGGGTGTGGGTGTAGCTGCGGAGATGGCTGTGGCCGGCGCCATGCTCATGGCCGTGAGCATAAGCATAAGCATGAACATAAGCATGAACATAAGCATGAACATGGCCGCTCGGCGCGGCCCTCCAACGCGCGAGCGAGGCGCGCTGCGATCCGCTTAGTTGCCGGCGCGTCGACGCCAGCTACCCGGCGGCGTGCCGACCAGTTGCGTGAAGGTGCGTGTGAAGTGGCTCTGATCGGCGAAGCCGCATGCGATGGCGATCTCCGACAGCGACGAATCGGAACTGCGCAGCAGGTGGCGCGCGCGTTCGATGCGCTGCTCCAGCAGCCACTGATGCGGCGTGCGATGAGTGGTCTCGCGAAACGCGCGAATGAAATAGCTGCGCGACAGGTTGCAGGCGTTCGCGATCTCTTCGAGCGAGACATTGCCTTCGGTCTTCGCGAGCAGCATGTCTTTGGCGCGCGCCTCGTGCAGACTCGAGAGCAGCCGCCGGCCCGGCTTGATCGATTGAGCGGGCGCGCTGCCGTAACGATCGACCAGATGCGTTCCGATCGCCACACCGAGTTGCTCGATAAAAAGCGGGCTCGCTTCGCTCTCGCGATCCAGCGCCAGCGCGAGGACCTGCGCGAGGTGGCCGAAGATTGGATCCTTGCTGCCCGGCCGCGCCGAGAAGCCGGCGATGTTCGTGCCGCTTCGTTCGTAGCCGGTGTTCGCGATGAATGCACGCGAGAACTCCACCAGCACGAAATCGAACGCGCCGTGCAGATCGGCGCGGTAGTCGTCTTCGAAATTGCGAATGTAGACCGAGTCCTTGTCGAACTCGTGCATGGCCGAACGGCTGCCCGAGATGATGCGCCGGCGATGGCCGGCGCTAAGCGAAACACCGATCAGCACGCCGCGGTCGGAGGCGGGCGTGGCCACTTCGCTGGTGTTGTCCTGACGACGGCACTTGCGATAAAACGTGAAGTCGCCTGCCTCGCGTTCGAGGTCTTTGTGCAACTGGTTCGAAAGACAGCCCAGCGAGTCTTTCCTGCGTGCAGCCGTGGGGGTGGCAATTTCAGTCTGATTCAACATGATCCGTCACCTCTGGTCGTCGCGCTATATGCTCAAGCCCGTTCGCGTTGCCAAAATCAGAAGATGTTAATAACCGGCGGAGTGCCCCGATTATCTTGGAAATTATTTCAGTTGAATATTAATTTTCGTTCAGGTTCGAACGTGACAGGCGAAAAATTAACCACGCAGCGCACGCCGGAGCGTGCCGTTCAAGTTCGAAACACGGTCTCGGCCTGCCCTGGCGAGGCTGACGGCGGGGCGGCCGGCGACGATGCCGGAGCCAGATTCGCAATTCGCAAATCGAGTTTCTGTTTGAGCGCCAGTATCAGGAACTGGACGAACGTTTTTATTTTTGCATCGACGAACTGACGCGACGGATAAACTACAAATACGTTGGTGGTTTGAAGCGGGTAGTCCGGAAACAGTCGAACCAGCTTGCCTTCGCGGAGTTCGTCCGCGACCGAATAGGTTGGCACGGCGCCCACGCCGGCGCCCGCCAGCAGGGCGACCCTGAGCGCCTGCATATTGTTGACGACGAACTGCCCGCACCGCGCCGGGTTGCCGGCGGCATGGCCAGGCAGTTCGGCAGGCCACTCCGGCGGCGGGTCGAACGACGAACTGGTCTGCATGAGCGTGTGGTTCGGCAGGTCGTCCACGCTGTGGATGGGATGCCGCTGCAGATAGTCCGGCGCGGCGACCAGAATGCGCTCGCAACGGGCGATGAGCCTGCTCACATTGCGGGAATCCGGCAACGACGAGGCGGACACGATCGATACGTCGAACTCGTCTTCGATCAGATTGGCCATCTGCGGCAGCAGCTTCAGATCGACGGAGACCGCGGGATAGGCGTGCCGGTATTCGACGATGGTGGACGTCAGTTGTGTCAGGCCGATGTCGGGCACGGCGTGAACCCTCAACTTGCCGCGCGGCAGCGTGTGCGCGTTGCTGGCTTCGGCGTCGGCGGCGTCGATATCCGCGAGGATCTTCTTGCAGTGCCGGTAGTACCGCTCGCCGCACTCGGTGAGCGATACGCTGCGCGTGGTGCGCTGTAGCAGCCGCGTGTGCAGATGCTCTTCGAGCGACACCACCGCACGGGAGATGTTGCCGGCGCTGCGTTCCATATGTTTTGCAACTTCGCTGAAGTTGCCGGTTTCCGCCACCCGCGAAAACACGCGCATGCATAAGATTCTGTCCATAGCCGCTGTGACCTCTTGATCCGGTTGAATCCGGCAACATGTCTTGCCCGATGTGGAAACAATACGGCCCGCCGCGGACTGGCGCCATCCCTACATACGGGTGGCGTGTTCAACCATCCATTCACGCTTCTCATCCACTCGTATAGGGCATGGGATGCTGGCCCGCATGCGGCCGTGGCCCTGATTACGCGCACTCAGGACAATTAATAAAAATTAGCAACGGTTTTGCACGTGCCGTCGTATGCTTTTTTCACGATCGCAAGAGGCACGGGAAACGCAATGTCGGAACTGATTCAGCGCAGATGGCTCATGTACTTTGGCTTGTGGTGCGCACTCACCGTGAGCGTTGGCGCGAGCCTATGGCCGCGCGCCGCATGGGCCGCCGCGCCGCGGGTCGGGACGCAGGGCCCGGGCTTTTACCGGATCATGGTCGGCGGCTTCGAAGTGACCGCATTGCTCGACGGCACGCACCCCTTTCCGATCGATACCGTCGTTCAAGGCGTACCGAAGTCTGAAATCGCGCACGACCTGTCGCGCGATTTTCTGCAGGCGCCGGTGCAGGGGTCGATCAACGCGTTCCTGATCAATACCGGCGCGAAGCTGATTCTGATCGACACCGGCGCGGGTGTGCTCTATGGCGACTGTTGCGGCCGACTCGCCGGCAACTTGCGGGCCGCGGGCTATCAGCCCGAGCAGGTGGATGAAGTGCTGCTCACGCATCTGCATAAGGACCACGTCGGCGGTGTCATCGTCAATGGAGCGATGGCGTTTCCTAACGCGGTCGTGCGGGTGAGCCAGGCCGAATCGGACTACTGGCTGAACCCGGCTAATCAATCGAAAGCCCCCGCTTTCCTTAGTTCGTTTTTCGACGCCGCGATCGCGTCCGTCGCACCGTATGTCACGGCCGGCCGCTTCAAACCGTTCAGCGGCGACGTCGAACTCGACCCGGGCGTGCGCGCGATCGCGCTCCCCGGTCATACGCCGGGCCATACCGCGTATCTCGTGCAGAGCGATTCCAAGGATCTGCTGGTGTGGGGCGACGTCATCCACGTCGCGGCGATCCAGTTGCAAAACCCCACGGCATCCGTCGAATACGACACCGACGCCGCCGCGGCGCGTCGCTCGCGCCGCTATGCGCTCAAGCTCGCGGCGGACAAACATTATCTGGTCGGCGCCGCGCATATTGCTTTTCCTGGCTTGGGGCATATCAGGAAGAACGGCGACGCGTACGACTGGGTACCGGTCAACTACGAGGCCGAACCGGGGCATTGAACCCGGCTCGCGCCCGACGATTCAGCCATTCGAGGAACCACCCGATGGAAGCGGCAACAGAAGCGATCGAAGTCAGGCATCACACGCGCCGGGCGAACGGCATCCGGCAGCACTATCTCGATGCGGGCAATGGTCCGGTCGTCGTGCTGTTGCACGGTTTTCCCGAAACGAGCTTCGCATGGCGTTTTCAGATTCCCGTGCTCGCGCGTCACTACCGGGTCATTGCGCCGGACCTGCGTGGCTATGGCGAAACCGACAAGCCGAGTTCCGGATACGACAAGCGCAACATGGCGCTGGATATCGTGCGGCTGCTGGATGAACTCGGCATCGGCAAGATCGCGCTGGTCGGCCACGACCGCGGCGCGCGGGTGGCGACGCGGCTCACCAAGGATCATCCGCAACGGGTCGACCGGCTCGTCGTGATGGACAACGTACCCACGCGCGTGGTCGCGCAGAACATGAATCCGCAGACGGCGCGCGCCTACTGGTTCTTTCTGTTCCATCTGGTATCGGACCTGCCGGAAACGCTGATCGCGGGGAAGGAGGCGGAGTGGCTGCGCCACTTTTTCGCCGACTGGTGTTACAACCCGCACGCCATCGAGGGCGCGGCCTTCGAGACCTATGTGAAAGCGTACAAGCGGCCGGGCGCGGTGCGCGGCGCGATGTCGGACTATCGCGCGAATGCCGAGGACGTCGCGCAGGATCTGCTCGACGCGGACGTCAAGATCGCCTGTCCGACCATGGCGCTCTGGGGCGAGGACTTCTATGCGGTCGGCGGTCTGTTCGACATGAAGGCGGTGTGGGAAGGAATGGCGACGCATCTGCGCGCCGAACCCATCGCGCAATGCGGACATCTGCCGCAGGAAGAGCAGCCGGCGCGGGTCAACGAACTGCTGGTGGATTTTCTGCACGGCTGGACGGGCGCGTGACGGGACACCGGACAAGTCGGGCCGGGCAACGGCGGGCGGTGGCGACTGGCCGCGATGGTCGGCGGGGGCGCGATGTCCACTGCGAGTCGATGGGAGCAGGCGATCGGAACAAGCGATCGGAACAAGCAATGGGAGTCAGCATGATGCATAGCGAAACCCACTTGAAGCGGCGCGTCGAGGCGAGCCGCGAGGCCTGTTGCGCAGCGGCCGAGCAGGCCGACACGACCCCGGACGGACGGCGCGCCTCCGTGTGGGACCACGTGATTCACGGGCTGTTGCCGACCTATCGCAGCGCGGGCGGCGAAGCGTCCCGCGCGCGGCGGGCGTCCCGCATGGCCGCCTGCGTGCCGTCGCCGCATGTGCAGGTGGAAGTGATCGAGCGTCTGTCCGATACGTCGGTGGCGGTGCTGTGGCAGGACGCAACCCGCTGCCGCTACGACGACCAGGTCTGGATCGTTTGCCGCGCCCGCCTGAAGGGCTACTGCGCGCTCAGCGGTACGGTGATCCGCCGCGACGATCTGATCTACAAGCCGAGAATCCGCGCAAGCACGCCGGCCAACGCCACCGCGATGATTCTCGCCTCGGTGGTCGAGCAAATGCCCGCCATGATGGCGGCGGGCGATTAGCGTCAGATTTTCAGCAAGCGTGCCGCGTTGCCGCCGAGAATCAGATTCTTTTGCTCGGGCGGCAGGCTCAGGCGATCCAGGAAGGTGACCGGCTGCTCGTAGCCCATGTCGAAGCAGTAGTCGCTGCCGAGCACCAGCCTGTCGATGCCGATGTTCCGGATCAGGAAGTCCAGTACCGGGCCGGAATGCGAGACCGTGTCGTAGTTGAAACGGCGCAGGTAGCTGCTCGGTTTGCGCGCGAGGCGCCGTGTTTCGGGGCGCACCGTCCAGCCCGCGTCGATGCGGCCCATCAGGATCGGCAATGCGCCGCCGGCGTGCGGCAACGTGATGTTCAGTTCCGGATGCCGGTCCATCACGCCGCCCAAGATCAGATGCGACCCGGCAATCGCGGTGTCGAAGGGATTGCCGAGCAGGTTGCTCAGATAGAAGTCGCCCAGCCGCGCACCGCCCACCGTCTGCTGCGGATGCAGAAACACCGGCAGACCCAGCTGTTCGATCCGTGCGAAGACCGGTTCGAACAGCGGATCGTCGAGATCCCGGTTGTTGATGTTGGTCCCCATGTACACGCCACGCACGCCGGGCAATTCGGACGCACGTTCGAGTTCGTCGATCGCGTCGTGCGGGTTCAGCATCGGCAGTGTCGCCAGCACCACGAAGCGTTCCGGATGCTTCAGATGAACAGCCGAGGCCGCCGCGTTCCACGTTTTCGCCAGCTTCGCGTTGAAGTCGCGGTCGGCCCAATAGGCCATGGGCACGCTCAACGACAAAGCCTGCATGTCGACGCCAGACGCATCCATGTCGGCGAGCCGTTCGTCGATGTTGATGAACTTGAGCGGCAGCGGTCCGAGTCCGCCCGCCGGTGTCTGGAAGCTGAAGCTCTTGGCGTCGCAGGTGAACTTGCCGCCGAACTTCTGGCCTTCGCTGCCCACCAGGTCGCAATAGCTTTCGGGGTAGTAGTGCGCGTGAATGTCGATCGACCGGCCTTTGCCGGAAGCGCCGGCGGTCGCGGCCGTCCCCGCGGCCGTGTTCGTGGCGGCGCTCGCGCCCGTGGCCGGCACGCCCGAGGCGAGTCCGCCCGCCAGTGCGGCCATGGTGCCGAGCAAGCGGCGGCGTTTCGGTGAAATACAGCAGCTGCAATCCATGCGTGAGTCTCCTTGATTGATTGGTATGCCGGTTTTTATCCGTGCTTGACCATGCCGAGTTCGCAGTCGACGAGCTGGTTGCCGTACAGCGCGCGTTCACGGGCGGCGCGCGCCGAGGTATCGGTGATCGAGAAGAACACCACACCGGCGAAAGCGACGATCATCGAGAACAGCGCGGGATATTCGTACGGATAGATCGCATGGGCATGGCCGAGTACCTGGACCCAGACCGTCGGGCTGAGAATCGTCAGCGTCACCGCGGAGATCAGGCCGAGCGAGCCGCCGAGGACCGCGCCGCGCGTGGTCAGCCCGCGCCAGTAGATCGACAGCAGCAACACCGGGAAATTCGAGCTGGCGGCGATCGAGAACGTCAGGCTGACGATGAACGCGATGTTCTGCTTCTCGAAAGCGATGCCCAGCAGGATCGCGAGCACGCCGAGCACGAGCGTGGTGAGCCGCGACACGTGCATTTCCTCGCGATCCGTGGCCGCGCCGCGGCGAATCACGTTCGCGTAGAGGTCATGCGACACCGCGGAGGAACCGGCGAGCGTCAGACCCGCGACCACGGCGAGAATCGTCGAGAACGCCACCGCGCAGATGAAGCCGAGAAACACATTGCCGCCCACCGCGTGCGCCAGATGGATCGCCACCATGTTCACGCCGCCGACTATCGCGCCCGAGGCCGTGTGATACTGCGGATCGGTCGCCACCAGCGCAATCGTGCCGAAGCCGATGATGATGATCAGCGCGTAGCCGATGCCGACTATTCCGGTCGCGTACAGAATGCTCTTGCGGGCGGCTTTCGCGTCGCCCACCGTGAAGAAGCGCATCAGGATGTGCGGCAGCCCGGCCGTGCCGAAGATCAACGCGAGGCCCAGCGAAACGGCGGAAACCGGATCCGATACGAGACCGCCCGGGCTCATGATTGCCGCGTGTTTCGGATGCGCGAGGATCGCCTGCGAGAACAGCGCATTCATGCTGAAGCCGAAGCGGCTCAGCACCATGAACGCCATGAACGCGGCGCCCGCCAGCAGCAGCACCGCCTTGATGATCTGGATCCACGTGGTGGCGAGCATGCCGCCGAAGAACACGTACACCACCATCAGCACGCCGACCATCACGACCGCGGCCGTGTAGTTGAAGCCGAACAGCAATTCGACCAGCTTGCCGGCGCCGACCATCTGCGAGACGAGGTAGAGCAGCACGATCACGATCGAGCTCGACGCGGCGAACGCGCGGATCGGCCGCTGTTGCAAGCGGTACGACACCACGTCGGCGAGCGTATAGCGGCCGAGGTTGCGCAGCGGCTCGGCGATCAGGAAGAGAATGATCGGCCAGCTGGCGAGAAAGCCGATCGAATAGATCAGGCCGTCGTAGCCGCTCGTGAAGACCAGCGCGGAAATGCCCAGCAACGAAGCGGCGGACATGTAGTCGCCGGCGATCGCCCAGCCGTTCTGGAACGCGGTGATCTTGCCGCCCGCCGCGTAGTGGTCGGATACGCTGTGGTTCTTCCTCGCGGCCCAGCGCGTGATGAACAGCGTCGACGCGACGAACAGCAGGAACATGCCGATCGCGATCGGGTTGTGCGAACGCGCCGGCGCCGCGGTGTCGGCGGCGACGGCGGGCAGGCCGGTGAGCGCGCCGGCCAGCATGGCGCAAATGACCAAAGCGCGCCGCAGAGAGATGCGTGTCATGACGTTGCTCCTTGCCGGATTTCGTTCACGGCGCGGTCATGGAAAGTATTGGCTCGCGCCACATAGACCGCGACGATCACGAACGTGAAGACGAACATGCCGAAGCCCACCGGAATGCCCCAGGTCGCGGGATAGCCTTCGACGATCGGCCGGCCGAGCAGCGCCGGGACAAACGCGAGCGTGAGAATGAAGGCGAAGTACACCGCCAGAATCAGGATCGTGAGCATCCACGAGAAGGTGCGCCGCTCGCGTACGAGCGCGCGAAAGCGCGGATCGTCGAGCAGCGGATTCGCCGCGGGCGGCGGCTCGGTGGCGGCGTACTGCACGCTCATCGAATAGGTTGGGGCGCCAGGTTCCACTTTGTCTCCTTTGAAACGACTCTTTGCTGTGTTCCGGCAGCGCAGCGGATCCGCTGCGATCACCGCGAGTATCAGAAGCGCGCGGGCACCGCGGTCTCGCGCATCACGGCATCAGGCGTGCGATAGCGCCCGGCCATTTCACGGTCCACGTCGGTTTTCAGTTGGGCCTGCATGTAGGCGCCGAGATGACGCGCGTGCTGCACGATCGCCGCGCCCACCTGGGTGCGTTCGCGGCTGTAGTCCGCTAGCGCGTCCTGCACGCTGCCGTGCGTGTTCAGCGCTTTGACGAGCGCCATCGCGTCGCTTGCCGCTTTGGTCACGCCCATGCCGCAATGCGGACGCGCGACGAACGCCGCGTCGCCGAGCAGGGCGATCCGGCCGAACGCCATGCGCGGCACTTCGAGATCGAAGATCGGCTGGAACAGAGGCTGCGTTGCTTTGGTCACCACTTCGCCGAATTGCGGGGCGAGCAGCGTGAGCGCCGCGTCTTCCATGTCGGCGAGCACGTCCTCGCGGATCAGCGTGGGCGGAATGCCGCCTTCCCAACGCTTGCCGGCCGCATCGGTCAGCAGGTTCGGCAACTGCACGTCCTCACTGGTTGCGCGATACCAGACGAAGTTGTAGCGGCGTTCGCCCGGCGTCGTGCTGTTGCCCCGGCCGGCGACCGGGTAGCCGAGAATCTGCTCACGCGGCGGCAGGCAGAAGGCGAATCTGTCGAATAGCGCCTCGCGGGTTTCGCGCGACAGCGTGGCTTCTTCGACGAGGCCGCGCCAGGCGATATAACCGGCGTACTGAAGTTTGACCTCAGGTAGCAAACGTTCGCGAGTCGGCGATTTGAAGCCGTCCGCGGCGATCACGAGATCGGCGTGCAGCACGGTGCCGTCGCCGAGCGTCACGACCGCCTGGTCGGGACCGTCCTGCACCGACGCGACGGTGCAGCCGGCGTGGTAATGCACGTCGGGCAGGGCGGCGCGCAGGACGTGATACATCTTGCCCCACGCGGTCAGCGTTTGCGGCAACTCGCGCTCCGACAGCACTGTGCCGTTCTGCGCGAAGGTGACGCGCGCTTGCACCTTGACGCCGATCGAGTCGTCGTATTCGATACCGGCCGCCGCGAGTGCATCGAATAATTCGGGGTGCGTGACAATGCCGGCACCGCGTCCTGCCAGTTCATCCGGGACGCGTTCGAACACGTCGACATCCCAGCCGTTGCGAACCAGCAGATTGGCGGCGAACAGCCCGCCCAGCGAGCCGCCGACGATGATCGCCCGCGCGCGTGAAGAAGTCTGCGTCATGGTTATGCTCCTGCCCGGCTGGAAGTTGGTTCGATGGCCGCCTTTGCTTCGTTGATGCGGCTGATCTCTTCGGCGGGGAAGTTCAATTCGATCGTCACGCCGGAGGGGTCTTCGATGAACACCTGATGCAAGCCGAGGCTCGGCACCGTGCGGTCGCGCCAGGCGACGCCTTCGGTCCGCAGTGTCGTCCACATTGCTTCGACGCCGGTGGCGAGAAAGGCGATGTGGTCGACCGTGCCGGTGCCGCTCGCGGGCAAGGCCTTGTCGCCGAGATACGCGGTGAGCCCGGCGGGATTGTGCGGATCGACAGCGATGATGTGGACTGTGCCGAAGTCGGCTTCATCGCCGCCTTTGTAGAGCCACGCGCCCGGAAAATCGAAGGGCGGACGGTAGCCTTGTTTGAATCCGAGGATCCGCTCGTAAAAGCGGCAGGATTGCTCGAGATCGGCGGTGCGAATCGAGTAGTGGGCAAGTTTTGAAACGGGCATGTTCGACTCCTGCTATGCTATTTATCGATCGATTAGTGATCGATGGATAAATTGTAGGTGAATGAGCAGGCAGGAGAAAGTGGCGTATCGCCGGTGTTTACCCTGGAAAACGCGTAACGCGGGAGTCGTACGATGGGAGATGAAACGAGCGTCCGGCTCGCCGGCCGGACTTATCGCGAGCCTTGTTGCAAGGCTTGCCGCCGGCCGCTGTCAGGCCTTCGAGCCCGTTTTCGCGCGCGTGGATTCTTTCGCCGCGTGCTGGAGCGCGGCGGGCACGCCATTGAGAAACGCGTCGACCTGGCGGGCGATATGGTCTTCGATATCGTCCGTGACCGGCAGGCCGTAGATCCATTTGCGCACGCCGAGATAAAAGATGCTCGCGTGCAGACTCCAGATCAGTTCGAGGTCGATCTCGCGTTGTTTCGCGCCGGTGGGCGCCGGCAGATCGTAGGCCGAGCGTATTTCCGCCATGACCGGCAGAAAGACGCGTTCGCGCAGGCGCGCCAGATACTTGGAGTTGATGCCTTCGCGCGTCAGACCGGCGAAGATGAAAATGCGGATCCACTCGCGCCGCAAGATCACCTCGGCATACGACGAGTAGAACCTGACCATGCGCTGCTGGATCGGAATGGAGCGGTCCTTGATCAGTTTCTCCCAGCTCGTGTCCCATTGATAGACCTCTTCGTACACACGGTCGATCAACGCTTCCTTGCTGGGAAAGTAGCGGTACAGGAGCGGCTGGGTCACGCCCAGTTGACGCGCGAGTTCTCGGGTGCTGCCGGAAAAGCCATGCGTGGCGAAATGATCGACCGCTTTCAGCACGATCTGGCGTTCTCGCACTTCAGGAGCGAGCCGGCGGGTGACGGTCTTCTCGATGTCGGGCACCTCGTGCTTCGACGCTGTGTCGACCGACGGTACTTTTCTCGGCATGGCTTGTTCGGTACCCAGTATGTTGGGACGCATCATACAAAGATTAGGATGGTCTGGCTAGGCAACCAGGGCAGGGTGCGCCGGCGGCAGCGCGGCAGGCGCGCGCGCGGTGCGCCTCGGTCAGGGTGGCGCGGTGCGTGGAGGGACCTTCATGGTGTCCGGGCGGTGAGCGCTTAGTCCAAAAAATTTGAACAATAGGTTCAGTTTTTTCCGCGCACGCTGAAGACGCGTTGATCTAGACTCTGGGACGCGACGCCCGGCAGCGGTTCCGCCGTTTCTCTCTTCTTCCGTTCTTTTTTTAATCGTCGCGTTCTGGATATTTCGCATGATTTGCATTGGCCCGCTTCAGGTGGACATCGACCGTCGCGAAGTGTTTCTGCGCGGCGCACCTGTGCGGATCGGCAGCCGTGCCTTCGACATGCTTGCCGTGCTGATCGCGGCGAACGGCGGCCTGGTGTCGAAGAACGAGATGCTCAAACAGGTCTGGCCGAATGCGGTCGTCGAAGAGAACAATCTGCAGGTGCATATGTCGACGCTGCGCAAGATGCTCGGCGAAGACCGCGGGCTGATCCAGACCGTATCCGGACGCGGCTACAGGCTGGTGCAGAGTGGGGCGTCGGCGAGCGCGGCCGGCGAGGTGGGCGCCGGCAGAGCGCGCGCCGGTGAAGCGGACGATCGCGACGAACCCGAAGACCGCGCGCCGGGCCGCCACGTCCAGAACAATCTGCCGGTTCATTTCTCCGCGCTGATCGGGCGCGACAAGGCGCTCGACGACATCTCGCAGGCACTCGCCGCCGTGCGCCACGTGACGCTCGTCGGCTCGGGCGGCATCGGCAAGACGCGCCTCGCTGTGGAGGTTGCGCGCGGCTTGCTGGGGCGTTTTCCGGACGGCGTCTATCTGGTGCAACTCGCGTCCACCTCCGACGCAACCAGCGTCCTCGCGGCGTTCGCGGCCAGCGTCGGCGTGAATCCGGCAATCGGTCCGCTCACGCTGGAGCGCGTGAGCAAAGAACTCGGCGAGCGGCGCGTGCTGTTCGTGCTCGACAACTGCGAGCATGTGCTCGGCCCCGCGGCCCAACTTGCCGAGACGCTGCTCGGGGCCGGTCCGGCCATCTGCGTGCTGGCGACCAGCCGCGAGCCGCTGCGCATCATGAACGAGCATCTGTATTGGGTCGCTTCGCTGCAGGTGCCGGGTCAGGACGATCAGAGCCAGGATGTCCTGCAATGTAGCGCGGTCGAGTTGTTCCTGTCGCGCGCCCGCGCGATCGACGCGCGCTTTTCCTCCGATGAAAAAAGCATTCAGCTGACCGGCATGGTGTGCCGCCGGCTCGACGGCATCCCGCTCGCGATCGAACTCGCGGCGGCGCGCGCGGCGATCCTCGGCATCGAAACGCTGGCCGGCCATCTGGACGACCGCTTCAACATGCTGACGGGCGGCAACCGGACGGCGTTGCCACGGCATCAGACCTTGAAGGCGACGCTCGACTGGAGCCATGCGCTGCTCGACGACGCCGAACGCACCACGCTGCGCAGACTCGGCGTTTTCGTGAGCAGCTTTACGATGGAAGCGGCGATCGCCGTCGCCGGCGACGGCGCGTTGCATGAAATCGACGTGGTCGCGGCGGTGTCGGGACTGGTCGAGAAATCGCTGGTGGTGACGCGCATGGAGCGCGGCCGAGCCGCTTACCGGCTGCTGGAGACCACACGCGCCTACGCGACGCAGAAGCTCGACGATAACGGCGAACGGCGTTTCGTCACGCTGCAGCATGCGCGCTACTTCCTGAACTTGCTGGAGCGCGATGCGCCGCGTCGCGCCGAGCCCGCGCTCACGCCTCACGAGGGCTGGAACCAGCGCATGCGCGCATTGCTCGACGACCTGCGCGCCGCGTTCGCGTGGGCTCTGTCGCCGAAGGGCGACGAGGTGCTCGGCGAGACGCTGGCCGTGAAGTTCGTCTTTCTGCTCTACGAACTGTCGCTCGTCGACGAATGCCGCATGTGGGCCAAACGGGCGCTCGGCGCGGTGGACGCGGCGCATCATGGTTCGCGTTCGACGCGTCATCTGCGCGTGCGCATGCAGCTTCACGCGGCGCTCGCCGCGGCGCTCGTCTATCTCAACGGACCGAATCGGGAAACCTTCGGCATCTGGTCGGAGATTCTCGCGTCGGCGATCGCGCTCGGCGATCATGTGTTCGAGGCGCGCGCTTTATGGGGCATGTGGAATGCGAGCCAGTCGGCCGGCGCGGCGCGCAACGCGCAGGCGTTCGCACGCCGCTTTGCCTTGCTCGCCTCCGAGGTGGGCGACACGAGCGGAACGATTCTGGCCTACCGGTTGCTCGGGATCGCGGCGCATTACAGCGGCGATCAGCAGCAGGCGCGCGCGTCGCTCGAACAACTGCTGAAACACAGCGAGGACCTGCAGCATGGCCTGCCGCTCGGGCAGTCCGTGGATCAGCGCATCGTCGGCCACGCGACGCTGGCGCGGGTGCTCTGGCTGCAGGGCTCGCGCGATCAGGCGCTCGCGCTCGCGGAAGACAGCGTCATCGCCGCATGCGATCAGCAACAGGCCATCGTCACCTGCTATGTGCTGGTCGAGGCACTGGTGCCGCTGATGCTGCTGTCGGGCAAATGGGCGCGCGCGGCGCAGGCCATCGCATTGCTGCAGGAAGCGTCCGCGCGCGCCGGCCTGAGCGTGGCGCAAGCGTGCTGCCGCTGCTTCGACGAATATCTGCGCTCGATCGGCGACGACGGCGCGCAGCACCTGCCGGCGTTCCGCGCGGCGCTGGACGATCTGGAGTCGCTCGACTTCGGCGCGCCGCGCGCGATGCTGGTCGCGCAATACAGCCTCGCACTCGGGCGCGCGGGGCGGCGGGAAGAGGGCATCGCGACCGTGGTCGGCGCGCTGGCGCGCTGCGACGAAACCGGCGACCACTGGTATGTCGCGGAACTGCGGCGCGTTCACGGCGAACTGCTGTTCATGGGGCAGGCGGACATGGCGCAGTCCGAGACGGTGAACCGGGATGCGGAGGCCTGTCTGGTCGCGGCGCTGGAACTGTCGCTGGAGCAAGGCTGCCGCTCGTTGCAGCTGCGCGCCGCAACCAGTCTGGGCCGCCTCTGGCATAGGCGAGGCCGAAGCGCGGACGCCGCGCAGCTATTGCAATCCGCCTGCGCGACAGTCACCGAAGGCCTCGACTGGGACGACTACCAGGCCGCCGCGCACCTGCTGCGGATGACGGCATCGCATGGCGACGCGGGCGCTGCCGCGGCGATGGACCGTCCAGCCGGATCGCCTTGCGCGGAGGATTCGCTCGACCTCCCGCCGCTCCGCGGAATCAAGGCGCGCGGCTAAGCGGCGCTCAGCCGTGCAACATTCTCTGTTGCGCAACGTCGTCGATCAGATCCGGCCGGTCCAACTGATCGACCCACCAGTTCAGGGCTTTACCGGCTTCGTCGCTGCGCCACGCGAGAAAGAAATGCGTGACGTCGCGCATGCCCAGCACCTCCTTCTGCACCAGTTCGCCCCTGCTCAGCAGCTCGGCGGCGAGACACTCCGGAATCGTGCCGGCCGCGAGCCCTTTGACCTGCGCGGCGAGCTTCGCCTCGAGCGTCGGCACTGTCATGACCTCCTGATTGGCGGCGAGCGCGATGGTGCGCGGCGCGAGCTTGCGCGACGTATCGCCGATCGCCACTGCGCGATGCCGCGCGACCGTCTCCAGCGTGAGCGGCCCCGGTGCGGCGGCAAGCGGATGATGCGGCGCCACCACGAACACATGCCGCAGCGTGCCGATCGGTTTCGCGACCAGATTGGGAATCTGCGGCGGCTCGCCCGCGGCGCCGACAACCAGGTCGGCGCGGCGCGTCAGCAACGCGTCCCACGAGCCGCCCAGCACTTCCCTGGACAGATGCAGCCGCGTGTCCAGCTTCAGCTTGTAGAACGCATCGACGTGATCCCACAGCAGGTCGAACGGAATGATCTCGTCGATGGCGATATGCAGCTCCGACTCCCAGCCGTGCTGGATACGTTTCGCCTTGCACTCCAGATCTTCCGCGGCTTCCAGAAGACGCCGCCCTTCCTCGACGACCACGCGTCCCGCATGCGTGAGGATGGCGCGACGGCCGCTGCGGTCGAACAGCTTGACGCCGAGATCGAGTTCCAGCTTCTGGACCAGGTACGTCAGCGACGACGGCACCTTGTGAAGCTGTTCCGCCGCACTGGCGAAGGTGCCGGTTCGATCGATGGCATCGAGCACCTGCAGAACTTCGAACGAGAGATTCATGTCGTACAGCCGGATGTGATGGGTACGTCAGCATACTGGAATCGCGGCTTTTCGCGCGCCTTGCGCGACGGCCGGCGGCACGGTGTCGGCTTGATTCAGGTGTTTTCAGGGCTGCTTCAGGACATTTGCCCCGCACTCGCCTAGTTTAGGGGGATCGACACAGCCGTGCCGCGCCGTTTTCCGGCAACCCTGTCTTCTGGCGCCCTGATTCGGGCGCTTCGTGTTTCCACGCGTTGTGTGTGTTCTTCCCGGACGCGGTCCCCACTCTCAGCGCCCGGTCGATCTCCAACTACTGTGACAAGGAGTCAAGCATGGCCAACAACACCATTGCCGCCTTTCTCGCCGGCACGCTCGCCGCAGCGGGCGTCGAGCGGATCTGGGGCGTGACGGGCGACAGTCTGAACGGACTCGCCTACAGCCTCGATCAGGTCGGCTCGATCCGCTGGATGCATACCCGTCACGAGGAAGCCGCCGCCTTCGCGGCCGGCGCCGACGCGGCTTCGAGCGGGCGTCTCGCGGTGTGCGCGGGCAGTTGCGGCCCGGGCAACCTGCATCTGATCAACGGTCTGTTCGATTGCCATCGCAATCACCAGCCGGTGCTCGCGATCGCGGCGCATATCCCGTCGACGGAAATCGGCCTTGGGTACTTTCAGGAAACCCATCCGCAGGAGCTCTTCAAGGAGTGCAGCCATTACGTCGAACTGGTGTCCTCCGCGGCGCAGTTTCCGCGCGTGCTGGCGCGCGCGATGCGCACCGCGGTGGAAGAGCGCGGCGTGGCCGTGATCGTGTTGCCAGGCGACGTGGCCTTGAGCGAGGGACCGGCTGAAGCGCCGGCGTGGACCGAAAGCGCGCCGCCGCGGATCGTGCCCGCCGAAGCCGATCTCGATCGTCTGGCGGCGCTGCTGAACGGCTCCGATGCGGTCACGATCATGTGCGGCAGCGGCACGCAAGGCGCGCACGACGAGGTGGTCGCGCTTGCCGATACGCTCGGCGCGCCGGTGGTTCATGCGCTGCGCGGCAAGCAGTTCATCGAGTACGACAACCCGTACGACGTCGGCATGACCGGGCTGATCGGCTTCAGTTCGGGCTATCACGCGATGATGTCGTGCGACACGCTGCTGTTGCTGGGCTGCGATTTTCCGTACCGGCCGTTCTATCCGGCCGACGCGAAGATCATCCAGATCGACTGGAAGGGCTCGCAGCTCGGCCACCGCGCGCCGCTCGCGCTGGGCCTCGTCGGCACGGTCAAGGAAACCGTCGCCGCCACGTTGCCCAAGCTGCAGCGCAAGACGGACCGCGGTTTCATCGATAACGCCCGTAAGCACTACGCGTCCGCGCGCAAGGGGCTGGACGATCTCGCCACGCCGGCCGGCGCGGGCCGCCCGATCCATCCGCAATATCTGGCGAAGATGATCGACGAGGCCGCCAGCGACGACGCGATCTTTACCGCCGACGTCGGCACGCCGACCGTCTGGGCCGCGCGCTATATGACCATGAATGGCAAGCGCCAGCTGCATGGCTCGTTCAACCATGGGTCGATGGCCAACGCGATGCCCCAGGCGCTCGGCGCACAAGGCGCGCATCCGGGACGCCAGGTCGTGTCGCTGTCGGGCGACGGCGGCCTGTCGATGCTGCTCGGCGACTTGCTCACCGCGCGGCAGCTCGATCTGCCGATCAAGGTGGTGGTGTTCAACAACAGCCTGCTCGGCTTCGTCTCGATGGAGTTGAAGGCGGGCGGTTATCTCGACACCAACGTCGATCTCGCCAAAACCGATTTCGCGGCGATCGCGAAAGGGGCGGGTATTTTCAGCCTTCGCGTCGAGGAGTCGGAAGACGTGGCGGGCGCGCTGAAGCAGGCGTTCGACCATCCCGGCCCGGCGCTGGTGGACGTGGTCACGTCGAAGCACGAGCTGGCCATGCCGCCGACGATCGAGCTCGCGCAAGCCAAGGGCTTCAGCCTTTACATGATGCGCGCGATCCTCAACGGACGCGGCGACGAGATCGTCGAACTGGCGCGCACCAACCTGCGCTAGCCGCGCAAACCATGTAGCGGCGACGCGAGGCGCCCGGGGTGGCGGGCGCCGGTTGAGTAACGTCCGCGTGTGGCGAAGGCCCTCGCGCGGCGCGCGGACTGGCGCCGCTCCGGGGGTGCGGATGCATGGACCCGGATGCATGCGGGTCTATGCGGGTCCATGCCACAAGGACGTACACCACACAGCGCATGCGCAAAAAGCGTGCGATTGCGCAAATACGCCGCCGTCGTCCATCGCAGACTACGCAAAGTCGGCATGTAGCGGTATTCGCAACGCGCGAGAGAGCTGGCGGAACCGTCAACAAAGCAACCGCATGAACCAATGACGAACCAGCGCACGGGCGCACCAACAAACGCACCAACCCGCGCACGAACAAACGCGTCGAGCGACTGACGAGAACCCTATGACCCAGCAAGCGGATGCCGGCGGCGCGACCCTGCCTCGATGGCGGGACGAGCTGACCACCTACTGGAAGGACGATGGCCCGCGCTTTCGCCATATCGCGAAGGTGGCCGTCGCGATGACGCTCGCGATGGGTCTGTGCATGCGCCTCGAACTGCGCACGCCGGCCACGGCGATGGTCTCGTGCGTCATCGTGATGATGCATCAGCAAAGCGGCATGGTGATCGCGCGGGGCTTCTATCGCGGGTTGGGCATGGTGGGCGGCAGCTTGATGGGGCTGCTGCTCATTGCGTTGTTCCCGCAACAGCCGCTGCTGTTCCTTGCCGCGCTCGCGGTGTGGATCGGCGTGTGCGTATTCGGCGCCGCCTACTACCGCAATTTCCAGTCGTATGGATTCGTGCTGACCGGCTACGGCACCGCGATCACGGCGATACCCGTCTGGTCCAATCCTTACGGCGTCTATGACAACGTCGTGTTCACCGTCAGCGAAGTGGCGATCGGCGTGGTATGCGCGAGCGTGGTGAGCGCGGTGGTGTTCCCGCAGCCGGTCGCGCCGGCTCTCTACGCGGCAAGCCGCAAAAATTTCACGAACCTGCTCGACGCGATGCATACGATGCTCGAGCGCGCAACGCGCGTCGCGGGATTCGACACCTTTCTCGATCTGATCCGCGAGCGCGTGGGCGTGGAGAGTCTGCGCAGCGGCGCCGTGTTCGAGGACCCGTCCGTGCGTCTGCACAACCATGTCTTCCTCGATCTGGACCGGAGCTTTCTCGACACCGTCACGTGGATTCATGCGCTGCATCAGCTGAAAGCGCGGGTCACCGCCGAGGCCGAGCCGCGCGTGTGCGCGGCGGTCGGGGAACTGATCGGCGGCCTGCTCGCCCTCGTGCCGAACGAAGCGCCGCCGGCGCTGGTCACGCTGAAACAGGTCGAGACCCTGTTGAGCCGGCTCGACACCTTCGAGCAGGATTTGCCGGCGTTTCTGGGCCGTTTGCTGGCTTCGCTCGCCGATCTCTCGCCGCATCAGCGTCAGTTCGTGGCGACCACCGGCGCGGCGTTGTTCTTCTCGATCGCCGATTTGCGCGTGATGTGCCGAAGCTACATCGACGCACGCACGGTGGGCCAGCTGCCCTGGTCGCAATCGGTGTGGCAGGCCATGACCCGCATCGGCAGAACCCGCGCCACGGCCAACCGCACCGCTGCGACGATCGCCGGCGCGCGCGCGGCCGTGGCGGTGCTGGTGGTCGGTGCGGTATGGATCGGCTCGGGCTGGGTCGGCGGAGCGAGCGCGATCGTCGCCGTGGCGATCACGAGTGCGCTGTTCACGCTCGCGCCCAATCCGGCGGTGGCGAGCTGGCAGATATTCGGCGGCTGCCTCGGCGGCTGGCTCACCGGCTTCGCGTTCAACTTTCTCGTGCTGCCGCGTATCGATACGTTCGAGTTGCTGGCCGCGTCGATGGCGATCGTCGTGATGGTGGGCAGTTACGTGAATACGTTCGCAAAGACGGCGATCCTCGGACTCGGCTTCAGCCTGTATTTCTGTTTCATCGTCGGCATCACGAATCCCACCGTCTATAACCCGACTGCCTATCTGGACACCGGCTTTGCGCTGCTCTGCGGCATCGCGGTGGCCGCCGTCGCGTTTTCGGTGCTCGTGCCGCGCGCGGGCGACTGGATCTCGGCGCAATACATGAAGCAGATTCGCGGGCTGATCTCGCACGACGCCCGCGACGGCGCCCTCGACGATCTGCTCTACACCTTCGAACTGAGCCTGCGGGACTTCATCCTGCAGATCGCGTCGGCGCCGGTCGACGCGCGCGTGGACCGCGATCATCTGATCGGCTGGGCGTTCGCCGCGCTGGAAATCGGCCGCTCGATGATCCAGCTGCGCCTCGACAGCGAACAGCTCGCCGCAACCTTGCCGCCGGGCTGGCCCGCCGAGCAGGAGGCGTGGCTTGCGGCCCTCGCGGATGTGTTCGAGGCCGCCACGCCGCAGGCCGCCGAACGCGCGCTGGCGGCCACGCGCAAGGCGCTGGACCTGCTGCCGCTCGGGCCGAACATCGCGGTCGACGCGCCGACGCTGACGCGCTACCGGATGCGCGCGCTGCTGCATTTCACCGAACTGACGCTGCGCGACGAGAGCCTCGCGCTATGGCAAACCAGCGGGGTGCGGGCATGAAGCCACTTCGCCTGTCCGAGCCCCTGCGTGCGATTTGCCGGCCGGTGGCGGCCGCGCTTGCCTGTGCGTTGCTGCTCCCGGCATGCATCGACAGCGGCGGCATCCATACGCACGAATCGATGCTCGACCCCACGACGCTCGACCCGGGCGCGGCGCTGCGCGCCACCCAGGCCGACGCGAACTGGCCGGCGAGCGGGTGGTGGCGGCAATGGAACGACCCGCAGCTCGATACGCTGGTGCAGGACGCCACGCAAGGCAACCCCGGCTTGCGCGCGCTCGAGCAACGGATCGACGCGGCGCGCTTCCAGGCGCAGATCGCCGGCGCCGACGAGTGGCCGCAACTCGATGCGGGCGGCAGCTTCGAGCGGCGGCGCTATGCGCGCTATACGACGCCGGCGCCGCCGGGTGGCACTACGGTGTGGAGCAACACCATCCAGGCGGACCTTTCCTATGACCTCGATCTGTGGGGCAAGACGCGCGCGCTTCGCGAAGGCGCGCTGGACAATGTGCACGCCGCGGCGGCGGACGCGCGCTTCGCGCAAGTCGAACTGCAGACCGCCGTGGTGCGCAGCTACGTGCAGCTGGCGTTGGCGTATGCCTTGCTCGACGTCTACGACGCAGTGCAAAGCGAACAGCAGCGCACCGTCGACATCGCGACGCGCCGCTGGCGCGCGGGCGTCGGCAGCGGTCTCGAAGTCAGCCAGGCGCAGACCCAGCTCGCGATGAGCACGACGCGCGTGCGCGAGGCGCAGCAACAGCTCGCGCTGGCGCGCATCGGCATCGCCGGTCTCGCCGGCAAGGGGCCCGGCTATGGCGATGCGCTGCGCCGTCCGAGCCTCGCGCTGAGCGTGCCGGTGGACTTGCCGGCATCGTTGCCGGCCGAGTTGATCGGCCACCGCGCGGACGTGGTGGCGGGGCGCTGGCGCGTGCTCGAAGCGGACAAGGGCATCGACGCGGCGCACGCCGATTTCTATCCGGACATCAATTTGCTGGCAACCGCGTCGCTCGGCTCGGCGGCGACCTTCGGCGGCTTCTTCAACTTCCTGAACAGCGACGGCGTGGGGCATGGCGTGGGTGCGGCGATCTCGCTGCCGATCTTCGACGGCGGCCGGCGGCGCGGCAATTACGGCGTGGCGGTGGCTTCGCGGGATGCCGCGGTGGATGCGTACAACCAGAGCGTGGTGAATGCGATGCAGGGCGTCGCGGCGCAGGTCGTGTCGCTGCGTTCGCTCGAACAGCAGCAGGCGTCGATCGAAAACACGCTCGATTCCGCGCGCAAATCGTTTCAGCTCGCCGACGCCGGCTATCGCAGCGGCATCACCGAATTCCTCAATGTGCTGACGGCGCAGGCCGCCCAGTTGCAGCAGGAGGAAAGCCTCGCGGCCGTTCAGGCCAAACGGCTCGATGCATGGGCGCTGCTGATGAAGGAGCTGGGCGGCGGTTTCGGCGCGCCGCCGCCGGATCATGCGCCGCAAGGAGTGGCCGATGCCGGGCGAAATTGATCTGTTCTCGTTGCTCGTGCCCGGCCTGTTGCCGATTCTCGCCGCTTGCGCGCTGCTGTTCGCCGTCCTCGACCTGGTGCTGGCGCGGCTTGGCATCTATCGCTACACGTGGCACCCGAGCCTGTTCCGGGTGGCGCTCTTCGCCGCGCTGTTCAGCGGCGCTTCGCTGCTGCTGTGGCGATGAACGCCGCCGTTTTCCTCTCCCCATGAACCCAGTCGCTTTTCACGCTCACGCTCACGCCAGGTCACCAAGATGAAAACGCAATCCATCCTGCGCGCACTCTTTACGCTCACGCTGCTCGTGGTGGCGATCGCGTTGGTTCGCATGCTATGGCTCGACTACATGTTCTCGCCGTGGACGCGCGACGGCCGCGTCCGCGCGCAGGTCGTTCAGGTCGCCACCGACGTGTCGGGGCTGGTGAGCGAAGTGCGCGTCAAGGACAACCAGCTGGTGCGCAAGGGCGACATTCTGTTCGTGCTCGACCCGGCCCGCTTCCACTATGCGCTCGCGCAGGCCGACGCCGATCTGCTGCGCGCCCGGGCGCAACTGGCGCAGGCGAAGGCGCGCATGGCGGCGAGCGAATCCGGTTTCGCGATGAAGCGCGCCCAGGCCGCGCGCCGCGCCAACCTGGCCGGCGACGTGATCTCGGACGAAAGCCGGCTGGATTCGGCCTCGCTCGCCAAACAGTCCGCCGCCGACTATTCCGCCGACGTCGCCGCCTACGACGCGGCGCAGGCCGCGGTCAAGGCGGCCGTGGTGGCGCAGCAGACGGCCGTGCTGAACCTGACGCGCAGTGAGGTGCGCGCGCCGTCGGACGGCTTCATCACCAACCTGAACCTGTATCCGGGCGATTTCGCCACGGCCGGCACCGCGCGCATGGCGCTGATCGACTCGCACTCGTTCTGGGTCTACGGCTACTTCGAAGAAACGAAACTGCCGCAGGTGCAGGTCGGCGATCACGCGGTGGTGCGGCTGATGTCGGGCGGCAAGGACATTCAGGGGCACGTCGACAGTCTGGCGAGCGGGATTGCCGATCGCGACAACCCGACCAGCAACGGCGATCTGCTGGCGGACGTCAACCCGGTCTTCACATGGGTGCGGCTCGCCCAACGAGTGCCGGTGCGGATCCACCTCGACCAGATTCCCGCCGGGGTCAAGCTCGCCATGGGCATGACCTGCACGGTCACGCTGCGGCCGCGGACCGGCCATTGATCGCGACGCGATTCGCGCCGGCGCATGGATTCTCGCGGAAACCGCGCGCCGGGCGCGCGTGCTTCGTCACCGTGCGAATTCGAAAACGTCTCGCCGGTAACCGGTTCACAGTAACGGTCGGCGTGAGCCCGGCAGCCGGCACGTCAGAGGCCGTCGCCGGGCCGCGATTCATCGTTTCCAATCAACGCATCTCGTGGAGAAAATCATCATGAAGGCAAAGTGGGCACTCGTGTTTCTGGCAGCGTCGGCGTTCGGCGCGGTCTGCCAGCAGGCTAGCGCACAGGTGGCGGGCGCGCAGCCGATCGGCATCAGCGTCGAACAGGCGGAACTCGTTGTCGAAGGCTGGAGCGTCAAGAAGAGCCTGCTCGGCAAGAGCATCTACAACGACAGCGGCGAGAAGGTCGGCGTGCTTCACGACATCATCATCGCGCCGGACAACGCCGTATCGTTCGGGATCGTGGCGGCTCATCAGTTCCTCGGCGTGTCCCAGCACGACGTGGCGATTCCGATGTCGCAACTGGACTATGTGAACGGCAAGCTCGTCTGGGCTGGCGCCACCCGTGGCGTGGTGAAGGCGCTGCCCACCTTCGTGTATTCGAAGGTGCGCGCGGTTCCTATCGCCCGCAAGGACTACGGCCACCACTAAGCGGCGAGTGCGCTGCGGCGGCCCCGCCGCGCAGCAACCGCAAGCCGGCCTCGGCGGCGCCCCAAAACCCCCCGTGTGACGGCGCTTTCCGCCCGAACGCGGGGATCTGTCGCGGCCAGTTTTTTTGGAAGGATTAAGGAAAAATAAGTACCGCCATTGACGCGGGCTCGCGCATGATCTATTTCAGATAGAAAGCTACCGCTCGCCGGTAGGTCTGAAAGTCATGTGCGTTGACGGCCAAGCTGGCTGTCAACCTGACGGGCAGGCTGCCGGTATTCGTCAACGAATGCCCGTTTCGAACGCCATGCACACGCTTCCCCCTTCCGCTGCGCGCCGTTGCCGCGCGGCCCGTTGAACCGGCCGTCATGAAGGCGTGCCGCCGCGCTCTCCCCACGGTGCCGCTCGACGCCAATGTCGTGTCGATGCTGGCCGGCGCCATCGCGCTCGTCGTGTTCATCATCGACGCGCTGACGCCGCTCGATATCGCGATCGCCGTCTTCTACGTCGTGGTCGTGCTGCTGGTCGCTTCGACCGGCAACCGCTCGTCCACGGTCGCGGCCGCCTGGGGTTGCGTCGTGCTGACGCTGCTGGGTTTCGTGATGTCGCACGACGAAGCCTACTCGAGCGGCGCGGCCGCGCGCTGCGCGGTGAGTCTGCTGGCGATCGCCACCACGTCGATGCTGGCGTTGAGAAACCAGGCCGCCACCACGACGTTGCGCGAGCAGCTGGAACTGCTCAACCTCGCGCACGACGCGATCGTCGTGCACGACATGAACGATCGCATCACCTTCTGGAACCACGGCGCCCAGGCGCTGTACGGCTGGACCGCGCAGCAGGCGCTCGGACAGTCGCTGCAGGACATGACGCAGACGGTCTTTCCGGTCCCCTACGACGAGGTTCGCGCCGAGCTGCTGCGCACGAACCGCTGGCATGGCGAGCTGACGCGCGTGCGGCAGGACGGCAGTGCCGTCGTGATTTCCAGCCGCGCGGCGCTGTGGCGCGACGAGAAGGGCAACCCGCGCGCAGTGCTCGCGACCAACAACGACATCACCGGGCGCAAGCAGGCGGAGCAGGCGCTCGAGCGCAGCGAGGCGTTCCTGCGCGACGCGCAACGGCTGAGCAGCACGGGCAGCATCGCCGTGCGCTTTCCGGATGGCGAAATGTGGTGGTCCGACGAGGCCTACCGCATTTTCGACTACCCGCGCGATACCGTGCCGTCGATCGACGCAGTGCTCGCGCGCACGCATCCCGACGATCTCGCGCTGGTGCGTGGCGTATTCGGACAGGCCGCCGGCGGCGAAACGCTGGTCGATATCGAGCATCGGCTTTCGATGCCGGACGGCAGCGTCAAGTACGTCCATTACGTCGCCCGCCTCGCGACCCGGCAGTCGGGCCACCGCGAGTATGTCGGCGCGCTGATGGATATCACCGGGACCCGGCGCGCCCAGGAAGCGCTCGCCCGTTCCAACGACGAACTCGCTCACGCGACGCGGATCACCATGCTCGGCGAGTTGGCCGCCTCCATCGCGCACGAGGTCACGCAGCCCATCGCGGCGATCGTGACATCCGGCGGCGCGGCGTTGCGCTGGCTGAACCGTCCGACGCCGGAAATCAGCGAAACTGCGCAGTCCATCGCGCAGATGATCCGCGACGCGAAACGCGCGGACGAGGTGATCCAGCGAATCCGCGCGATGGCGAGAAAGCGCGACCGTCTGCCCGCGCCGGTAGATCTGAACGGGATGGTGGGCGAGTCGATCGAACTGGTGCGGCGCGAACTGGAGCGTCATCGCATCGACTTGCGCGTCGAGCTCGCGGAGCCGTCGCTGACCGCTTACTGTGATCGCGTGCAACTGCAGCAGGTGCTGATCAACCTGATCATGAACGCGGTCCAGGCCATGGCGGAGGTGGCCGGGCCGCGCACGCTGCTGATCGCCGCGCGCCGCCTCGACGGCGAAGAAGCCCAGGTGATCGTGCAGGACTCGGGCACGGGCATCAGCGACGAACACGCCGGGCGTTTGTTCAACACATTCTTTACGACCAGGGACGACGGCATGGGTATGGGACTGTCGATCTGCCGTTCGATCGTCGAAGCACACGGCGGCCGCATCTGGGCCGAGTCACCGCCAACCGGCGGCGCGGTGCTGAAGTTCGTCCTGCCCGTCGACGAAGGGAGAAGTCATGAGCAGTGATGCGCACGGCGATGCGAGCGCCGACACCGGCAGTCATGCAATCAGCGCCACGGTGTACGTCGTGGACGACGACGAGTCGATGCGCGATGCCGTCAGGAATCTGCTGCGCTCGGTTGGTCTGAACGTGGAAACCTTCGGCTCCGCGCAGGAGTTTCTCGCTTTCGACATGCCCGACGTGCCGAGCTGTCTGATCCTCGACGTGCGCCTCAAAGGACAAAGCGGCCTCGCGGTGCAGGAGCAGATCGCCGCGAGCGAACTCGGTCTGCCGATCGTCTTCATGACCGCGCACGGCGACATAGCGATGACGGTCAAGGCAATGAAGGCCGGCGCCAAGGACTTTCTGGCCAAACCGTTTCGCGATCAGGACATGCTCGACGCCGTCGCGCACGCGCTGGCGAGCGACGAGGAGCGCCGCGCGGCCAACCGCTCCGTGGCGGACCTGCGCCGGTGCTATGAATCGTTGACTTCGCGCGAGCGCGAAGTCATGGCATTTGTCGCCGCCGGTCTGATGAACAAACAGATTGCCGGCGAGCTGAATCTGAGTGAAATCACCGTCAAGATTCATCGCGGTCAGGCCATGCGCAAGATGGGCGCGCGCTCGCTTGCCGATTTCGTGCTGAAGGCCGAGGCGCTCGGCATCAAGGCGCCGCAAGGCATGGCAACGCCGGCGCGCGGTTTGCGCGGTTGAGCGCGGCCGCGCAGTTCGTGTGTAGGGTCCGCGCGCCTCGAGGCTGGCGAACTCATACGCAGGTATAGGTAATTCACCGCTTCTGTTCAAGGAAGCGCGGCAGTCCCACCCATTCCGACACGCTCCGGCGCTTGCTCCCGCCAGGCGCGGCGTAGCGCTGCGCGTGCGGTTCGCGGCACGACTAAACCTGGATATGAAACGACCCAACCATTGGTCATTTCAGACAACCGTATGTAGGGCTAGTTGGGCCAATCGCCGTGCGATACCTTGGAGTCCATGCAGCGCCGCTCTTACCCGGCCCTGTCTTAACACTTACTCGGATGACCAGATCATGATCAGTTCGTCGACGTCGTATCCCGAACCCGCAGCGGACGTCGTCCGGAAGACGCTGGTGAGCCGGATCGGCACGGAGAATCAATGGCGCTGTCCGGTGGATGAGGATGCCGGTGCGCGCCAGCGCGGCAACATCCTCGTGTCGCGTTGGACGCGCAACGACACGCAGGCGCTCGAGGTCGTCAATCCGGGCAGCGCGGCGCATCATTGCATCGCGATGAATCTCAAATGCACGTCGCTGACGTTCTCCCATGCCGGGCGCACGCTCGTGCGCGGCAGAGTGACCGCGGGCGCATTGCAGATCACCGCACCGGGCGTGGCATGCCGCGCCACGTTCGAGTCGCCCGGCGACGTGCTGCACCTGTTCGTTTCGCAACAGGTGCTGGGCGAATGTTTCGAGGACACGTTCGGCCGGCCGCATGCCGGCGACATCCGCATCGACGATCCGCGGCTCGTGCGCGATCCCGCGCTCGAACGTCTTGGCCAGGCGCTGGCCGTGTCGCAATCCGACGACGCCGCGCTCGGCAAGGTTTTCACCGACAGCGTGAGCCTCGCAATCGTGTCGCGCGTGATCGCACGGCATTTCACCGTGAGCGAGCGGCAGACGCGCGAGGCGAGTGCGTTGCCGGCGTGGCGGTTGAGCCGCGCGGTCGAATTCGTCGAAGCCCATCTTGCCGAGCCGATCGGACTCGCCGATATCGCCAACAGCACGGGGCTGACCCGCATGCATTTCGCCTCGCAGTTTCGTCGCGCGACCGGCATGCGTCCGCACGAATACCTGTTGCGTCGCCGGATCGACCATGCCCAGAAACTCTTGCGCGAGACGAAATACAACGTGCTCGACGTCGCATTGAGTTGCGGCTTCCGTTCGCAGGCTCACTTTACGACGGTGTTCAAGCGCATCGTGGGCGACACGCCCTATTGCTGGCGGACCAAAGCGAATGTCGATCGGTAAGCGCGATCACGCCTTTCTGGAACTGAGCGAGACACGGCAGCCCCGGCAGTGGCCGGCGGGACCGTCTCGATGATCGATGCGTTTATCTGAAAGAGGAGTGCCATCATGCTGATGAAAGCGAGTTTTACCGACCCGTGGCTGCAGACCCTCGGGTTGCTGTCCGCCCTGTCCGGCAATAGCGACGCGGTTGCCGTCGACGTGGCCGCGGTCGCGGCTTGCAGCGGGCGCAACGAGGCGCACCTGCCGGTGATGGGAGAGCGGTTCGAGGTTCAGGTGCTGGTGATCGACCGGCCGTCGCAAACCACGGCCACGGTGGTGTGGCGCGACGCGACGCATTGCTCGTACGGTGATCAGGTCTGGCACGCGAGCCGTGCGCGGGTGGCCGGCGTTTGTGCGATGAGCGGGCGGGCTATCCGGCCCGGCGATGCGATCTATAAACCCAGGCCTTGCAAGCCGGCGCCGCTCAATGCCGGAGCGATGATTCTGCAGCGTGTGGTCAATGAGGCGGTGCTGGATTGATCGAGGTTTTTATGCGGCAGGGAGAGAAACAAAAAAAGGCGCGAATTTGATTCGCGCCTTTTTTGTTGGCTCTGGAGCGCAGGGCGTAGAGGAGATTCACAGCACCGCCCCGGCCGTCCTCGCGAAGGCCGCCGCGTCATTCGCCGGCACGTGCCTCGCCGATCACCTTCCCGCGGAAAATATAGTACTGGTAGAGGTTATATCCGATCATCACCGGGAAGATCAGCCCGATTCCGATCAGCATGAACACCAGCGTGGAGGTATCGGACGCCGCCTCGACGATCCCCAGCTTGCCCGGCACGAAATCCGGGAACAGGCTGACGGCCAGCCCGACGAACGACAGCACGAACAATGCGACCGCCCCGCGAAACGGCCCGCGCATACTCCCGAGATACAGCGACCCCATGATGTAAGCGAAGGCCAGAGCAGAGGCTACGCCGAGCGCGGCCAGCACATGGAACACCCCGTGCTCGGTCCACCGATCATGCCCCACCTCGCTGACGAACCACGTCGCCGCGGTCAGCACGACAGCCGCCGCCACCGTGACGAACGCGCTCAGCAGCGCGAGGCGGCGCGACCATTGCTCGATGGAACCCACGGTCTTCTTCACGAGATAGGTGGAGCCGAGCAGCGTATAACCCGCCACGACGCCGATAGCGGACACGGCGATGAACACGCCGCTCGTCTCTCCCGGAATCAACCCGGTGATCACCTTGCCGAGTATCACGCCCTGGGCGAGCGCGGCCACCAGGCTGCCGATGCCGAACACCTTGTCCCAGGCCGGGCCGTGCGACACGCTGTGACGAAATTCGATGGCGGCGCCACGCATGATCAAACCGGCAATCAGCAGCATCACCGGCAAATACAGGTCCTCCAGAAGCAGCGCATACGCCGCCGGGAAGGCGCCGAACAGCGCGCCGCCCAGCACGACGAGCCACGTTTCGTTGGCGTCCCAGACGTGGCCGATGGTCTGCACCATCACGTCGTGATCCTCGCGGCGTTTGCGCAGCAGGCTGAGTATGCCGACGCCGAGATCGAAGCCGTCGGTGACGACATAGAACACCAGCATCAGGCCGATCAGGCCGAACCAGGTGATGGCGAGCATCGTGTGAGTGGAGTGGTCCATGAGATTTCCTTGCGACGCGAATGGATTAGTACTCGGTGACGGTGGCCGCCGCCTCGGCCTTGACGGCCGCGGGCGGATTCAGCGTGAGGTCGGGACCGGCGCGCAGCCAGTTGCGCGCCAGTACGAAGAAGGTGCCGAGCAACACGACGTAGAAGCAGAAGAACATCCCCATGCTCAGCGTCACCGACGAGGCCGCCACGCTCGACACGGCATCTTTCGTCCGCAGCAAGCCATATACGACCCACGGCTGACGTCCCACTTCGCGCACGATCCAGCCGGCTTCGACCGCGACGTAGGGCAGCGGAATGCACAGCACCCAGGCCAACAGCAGCTTGCGCTGCTCCAGCAATCGTTCGAGATTGCCGCGCGTTTTGCGCAATACGTAGGCGCTCCAGAAGGCCAGCACCATGAACGCGAAGCCGATGCCCGCCATCACGCGGAAGGCGTAGTAAAGCAGCGGCAGCATCGGCGGCTGGTCGGCCGGCGCGAAGTCGCGAAGGCCTTTGACCTCGCCGTGCAGCGTATGGGTGGCGAGAATGCTCAGCATGCCGGGCACTTCGATCGACCAGTCGTTGCGTTGCGTCGTCTGGTTCGGCCACGCGAGCAGCGACCACGACGCGGCGGTGCCGGGCTGGTTGGTGGTCCAGTGTCCTTCGATCGCGGCGCCTTTGGCCGGTTGCGTCGCGAACACGCTGCCGCCGCTCGAATCGCCGAGCCAGATCTGGATCGGCGCGACGAATACGAGCACCAGCAAGGCGATCTTGAACGAGCGCGCGAAGAACTCCGGATTGCGGCGCTTGAACAGGTTCCACGCGGAAATGCCGGCAATCACGAACATGCCGGTTTCGATCGCCGCCACCCACATGTGCGTGACACCCCAGACCATATCCGGATTGAAGATCGCCGCGGCATAGTCGGTTACGACGATCCTGCCGTTCTCCACCGTCACGCCGGCCGGTGTCTGCATCCACGAATTGGCGACCATGATCCAGAACGCCGAGATGCTGGAGCCGAGCGCGACCATCGAGGTGGCGAACAGATGCACCGCGCGCGGCACGCGGCCCCAGCCGAGCAGCATCACGCCGATGAAGCCGGCCTCCAGCATGAAGGCCATCGCGCCCTCGAAGCCGAGAATATTGCCGAAGAATTGGCCGCTGTAACGCGAAAAGCCGGCCCAGTTGGTGCCGAACTGGAATTCCATCGGAATGCCGCTGACCACGCCCACCGCGAAATTGAGCACCAGCAGCTTGCTCCAGAACCGCGCATGCCGGTAATAGCCGACGTTGCCGGTGCGCAGCCAGAGCACTTCGATCAGCACGAGAAAGGCCGACAGGCTGATGGTCAGGATCGGCCACAGAATGTGAAAAATGGCCGTCATCGCGAACTGGGCGCGAGACAGATCGAGGACGTCACTGAGATGCATGATGAGCTCCCGCGGCGCTGGTAATGGCCGCCTGATGAGTGGAGTCGGGGCCGACCGCCGCGGCGCGCGCGATCTTCACCGGGACGGATTTGTACGACGGGGTGCGGCTTTTCGGATCGAACGCGTAGAGCGGCACGAGCGGATTGGCCTCGGGGTAATACGCGCCGCAGCAGCCGTCGGGCAGTGAATAGTCGATCACCTTGAAACTGCGGATCACGCGTTCGATCCCGTCGGTGGACAGCGCGTACACATCCACCCGCTCGCCGGGATGCAGATTGCGTTTCTGCAATTCGCGCGTGTTCATGAAGATCACGTCGCGCTGGCCGAACACACCGCGGTAACGGTCCGAGTGCGAGTAGAGCGTGGTGTTGTACTGGTCGTGACTGCGCATGGTGGTGAGCCATAGCGCGTCGGGATCGTCGTGATCCGGGTTTTCGTCGAGTCCGTTGAGACGAGGAAATTGGCGCGGCCGGTAGGCGTGGCCCAGACGCGTTCGCGCGCGCTCGAGGCGAGATGGAAGCCGCCCGGCACGCGAATCCGTTCGTTGTACGCCTCAAAGATCGGGTAGACGATCTCGATCTTGTCGCGAATGCGGTCGTAGCTCGCCACGAGATGTTCCCATTCGACGTGAGAGTCCGGGCCGAGCGTGGCGCGCGCGATGCCCGCGACGATCGCCGGTTCGCTCTTCAGATGCGGTGACGCGGGCTCGTTGCGGCCACCGGACGCGTGCACCATCGACATCGAATCCTCGACGGTAATCGACTGTGGACCGTCGGCCTGGATGTCGATCTCGGTGCGGCCGAGGCACGGCAGAATCAACGCGTTCCTGCCATGCACGAGGTGGCTGCGATTGAGTTTGGTAGCGATGTGAACCGTCAGATCGAGCTTGCGCATTGCCGCCTGCACGCGGATCCAGTCGGGCACGGCGGCGGCGAAATTGCCGCCGAGCGCGATGAACACTTTGGCGTCGCCGCGCATCATCGAGTCGATCGCGGCGATCACGTCATGGCCGTGCGCCGCGGGCGGCCGGAAGCCGAAGGCCCGTTCGATCCCGTCGATCAATGCCGGCGAGGGCTTCTCCGTGATGCCGACGGTGCGGTTGCCCTGCACGTTCGAGTGTCCGCGCACCGGGCACACGCCCGCGCCCGGCCGGCCGATATTGCCGCGCAGCAGTGCCAGGTTGACGATCTGCTGGACATTTTCGGTGCCGCGATGATGCTGCGTGAGCCCCATGCCGTACACGAGGATCACGTTGCTGGCCTTCATGTAGATGTCGGCGGCGTTCTGGATGTCGCCGCGCGACAGCCCGCTTTGCCGTTCGATCGCCTCCCAGCTGGTGGCGCGCAGATCGGCGCGCAGGTCGTCGAGTCCGTGGGTATGTGCTTCGATGAACGCAATATCGAGCACACGGGGTTGATCGGCGGCGAGCGCCGCGTCGTCGGCCTCGATCACGGCTTTCATCATGCCTTTGAGCACGGCGACGTCGCCGCCCACACGCACCTGATACAGAAACGAGCTGATCTGCGTGAAGCCCAGCGTGGCCATTTCCACCGGATTCTGCGGCGACGCGAAGCGCTCCAGCGCGCGCTCGCGAAACGGATTGAACGAGACGATTTTCGCGCCGCGCCGCGAGGCGCTGTGCAGATCGCTCATCATGCGCGGGCTGTTGGTGCCGGGATTCTGACCGAAGATGAAAATCGCATCCGCTTCCTCGAAATCCTCGAGCAGGACCGTGCCCTTGCCGACGCCGATCGATTCGGGAAGGCCGACACTGGTCGCCTCGTGGCACATGTTCGAGCAGTCGGGGAAGTTGTTCGTACCGAATTCGCGCACGAAGATCTGATAGAGGAACGCGGCTTCGTTGGACGCCCGTCCCGAGGTGTAGAAGTCGGCCTGGTCGGGGCTGTCGAGACCGTTCAGATGCCGCGCGATCAGCGCGAAGGCGTCGTCCCATTCGATCGGCAGATAGCGGTCGGAGGCCGTGTCGTATGCCATGGGGTGGGTCAGGCGGCCGGCCATTTCGAGGTCGTAGTCGTCCCAGGCGGCGAGCTCCGAGACGCTGTGCGCTGCGAAAAAGCCGGGCGTGCAGCGATTCGCGGTGGCCTCCCACGCCACGGCCTTCGCGCCGTTCTCGCAGAACTCGAACGACGATGTGTGCTTAGGATCCGGCCATGCGCAGCCCGGACAGTCGAAGCCTTCCGGCTGGTTCATCCGCAACAGCGTCTTCGCGCCGGACACGGCGACGCCCTGCAGCGCGAGTGCCTCGCCGGTTGCCTTCAGCGCACCCCAGCCGCCCGCGGGCTCGCTGTAGACGCGGATTGTCTTTCGTTTGGACATGACCGTTTCCAGGTGTTGGGTTGAGGAACATGAATCGGAAGGATGGTCCCCGGCCGCACACGGGTCTTGTTTAAATGCCCGTCCGTTTCGGATTCGCACGCCGGATCAGGCCGGTATCCACGACACCGCGGCGCGCGCCGTGCGTTTTCGAAAGCGCGCAGGCGTTCTGAAAAGATCGGCGCAACGGGGCGGCAAATAATGGTTTCCACCCGGCGAGGTCGCGCGAAGTCCGCGCAGCGGCGCCGCATTCCTCGCAAGTCCGCAGCGCGCCGACATCTGAGCACCACCGGAGCATCAACATGCGATATCTGGACGAATCACACCGCGACATGACCGGCGGCGATCGGGGTTTTCCGCCGGCCGCCGAGCGCGCCGACGCCATGGACTGGCGCGCCGGGTCAGGCGCGCCGGCCGAACCCGCCGCGCTCGGACGCTGGACGCGCCGGGTCGTTGTCGCGACCGCCGTCTGGTCGGTTGTCGAGTTGCCGTTCGAGATCTGGGTCAGCACGTCCATGCGCGATGCGCTCGCCTGCATCACCGCCAAACTGCTGTGGGTCGCGCTGGTGGGCTTCGTTCTGGCCGGCAGCCGCTTGGCGCGGATCGCCTACGCGTTCCTTTGCACGATCGGCCTGATGGCGGTCGCCTTCGGACTGCCGGTCGAATATCGCGTGTTTCCGCTGGGATTCGTGCTGTCTTCGGTGGAATGCGTGTTGAAAGCGACCGCCTTCGTGTGCCTCGTGTCGGCCGGGGTGCATCCCGACGACGAATGATCGGGCAGGCGCCGCCGCGGCGGCGCTTTCGTGTGTTCGCTCCGGTTCTTTCCTTCGTATTTCCTGTTACGGGCGCCTTGTGAGCGGTTCAGGCCGCGCGTGCCCGATCCAACGCCGAGAGCGCACGCGTCATTGCATAGGCGCTGCGCACCGCGGCTTCGAATGCGCGCTCGTCGGCGAGGCGTCTGCCGTCGACCGCGACCACCCAGCGTGCGCCGTCGTGCTCGCAGACAAGGCGCCGGTCGTCCAGCAGGTCCGCATACCAGCGCCACACTTTCGGGTCCGCGCAGGCGGCCGTCGGATTGACGTTGGTGGGCATGGGCACGGCTGGTCGCTGCGATGGGTCGATCATGAGATACCTCCGATGAGGAGCGGCGGGTAGGGCGAGCGGGATTGACGCGGTCACGTCCAGTTCTTCCAGTCTTTGATCGCCCGTTCGTCGTCGCGCGCGCCGCTCGTGCGGCGTGGCGTGGTCAGCCTGGCAAAGCCGTTGTCCGTCCCGGCTTTCCGGTTGCGCGTGTCGCCACCGACGCTTCGATCCTGCGGCGAAGGCCGCACCGCGTGCCGGGGCGATCGACGCGGCAACGACTCCTCGGCCTGCCGCAACGCTCGCGATGGCGAGGCGGCCGCGTTGCCTGCTTCGATGGCAAACCGTTCGAGCGGCAACTGCGTGTCGCGGTCGGTCTGGTCCAGCGCCTGCACGATGCCGAGCGTGGGCGGCGGACTCGCCGCGCTCCAGGCGGCGAGCGCGACACAGACGGCGGCGACTGCATAGCCGTAAGCGGGTCGATTCCAGAACGCTTTTTCGGCGCGCATGATGGGTTCTCCGGGCGCCGGCCGCGAAGGGCTGCGCAACTGAATCGGGTGAGGGAAGACTGACGGGGCCCAGTATCGTGGTCCGCGCGGCGTCGATCTTTCACTGCGGCACGGTGGCTTGCGGATTCGCACGCATGAGACGGCCCCGGCCCGCCATGCCGCGCCAGGCGGGGAAAGCCGGCTGGATGGCCCGTCCCCGCCCGGCGCATGACGGGCTCATACGTTGGTGTGATGCGCGACGGGCTCGCGGGGGGCGGCGCTTGCGCCGCCAGCAGGGCTGAGCCCGCGGCGAGCGGGCACCGGCGGCCCGCCTCATATCCCTATGGATAATAGTTTCAGATGACTTTCCCATTTAGTATGGGATGGACGACGCAAGCCGGGCAGGGACTGCGTCGGTGCAACGGGCGACATTGCCATAACGGGCCTGTCCCGCTAATCAACCAGGCGTGAGCGCAGCATGATCAAGATCGGTCGAGTCATAGTGTCTCTGGAAATGCGCGAGGTGTACCTGGAGAATCGATTGCTCCAGGTCGGCTCGCGCGCGTTCGATATTCTCGAATTGCTGATCCGCGCGGCGGGCAAGACGGTCACGAAAGACGAGATTTTGCGGCACGTCTGGCCGAATTCGGTGGTGGAGGAAAACAACATCCACGTGCAGTTGTCGGCGCTCAGGAAGATTTTCGGCGCCGATAGCCAGGTGATTCGCACGATCTCCGGCCGCGGCTACCGCCTGACCATTCCCGTCGACGCGTCCGAGCCGGCCGGCTCGCACGGTGCCGGCACGGCCGGCCGGGCGGGCGCCGCAAGCCGCAGCAGCTTGCCGGTTTGCCACGCGCCGTTGATCGGGCGTGACGCGGCGATTGCCGACGTTGCCCGCGCGCTGAAGAGCACGCCGATCGTCACCTTGCTCGGCTCGGGCGGCATCGGCAAGACGCAGCTCGGCATTGCGGTGGCGCGCTCGATCGCGGCGCTCTCGGACAGAGAGGTGTGTTTCATCACGCTGGCCTCGGTGGAGAACGGCCAGGCCGCGATCAACCTGGTCGCCGACGCACTCGGCGTGGAGCGCGCGGCCGCCGATATTCCGCTTCAGTCGCTGGTCGCCGCGATTCAAGGCCGCAAGCTGCTGGTGCTGCTGGACAACTGCGAGCATGTGATCGAGTCGGCCGCAGCCATTTGCGAACTGCTGGTGCAGGCGAGCGCGGATCTTCGCATTCTGGCGACGAGCCGTGAGCCGCTGCGCACGCGCGACGAAAAGTTCTATTGGGTCGCGCCGCTCGACATGCCCGAGGCGGGCGCCGGTTCCCAGGCGATTCTCGCCTGTGCGTCGGTGCGGATGTTCCTCGCGCAGATGCATGCGCTCAACACGGTGGTCGACAGCGACCGCGGCAGCCTCGAGATGGTCGCGACGATCTGCCGCCGGCTCGACGGCGTGCCGCTCGCCCTCGAACTGGCGGCGGCCCGCGCCGCGGTGTTCGGCATCCGCAAGCTGATGGCCGAACTCGACGACCGCTTCCAGTCGCTCACCGGTGGGCGCCGCACCGCGCCGCCGCGCCAGCAGACTCTGGCGGCCGCGCTCGACTGGAGCTATCGGCTCCTCGGCACGACGGAGCGCGTGGTGCTGCAGCGGCTCGGTGTTTTTCCGGCCCGCTTTTCACTCGAAGCCGCGTGCGCCGTCGCCGCGTGCGCCCGGCTGTCGTGCAACGAAGTGACGGAAGCGATTGTCGGCCTTGCCTCGAAGTGCTTTCTCATGACGACCGTCGACAGCAAGACCAAGGAATATTTCCTGCTGGAAACGACCCGTGAATATGCGTTGCGCAAGCTGCACGAATCGGACGAGGCGGATGAAGTGATGAGCAGACGGGCGAGCTACTTCGCTCCAGCTTACGAGGAGCCGTATGCGCGCGTTTTCGGCGCGGCGGCGCTCGGCGGCAAGCGGGCGGTTCAAGCCGTCGCCTCGCGATGAGATCGGGATTGACCGCGGTTCGCGCAGATGCTTCCCGCGGTGGGCCTTATGTACCTTGACGGCACGCGAAGCCCCATTTTTCTGGAATCTGGCATGCCTGTTCCTTCGGAACTCGAACCGATGGTGTATGTGATTGACGATGAGGAGATGGTGCGTGACGCGCTGGTGCGCCTGCTGCGTTCGGCAGGCTTCGATGCACACGGCTTTGCGTCGCCCGCCGGGGTGTTGTCGCAAGCATGGCCGCGCGTGCCGATGTGCATTTTGCTGGACATGAACCTGAAGAGCACGAATGGCTTCGACGTGCAGAGCCAGCTCGCGCGCAAGGGCGTGCAGGTGCCGATTATTTTCCTGACCGGCTATGGATCGATTCCGATGTCGGTGCGCGCGATCAAGGCGGGGGCGCATGAATTCCTCACCAAGCCGATCGACGACGAAGAACTGCTCGGAGCGGTCCGGCGAGCGTTGGCCCAGGACGAGGCCAACCTCGCCGAGCGCGCATTCCATGCGGATGTGCTGCAACGTGCCGCGGCGCTGACGCCGCGCGAGATGGACGTGTTCGAACTGGCGGTGGAAGGCAGGATGATCAAGCAGATGGCGCACGAACTGGGCACCCAGGAGGTGACGGTGAAAGTGCACAAACGGCGGGTGATGAGCAAGATGCAGGCGAAGACGCTCATCGAACTGGCCAGGATGTGGGAAGTGATCCGTCGCACGCGATGAGCCTCCTGAAGCAGTGAATATCGCGCCGGATATTTTTTCTGTGACTACGTCGGCGCAATTGGAGTATTGGCAGCTATGAGCTTTGTTTGCATCGTCGACGATGACGCCTCGGTCCGAAGTGGCGTCGGCAACCTGTTGAAAGCGGTCGGTTATACGACTGTGACATTTTCTTCGGGAGAGGAATTCCTTGCCTCCACGGTGGTCGACGATGCGCTGTGCGTTCTGCTCGATGTCAGAATGCAAGGCATGCAGGGCCTCGAAGTGCAACGCCAACTGAACGCGCAGGGCAGACATATCCCCGTGGTGTTCATGTCCGCGCATGACGACGACGACACCGTCGCGCGGGCCTTGCGGCACGGCGCGGTCGGCTTCCTGCGCAAACCGTTCGAGGAAGAAGTGCTGCTCGATTCGATCGAGCTCGCCATTGGACGCAAGCACGGGGCGCACTGAGCGCAGGCGTGAGCGCGGCGTCCGTTCGACGGTCCGGGATCGTGGGAGCCGATCAGCCGTAGCGCGTGGCCGGCGCCTCCGCCTCGTCCTCTAGCGTACTGTGCGTGCGAACGTAGCGTTCGTGCCAGCGCTCGAGCGTTTCGCTCTCGCCGGCCTCAGCGAGCAACTGCAGCGCATAGGCGCGGGTCGTTTCGAGCAGGTAATAGCGCATGGCCGACCCGCAGGGCCCGAACATCAGCAGCGACTTCGAGACCAGACCGGCGATCGCGTCGGTCACCTCGCCCATGGACAGGTCTTCGCATGCGGCGATCGCACACGCCTCGCCGAGCTGGAAGCTGCCGTGAAACACGCCGAGGCGGCGCAACACCGTGCGTTCGCGCTTGCACAGAAATTGACTGCTCCAGTCGAGCGCCGCCTTCAGGTTTTGCTGGCGCGCCGGCGCGGTGCGCAGTCCGCCGGTCAGCACGCGAAAGCGATTGTCCAGTTGCGCGACCAGTTCGCGGATACCCAGCGCGGTGACCCGGGCCGCCGCCAGTTCCAGCGCGAGCGGCACGCCGTCGAGCCGCCGGCAGATCGTGCCGATCAGGCGGACGCTCTCGCTGTCGGCCCGAAAGTGCGGATCACGCGCGCGAGTCCGCGCAATGAACATGTGGACCGCGCTGTACTTGAGAATCTCGTCGGGCACGAGGTCTTCGCCGGGCACCTCGAGCGGCGCCACCCAGTAAACCTGTTCGATGCGGGTTCGCAAGGGCTCGCGGCTCGTCGCGAGGATCCTGAGATGGGGATTGGCCTGAACGAGTTGCTCGCAGATCGTCGCGGCCTCCTGGATCACGTGCTCGCAATTGTCGAGCACGAGCAGCAGCTTGCGTGCGCCGATGGCTTGAATCAGGCGCTCCGCACTGGCCCCGGCATGCACCGCATCCAGCGCAAGCGCTTCGGCGATTGCGCGCAAGGTCGACTCCGGGCGCTCGACGGCCGAAAGGCTGACGAAGCGGACCTCGTCGAACGACGCTATCTGGCCGCGTGCCGCTTCCAGGCCCAGTTGTGTTTTGCCGATGCCGCCGGTGCCGACCAGCGTCACGAGCGGCGCGCGGCCAAGCGCGGCTGTCACGTCGGCGAGCGCCTGCTCGCGCCCGATCAGGGGCGTGCAGGAGTGCGGCACGTTGCTCGACGCGGTGGCCTCGGCCGGGCGTGGCGGGTGGGCCGGCGCTTCGTTCGCGCAGACCTTCGCGTCATGCGAGCGGATCAGGCGATAGCCGCGGCCGGGGATGGTCTTGATGAGGTCCTTGTCTTCGCCGAGCAGTTTCCGCAGCGCGGAGATATGCACCTGCAGGTTGCTTTCCTCCACCACCGTTTCCGGCCACACGTGCTGAAACAGCGTCTCTTTGCTCACCAGCCGCCCGCCCGCCTCGATCAGCACTTCGAGAATGTCGAACGCGCGCGCGCCGACGCGCAATGGCCGGTCTTCCAGAAAAAGCTGGCGGCGCTCCAGCGAAACGTCGACTCGTCCGATCTTGATCATGACCATTCCGCTTGGGGTTTCGTGAGCGTGCATCGAGGCAATGGAGACGATCTTATGAGTCGCGCGATCTCCTCAGGATGGGGGAATCGTTAACCTTAGTTAATACGTCGGTTCGAAAAGCCCGAAAGCCCGAAAGCCCGCTTGCCGCGCAAGACGCGGTGACTTTTTTCACAGCCGTGACTCTAGCGGGGGCGGTCCGCTCAAAGATTAAAAAAATTTAATGGCATGGGTCAATCGGATGTCGTGCTTTTCGCGGATAATCGGCCGATTAGCGAGCATTTCGCCCGAGGACACGCGTGAGCGCGGGCGGTGCATCAAATGACGATGGGAAGGCACGAGCCTTAAATGAAAATCTTGCTCGTCGAAGACAACGAACAGGTCGCTGGATTTCTGAAGAAGGGCCTCGTCGAGGAAGGGCATGTGATCGATACGGCCGACAACGGCCGGGACGGCATGTTCCTCGCCGCCAGCGAGACCTATGACGCCATCATCATGGATCGCATGCTGCCGGGCGGTATCGACGGCTTGGGGATCATCGCGGCGTTGCGCGCAACCGGCAACCGGGTGCCTATCCTGATCGTGAGCGCGCTCGACGACGTCGACGAACGGATTCGCGGCCTGAAGGCGGGCGGTGACGACTACGTGGTCAAGCCGTTTGCATTCGGCGAGGTGCTGGCACGCCTGGACGCGCTGACCCGGCGGGCGCATGAAAGCTACGCGGAAACCACGCTGAAGGTCGGCGATCTCTCGATCGACCTGCTCTCGCGCAAGGTGGCGCGCGCCGGCAAGCCGATCGCGCTGAAGCCGCGCGAATTCAAGCTGCTGGAGTACCTGATGCGCCACGCCGACCAGGTCGTCACGCGCACCATGCTGCTCGAAAATATCTGGGACTATCATTTCGACCCGCAAACGAACGTCATCGACGTGCATGTAAGCAAGTTACGCCACAAGATCGATGCGGATTTCGAGCGGTCTTTATTGAGGACGGTTCGCAACGCCGGCTACATGCTGACGGCAAACGAATAGCGCGAAAGGGGCAGGCGGGGGCGGCATGATCGAGTTGTCAGGCTTCGGGTTCGAAACGCTCTGCGATGACGGCGAGTTCCTCCTGTCCCGTATCGACCGGCGCGACGGTGCGCCAACGTGGCTGACCGTCACGTTGCCGGCGCAGCAACCCAGCGCCCATAGTCAGGCGCGTCTCGAGCATGCGTATGAGTTGCGCGGCCTGCTCGACGGCCGGTTCGCGACCCGCCCGCACGCACTGATCGAGCACCGCGGGAGCACGGCGCTGGTGCTGGAAGACCCGGGCGGCGTGTCGCTCGCCGCGCTGCCGCACGGCTCCTGGCCGCTTGGCCGCCTGCTGCGCGTCGCCGCCAATCTTGCGGCCGCGCTCGGCGCGCTGCACGGGCGCGGTCTGATCCACAAGGACATCCGGCCGGCCAACATCCTGGTGAATCCGGACACGGGCGACGTGGCGTTGACCGGCTTCGGCATTGCCTCGCACGCGAGCGGCGAGGCGCAGTCCGGCGCGCTGCCCGACTTCAGCGCGAGCGCGCTCGCCTATCTCGCACCGGAACAGACCGGCCGCATGAATCGTGCGACCGACTCGCGCGCCGATCTCTATTCGCTCGGCATCACGTTGTATGAGATGCTGACCGGTGCGTTGCCGTATCGCGCGAACTCGCCTATCGAGTGGATTCACTGCCATATCGCGAGGACGCCCATTCCATTGAGCGAGCTGGCCGGCAATGTGCCGCATCAGGTGGCCGCGATCGTCATGCGGCTGCTTGCGAAAGCCGCCGAGGATCGCTATCAGACAGCGCAGGGCCTGGAAGACGATTTGCGTCGCTGCCTGAACGCCTGGGAGCAAAGCGGGCGCATCGAACCGTTCGCGCTCGGCGCTCAGGACTGCCCCGAACGTCTTGTCATCCCCGAGCGCCTGTATGGGCGCGAAGCGGAAACCCGGGCGTTGAGCGCCGCGTTCGATCGCGTGGTGCGGCAAGGCGCGGCGGAACTCGTGCTCGTGTCGGGCTATTCGGGAATCGGCAAATCGTCGCTGGTGAACGAACTGCACACGAGGCTCGGGCCGTCCGGCGGCCACTTCGCCGCGGGCAAATTCGACCAGTACAAACGCGATATCCCCTATGCGACGCTCGGCCAGGCGTTTCAGAGCCTCACGCAGCAGATCCTCACTCAAGATGCGGAGAAACTCGCACGTTGGCGCGGGCGGCTCGCCGAAGCCGTCGGCACGAACGGACAGCTGATCGTCAACCTGATTCCGGAACTCGAACGGATTCTCGGCCCGCAGCCGGCGGTGCCCGAGCTTCCGGCGCAGGAAGCACAGGTTCGCTTTCAAGGCGTGTTCGGGCGCTTCATCGGCGCCTTTGCGGACCCCGAGCATCCGCTCGTGCTCTTCCTCGACGATTTGCAGTGGCTCGACGCCGGCACGCTCAGTCTGCTGGAAAGCCTGCTTGCCGCGCCGAACCTGCGCAATCTGCTGCTCGTCGGCGCCTATCGCGACAACGAGGTCGGGCCCGCCCATCCGCTCGCCCGCGCGCTCGTCGCGATTCGCGAGCAGGGTGTGCCGGTCCACGATATCGTGCTCACGCCGCTGCAGGTCGGCGATGTGGCGCGCCTGAGCGGCGAAGCGCTGCATGCCGCGCCGGCCGAGGTTGCGCAACTCGCGCAATTCATCGTCGAGAAAACCGGCGGCAATCCTTTCTTCACGGTGCAATTTCTCAAGATGCTCGCCGAGGACCGGCACCTCGCGTTCGATCCGGCGCGGCGGGTGTGGGAATGGGACATGGCGGCCCTGCGCGAGACGCACTTTTCCGACAGCGTCGTCGACCTGATGGTCGGCAAGATCGAACGGGTCGCGGATGCCACGCAGGTCGCGCTCAAGCAGTTCGCCTGCTTCGGCAATAGCGCGGCGAGCGCAATGCTCGCGCGCGTCGGCGGCACTTCGGACGCGCAGGTGGAGCGTGCGCTGGCCGCTGCGGTGGAGGCGGGCCTCGTGTTCCGGCGCGAGCGCGGCTATGCGTTTCTGCACGACCGGGTGCAGGAAGCGGCCTACGCGCTGATTCCCGAAAGCGAGCGCGCGGCCGCTCATTTGAGCATCGGCCGGATGTTCGCGACCCACGCGAGCGCCGAGGAGATCGAGCAGAACATCTTCGAGATCGTCAACCAGTACAACCGCGCGGTCGGGATCGTCGACGACCCCGCCGAGCGCCGGCGCGTGGTGGAATTCAATCTGATTGCCGGGCGGCGCGCCAAGGCCTCGTCCGCTTACGCGTCGGCGGCGACGTATCTGTCGACCGGCAGCGCCATGCTCGGCGACGCGGGCTGGCAGACCTGCTACGCGCTCAAGTTCGCGCTGGAGAGCGGGCTCGCGGAGTGCGAGTTCCTGACCGGCGACACCGGCCCGGCGAAGGAACGGCTGGCGAACCTCGCGCGGCGCGCCGTCGATCTGCCCGATCGGGCAACGGTGGCGTGGTTGCGTGTCACGCTTTTCACCGCGCTCGACCAGAGCGATCTGGCGGTGCAGATTTGCCTCGATTATCTGCGCGATGTCGGCATCGACTGGCAGCCGCATCCCAGCCGCGAGGAGGCGCGTGGCGAATACGACCGGCTGCTCGCCCAGATCGGCGATTCTCCGATCGAGTCGTTGATCGATCTGCCGCTTCTCACCCATCGCGACCGGCGCGCCACGCTCGACGTGCTGACCGCGGTCCTGCCGCCGGCTTTTTTCAGCGACGAGAATCTCGTTTGCCTCGTGCTGTGCCGCATGGCGAACCTGAGCCTCGAATATGGCAACAGCGACGCGTCGTCGATCGGCTATGCCTACCTCGGCATGGTGGCCGGCCCGGTGTTCGGCGACTATGAGGCCGCGTTCCAGTTCGGCCGGCTCGGCCTCGCGCTGGTCGACGAACGCGGGCTGCACCGTTTCCGGCCACGCGTCTATATGTGCTTCGCTTATCACGTGATGCCGTGGACGAAGCACATTCGCACCGGTTTGCCGCTGTTGCGCCGCGCATTCGATGCCGCCAGCGAGAGCGGCGACCTCACTTACACCGGTTTCAGCAGTTGCACTCTCGTGACGAGCCTGCTGGCCGCGGGCGATCCGCTCGCCGATGTCGAGCGCGTGGCGCAGCAGCGTTTAGGCGTGGTGCAGGCCGGGAAATTCGGCCTGATCGTCGACATCATCGGTTCGCAGCTGCAGCTGATTCGGACCCTGCGGGGGCTGACACGTTCATTCGGCTCCTTCAGCGACGAGGCATTCGACGAAACGTCCTTCGAGCAACATCTCGAAGCCGACCCCTGTCTCGCGATCGCGACCTGCTGGTACTGGATTCGCAAGCTGCAAGCGCGCTATTTCGCCGGAGATGTCACGGCGGCGCTGGCGGCCGCCGCGAAAGCCGCGCCGCTGTTGTGGACCTCGTCCGGTCACTTCGAGATCGCCGAATATCATTTCTACGCGGCGCTGGCATGCGCGCGCGCGTACGACGAGGCGCCGCCCTATCTGCATGAGGCGCAATACCGGATGCTGGCCGGGCATCAAGCCCGGCTCGTTACCTGGGCCAAGCATTGTCCGAGCAATTTCGCCTGCCGTTCGGCGCTCGTTGCCGGCGAGATCGCGCGGATCAACGGCAATGAATTCGAGGCGATGCGCGAATACGAAAGCGCGATCCGTCTCGCCCGCGAGCACGAGTTGCCGCTGGTCGAAGGGCTGGCTCATGAAGTGGCCGGCACGTTTTATCTGGCGCGCGGATTCACGACCATCGCGTTCGTCTATCTCGGCAACGCGCGGCTCGCGTACCTTAGGTGGGGCGCGCTAGGGAAGGTCGAGGCGCTCGACCGGCGCTATCCGAACCTGGTCCACGAACCCGCGGCCGATACGCCGACGCGCAGCATCGTCGCGGAGCAACTCGATGTCGAGACGGTGGTGAAAGCGTCGCAAGCCATTTCGGGCGAGATTGCCTTCGACAAACTGATCCGCACGTTGATGACCATCATGCTCGAACATGCCGGCGCCGGGCGAGCGCTGCTCGTTCTGCCGCGCGACGAGAAATTGTGGATCGAGGCGCAGGCGCTCGCGAATCGCGAGGGTATCGAGGTGCAGCTGCATAACGCTGTCGTGACGCCGCGCGATTTGCCGGCCTCGATTCTGCATGCCAGCATTCGCACGCAGGAGCGCGTGCTGCTCGACGACGCGTCGCTGCCCAATCCATTCTCGACGGACGACTACTTCCGCACGACCTCTGCTCGCGCGGTTCTGTGTTTGCCGCTCGTGAAGCAGGCAAAACTGATCGGCGTGTTGTACCTGGAAAACGATCTCGCGCCGGGGGTGTTCACGCCGCCGCGGCTCGCGGTGCTCACGCTTCTGGCGTCGCAGGCGGCGATTTCGCTTGAAAACGCGTCGCTGGAAGAGAAAGGAGCGTTGCTCGAAGAGAAAGAGGCGTTGCTTCACGAAGTGCATCACCGGGTGAAGAACAATCTGCAACTGATCAGCAGCCTGCTCAACTTGCAGGCGGCGCGCGTGACCGACAAGGCCGTGGCTGATCTTTTCGCCGACAGCCGCAACCGGGTGCGGTCGATGGCGCTGGTGCACGAGAATCTGTATCGGGCCGGCAACTTTGCGCGCATTGCGATGGCGACCCACGTGAAGAATCTGTGCGGCCATCTGGCGCGCGCCTACGACATGCGCCAGATGGAGGTCGAGTTGCTGGTCGAGGTCGACGACATGCAGCTCGATATGAACCGCGCCGTATCGTGCGGCCTGATTGTCAACGAGCTGGTGTCCAACGCCTTGAAGCACGCGTTTCCCGACGGGCGCGGCGGTTGTGTGCGCGTCGAGCTCGGCATGGTCGACAACGAGCGGTGCAGACTGGCCGTGGCCGACGACGGCGTCGGCATCGCGCCGGAATTCTCACTGGAAGAGGCGGACTCGCTGGGCCTCCAACTGGTTCACGACCTGACCCACCAACTGCACGGCACGGTGGAGCTGAGCCGCGGCGGCGGCACGATCTGCAGCATTCTTTTCAACCCAACCGGACGTGGATAAGCATAGACCATGGCGCCCGCCCGCATTCTTGTAGTCGAAGACGACCGCGTCGTCGCCAGAGACCTGGCGCAGCAGATGAGCCGCGCGGGCCACACGGTGGTCGGCATCACCGCGCGCGGCGAAGACGCCTTGCCGCTCGCCGCGCAAACCGCGCCTGATCTGGTCCTGATGGACGTACGGCTGGAGGGCGAGCTCGACGGCGTCGACACCGCCCGGCTGCTTCGCGAGAATCTGAATCTGCCCGTGGTCTTCCTGACCGCGTATGCCGACGAGGACACCGTGCGGCGCGCAACGTTTGCCGAACCGTTCGGCTACGTTCTGAAGCCGTTCGACGACACGCAATTGACGACGGTCGTCGAAATGGCGCTCTACAAGCACGGCGCCGAACGGCGGCTGCGCGAAAGCGAGCAGCGCTACGCCGTCACGCTTTCGAGTATCGGCGACGCGGTGATCGCGACCGACCGGGAGTCGCTGATCACTTTCATCAACCCGGTCGCCGAAGCGCTGACCGGCTGGTCACGCGAGGCGGCGACGGGGCGGCCGCTCGCGGACGTATTTCGCGTGATCAACGAAACGACCCGCGCGCCGGCCGAAGATCCGGTGGCGGCCGTGCTGGCTGCGGGGACGATCGTCGGGCTCGCGAATCATACGGTCTTGCTGGCGCGCGACGGGCGCGAGATCGCCATCGACGACAGCGGTTCGCCAATCGTCGACGAGCGCGGCGAAATCCGCGGCGTGGTGCTGGTGTTTCGCGACGTGACACAGCGGCGCCGCGCCGAAGAGGCCGAAATACTGCGCGAGACGAATGCACGCCTCGAATCGGCGATGTACGGGTCCAACGTCGGCGTGTGGGAAATCGACATGCCCGAGGGCGATCATCGCCGGGGCTTCGCGCGCTTCTCGAACATCTGGGAGTGGCTCGGCTATACCCGTCCGCAGACGCTGCTGGACTACGACGCGTATATGAGCATCGTGCTTCCGGAGGACCGCGCGGGCACCGAAGCCGAGATGCTTCGATACCTTGGCAAGGAAATCGATGTGTTCGAAGTGGAGAACCGCCTGTGCCATCGCGACGGAACCGTGCGGTGGGTTCTCGTGCGCGGCATGGCGACGTGGGATGCGCTCGGCAAGCCGATCCGCTTCGTCGGCAGCCTGGTGGATATCACCGAGCTGAAACACACGGAACAGGCGCTGCGTTCGAGCGAGGCTCGCTTTCGGGGCACCTTCGAAAACGCGGCGGTCGGCATCGCGCACTGCGATCTCGACGGGCGGTTCCTGCGTGTGAATCAGCGCTTATGCGATATCGTCGGCTATGAGCGTGAGACGCTGTTGCACAAACGCTTCCATGAAATCGCCAATGCGGATTTTCTCACGGCGAGCGCGGAGAAATTACGCCGCCTGAGCGAGGGCCAACTCTCGCACTATTCGGAGGAGATGCCGCTCTTCAGACGCGACGGCTTGCGGGTTTGGGTGAGCGTGTCGGTCGCGCTTCAGCGTGACGCGAGCGGGCGGGCGATCCACACCATTGCGATTCTCCAGGACATCTCCGCGCGAAAGGCGCTCGAAGATACGGTGCGGGTCGCGAAAGACGCCGCGGAATCGGCGAACCGTGCCAAAGATCAATTCCTTGCCAACATCAGCCACGAATTGCGCACGCCACTGAACGGCATTCTCGGTTACGCGCAGATCTTGCGGCGCGATGCGGCGATGACCGAGCGGCAACTGGCGAGTCTCGGCGTTATCGAGCAGAGCGGCGAGCATCTGCTCATGCTGATCAACGACCTTCTCGACTTCGCGCGCATCGAGGCCGGCAAGCTCGAACTGAACGTGACGGACGTGCCGCTCGGGCCTTTCTTGCGCGTGATCGCCGAGATGGTGGGGGTTCGCGCCGAGCAGAAACAACTGACGCTGAACTACGAGGTGCCGTCGAATCTGTCGAAGGTGATTCGCGTCGACGAAAAGCGCCTTCGTCAGGTGCTGCTGAATCTGCTTGCCAACGCGGTCACGTTCACGGACCGGGGTGAAGTCACGCTTGCCGTGCGCACGGTTGCCGACGCACGGCTGCGTTTCGAGGTGCGCGATACCGGTGTCGGCGTGAGTCCGGACAGGCTCGAGACGATCTTCCAGCCGTTCGAACAGGCCGGCGATTTCACCCGGCGCACGGGCGGCGTGGGTCTCGGGCTGGCGATCAGCCGTCAGCTGGTGCGCATGATGGGCGGTGAAATCAAAGTGGTGAGCGTGGTGGGTCAAGGCAGCATGTTCTGGTTCGAACTCGATGCGCCGGTGTCTTATGCGCAGACATTGAATTGCGCTCCGGCGCTGGAGATAGCGGGCAATGAGCGGCATGTGCTCGTGATCGACGATGTGTCCGCGAATCGCGCACTGATAGTCGACGCGCTGCAACGTTGCGGTTTTCAAGTTTCGCAGAGTGGCGACGGACGCGATGCGTTGGACAAGGCGCTCGCCTGTCCTCCCGATCTGATCCTGCTCGACACCGTCATGCCGGTGATGGGCGGTCTGGAGTTGCTCGGCCATCTGCGCGCCTCGGATGTGTTGCGTCAGGTGCCGGTGATCGCCGTGTCCGCGGACGCCTCGCAACGCAATGCACAGGCGAACCTCGACGCGGGCGCCAACGTCTTTCTCGAGAAGCCGCTCGATCTCGACCGCCTGTTCAAGGAGATCGCCGCGCTACTCGCATTGAAATGCACGATCCGGCCGGCGCCCGTCAGCATGAACGCCGCGTCGATCGTGCCACCGCGCGATGAAGTGGCGGTGCTGCATCGCTATGCGTTGCTGGGGTCGATGCGCGACATCGTGCGTCACGCGGATTATCTCGTGAGCCGCGACAGCCGTTACGAACCCTTTGCGGCGCAGTTGCGCCGTCTCGCAGCGGGCTACGAGTCGCAAGCCTTGCTATCGCTGATAGAACAACATCTGGATCTGAACTCGTGAGCTCGACCGACCCATTCGATACCGGTGCGCCCATCGTTCTGGTGGTTGACGACACGCCCGCCAATCTTGGGCTGGTGGTCGAATGCCTCGAAAGCAATAACCTGAGAGTGGCCATCGCCCGCGACGGCATGGAGGCGTTGCGCCGCGCCGAGCTGGCGCAGCCCGATCTGATCCTGCTCGACGTGATGATGCCGGGACTCGACGGTTTCGAAACGTGCCGGCGGTTGAAGGCGATGGAGAAAACCCGCGACATTCCGGTGATCTTCATGACTTCCCTGACACGCACGGAGGAAAAGATCACGGGCTTTCGTGCGGGCGCGGTGGACTACATTACCAAGCCGTTGCAGATGGAAGAACTCGCCGCGCGAGTGGATACGCATCTGAAACTGCGTGCCTTGCAGCAATTGCAGGAAAAGCACAATGTTCAGTTGCAACAGGAAGTGAAGACGCGCAAGCAGGCAGAAGAGGCGCTGATCGAAGTGATTAACGGCGTGCGCAACGTGTCGAACGCAATTGCTCACGACTTGCGCACACCGTTGACCGAATTGCGCTCACGTCTCGAAGTGCTGACTATCACGTCCAGACGAGTGGGCAATGAGGAGATATTGCCGGAACTGGAGGTCGCGCTGACGGATGTCGATCGCGTGATCAGTATCTTCAATGCGCTATTGCGTCTTGCCGAAATCGACGCGGGCGTGAGGCGCTCAGGCTTTGCGCCGTGCGACCTGAGCGCGATTGTCTCGGATGCCGTCGAGTTTTATCAGCCTGTGGCTGAATTACGTAACGTCACGTTGTTGCTGGAGTGCGTGGGCGATCTCACGGCCGTGGCCGACCAGCTTTTGCTCGCGCAAGCGATCGGCAATCTGATCGACAACGCGTTGAAGTTTGCGCCGGACGGTGGTGAGACCAGGGTTGTCGCGATTCGTCACGGCGACATGATTTCGATCTCGGTGGCGGACGACGGACCTGGCATTCCGGATGCGGAAAAGCCCAAGGCAACCGAGCGTTTTTATCGTGGCGACGCGAGCCGTGGTACACCCGGTGTGGGGCTTGGCCTGGCGCTCGTGAAGTCGGTGGCGACACTTCACCGCGGATCGCTGGAGTTTACGGACAATACGCCTGGACTGATTGCGACGCTGAAGGTGAGTGGTCGTCTTTGAGCGCTCCCACGGTGTTCGCTGAATGAGACCGCGGCGACGCGCGTACTCTTTCCTGACCGCCGTTCGCGCTTTGACGTGAAGCGGTATACCTGGCGCGCAATTTTGCTGGCCCGGCCGGATTGGTATAAAGTCAATCCGTAATTGCCACGCGATGGATGCCCATTGCCGCCCCCATCCCTCATGGGTCTGCCGCCAGCATGAAATACAAAGACTATTACGAAATCCTGGGTCTCGAGCGAAGCGCGTCGCAGGACGACATCAAACGTTCGTATCGGAAACTCGCGCGCAAGTATCACCCGGACGTCAGCAAGCACGCCGACGCCGAAGATCGTTTCAAGGAGCTGGGCGAAGCCTACGAGGTGCTCAAGGATCCGGAGAAGCGCGCGGCCTACGACCGCATGGGCAGCGAATGGCGCAACGGCCAGGAGTTCCAGCCGCCACCGAACTGGGACGAGGGTTTCGAATTCAGCGGCGCGGGCAACGAGTCCGGCGAGCCAACCGATTTTCACGACATCTTCGAGAAGATGTTCGGCGGCGCGCGGGGTGGGCGTGGAGCGCGTGGCGCGCATGCGCGGCAACGGGCTTTCGATGCGCGCGGCGAAGATCATCACGCCAAGGTGTTGATCGAGCTCGAAGACGCCTATCGCGGCGCGCAGCGGTCGATTTCGCTCCAAATGCCGGTGATCGATACGCAAGGCCATGTTTCGCTGGAAACGCGAACGCTCAATGTCACCATTCCGAAGGGCATTCGCGCGGGCCAGCATCTGCGGCTGGCCGGCCAGGGGGCCGCGGGCGCCACGCCCGAAACGGCCGGCGACCTTTACCTGGAAATCGCCTTTCGCGAACACCCGCGCTTTCACGTGGACGGCCGCGACGTCTCGCTCGACTTGCCGGTCGCACCGTGGGAGGCGGCCCTTGGCGCGCAGGTTACGGTGCCCACGCCTGACGGTTCGGTCGAGATGACGGTGCCGGCGGGTTCAGCCGACGGCAGGCGCTTGCGGCTCAAGGGCAAGGGCATTCCGGCCAATCCGCCCGGCGATCTGTACGTGGTTCTGAACATCGTTCTGCCGCCTGCGGACAGCGATGCTGCAAAGGCGGCTTACGTGGCGATGCGGCAGGCGTTCAACTTCGATGCGCGCGCAAACTTCTATCGGTGATCATCGTGAAAGAGACGAGTACAACGACCTATCTGCAAGGCCAGATTGTCGATGAGAACGTGGAGTTCACTCTGGTTGAATTGAGCCGGGTGAGTGGGGCGTCGGAAGAAGAATTGACGCTGTGGGTGTCCGAAGGCGTGGTCGAGCCCGCAGGCGAGCGGCCGCAGGAGTGGCGCTTCAGCGGTACGGTACTGCGGCGCGTGCAGACTGCGCAGCGGCTCGCGCACGACTTTCAGATCAATCCTCCCGGCATAGCGCTGGCGCTCGATCTGCTCGACGAGATCGACTTGCTGCGCTCGCATGTCAAGCGCGCCCGTGGGAGCTAGGCGCGCGCGCGTGTGATTATCCGCTGCGCGGCCGTCGCGCGACCCCGACGATGTCGTCGCGAGTGCGGCTTGCGTGCAGGCTCCGCGAAGCCAGGCCCGGCTTCCCGTCATTCCACGTGCCAGTTGACGGTAGTCAACGGTCGTCGCGCTGATCCCTCTAATCTGAATGTTGATCGAGTCCCGGCTGGTCAGGGGCTTTCTTCACGGAGGAGACGGGATATGAATGCGGGCGATATCTGTACGAGAGACGTTGTGACGTGCGGCCTGAACGCGACCGTGCTGGAAGCATGCCAGCTCATGCGCGATCGTCACGTCGGCGACGTGGTGGCCGTGGAAAAGGGCGCGGACGGAAAGCTCCATGCTCGCGGCGTGCTGACCGACCGCGATATCGTGCTCGCGGTTCTCGCTCGCGAAGTCGACGCGCTCGGGCTTTTCGTCGGCGATGTCATGACCACGCCGCTCGTCGTCGCATACGAGGGGGAAGACGTGTGGCAGCTCGTGAAGCGAATGCGACTGCATGCGATACGGCGCATGCCGGTGGTCAGCGACACGGGTGAACTGGTGGGGCTGCTTTCGTTCGACGATCTTCTCGATGCGGCGTGCGCGTTCCTCGCCGAACTCTCGCTAGTGACTGCGCGACAGCCGCATTTCGAGGAAAAGCATCGCGCGTGACCGTTCATGCCCGGTCGAACATGCGTTCGGACGCGTGATGGACGTCTCGCGCCGGTTGGCCAACGCATGCACGTCAGGCCATCTGACCGATGGTTGAGCGAAAACGCCGCAATGCCATGGCAAACAGCACCGATCCGATCGCGATCAGAATCAGGAACGGCCGCCACGCGACATCGAGGCCGGCGCCGCGATACAGAATGGCCTGCCCCAGTTCGACGAAGTGAGTGGTGGGCGCGAGCAGCATGACGTCCTGAACGATCTTCGGCATGCTTTCGCGCGGGGTGATGCTGCCGGAGAGCATCTGCAACGGCAGGAGCACGAGGACCACCAGCATGCCGAACTGCGGCATGCTGCGCGCAAGCGTCGCCATGTAAATGCCCATCGACGTGGTCGCGAACAGATGCAGCGCCGTGCCGACCATGAACAGGGCCACGGAGCCCTCGATCGGCACATGCAGCGCGCCGCGCACCACGAAGGTGAGCGAGGCGGTCGCCACCACCATGACCACGAGCCCCATCGACCAGATTTTCGCCAGCATGATCTCTGCCGGGGTGACCGGCATGACCAGCAGATGTTCGATCGTGCCGTGTTCGCGCTCGCGGATCAGCGCGGCGCCCGTGAGGATGATCGACAGCATCGTGACGTTGTTGATGATCTCCATCAGCGCGCCGAACCAGGTCTGATCGAGGTTCGGGTTGAAGCGCATATGCACGGCGAGATCGACGGGCGGCGCCGCGGTGTCCCGGTAGCGCGCCACGAATCCCGCAATCTCGTCGGTCACGATCTGCTGCACGTAGCTGCTGCCCGTGAACGCCTGGCTCATACGGGTCGCGTCGACATTGAGCTGGATCGACGCCGGCCGTCCGGCCAGCATGTCACGCTGGAAGTTCGGCGGAATGTCGAGCGCGAACGTGTATTCGCCCGTATCGAGCCCATGGTCGACCTGCGCGGGCGCGATCAGGCGCGCAATGCCGAACTGCGGCGGGAAAAACGCGGACACGATGCGGGCGGATAGCGGCGAGGCGTCTTCGTCGACGATCGCGATGGGCGCCATATGCAGTGTGTCCGGTTGCGCGGTGGCGGCGGAATAGATCGCTACAGTGAAGGTGTAGGCGATCAACACGAGCATGGTCGGGTCGCGCCACAGACTCCACAGTTCCTTGACGCCGAGGCGGTAGATGTTCGCGAGGCGGCGCATGGTCAGGTTTCCTGCTTTTTGAGCAGCGCCGTGGTCAGGCCGAGCACCACCGGTATGGCGGCCAGCAGCGGCCAGAATTGCGCCTGAAGGTCGGTGAAGCCGAGCGCCTTGTTGATCACGCCGCGGCTGATCGTGAACATGTAGGTGGCCGGATAGATCGAGCCGACCAGGCGCCCGCTGCCTTCCATCGACGACAAGGGATTGATCAGGCCGGAGAACTGGATCGCGGGGATGAGCGTGCCGATCATCGTCAGGAAGATCGCGGCGATCTGGCTGCGCGTGAACGTGGATGCCAGCATGCCGACACCGGTCGCGACGATGCTGTAGATCAGCACCGCGGCGAGCAGCGTCACGAAGTTGCCTTTGACCGGCACACCGAAAGCGATCCGGGCCAGCAGCGTCATCAGCAGGAAGTTGAGCACGGCCAGTAACACATAGGGCACCTGCTTGCCCAACAGAAACTCGCTGCGCGTGACCGGCGTGACATACAGATTGATGATCGAGCCGAGTTCGCGCTCGCGCACGACCGCCAGCGCGGTCAGCATGGCCGGCAGCATCAGGAGCAGCAGCGGGATGATCGCGGGCACCATCGCCGGGGCGCTCTTCACGTCGGGGTTGTAGCGAAAGCGCGTCTCGATGTTGACCTGCGGAGCCGGCGTCATGCCGAGCCGATGGATGCTCTGCTCCATCAGCCACGCTTGATGCAGTCCGAGCACATATCCACGAATGGTTTCCGCGCGCTGCGGCATCGCGCCGTCGATCCACACACCGAGTTGCACGGGCGTGCCGCGTTGCAGATCGCGGGCGAAATGCGGGGGGATTTCGATCGCGAGGGACAAGCGGCCGCTGCGCATGCGCCTGTCCAGATCGTCGTAGTCGGCGAGCGGCGCCTGTTCCACGAAGTAGCGCGAGCCCGACATGTTCAGCGCATAGTCGTGACTCAGTTCGGTCTGGTCGCGGTCGAGGACCGCGTAGGTGAGACTTTCGACATCGAGACTCACGCCATAGCCCATCACGAGCATCAATACGAGTGAACCGAGCAGGGCGAGCGTGGCACGCACCGGGTCGCGGCGCAACTCGAGCGCCTCCCGCCACATGTAGGTCAAGGCGCGGCGCGGGCTGAACGCGCGCGGGCGCGCGGGGTTCGGCGGCCTCGCCAGCGCGGGCGTGCCGGAATCGTTCGTGCTGGCCAGCGCTTCGCTCGTCGCTTCGGCGCTGCCGCCTCCATCCGCCTGTTCGGCGCCGGCTTCGATCAGATAGCCGATGAAGGCCGCCTCGAGCGTCGCCGCGCCGCGCTGCTGCACAAGTGCCGCCGGCGACCCGGTCGCGAGCACGCGGCCGGCATGCATCAGCGAGATGCGGTCGCAGCGCTGCGCCTCGTTCATGAAGTGCGTCGAGATGAAGATCGTCACCTTGTCGCGCCGGGCAAGCTGGATCATCAGCTGCCAGAAATTGTCGCGAGCGACGGGGTCCACGCCCGACGTCGGTTCGTCGAGAATCAGCAATTCCGGCTTGTGCACCATGGCGACCGCGAGCGAAAGGCGTTGCCGCATGCCGAGCGGCAAGCTGTCGGGCAACGCGTCGCGTACTTCGGCAAGGCCGAAGCGGTCCACCATCTCGTCGACCCGGGCGGCAATCGCTTGCGGCGGCACGTGAAACAGCTGCGCATGCAATATCAGATTCTGCTGAACCGTCAGCTCGCCATAGAGCGAAAACGCCTGCGACATGTAGCCGACCCGGGTGCGCGTATCGATATCGTGAGGATCGACTGCGCGCCCGAACAGCCTGGCCGACCCTTCGCTGGCGGGCAGCAGGCCGGTCAGCATCTTCATCGTGGTCGACTTGCCGCAACCGTTCGAGCCGAGAAACCCGAAGATCTCGCCGCAGCGAATGCGGAAGCTGACGTGGTCGACCGCGACGAAGTCGCCGAAGCGCATGGTCAGATCGCTCGCTTCGATGGCGAGCTCGCCGGCGGCGCCGGCCGGCAGCGGCTCGACAACCACGGGCTGATGACCGCGGCGGCGCTCCTCGGGCAGCAACGCGATGAACGCCGCTTCCAGCGTGTCGCTATGGGTGCGCGCGAGCAGCGCGCGCGGCTCGCCGGTCGCGAGAATCCGGCCTGCGTCCATTGCGACGAGCGAATCGAAGCGCTGGGCCTCGTCCATGTACGCGGTCGCGACGATCACGCTCATGCCGGGGCGGCCGGCCCGGATGCGCGCGATCAGATTCCAGAACTGCGCGCGCGCCAACGGATCGACGCCGGTGGTCGGCTCGTCGAGAATCAGCAGATCGGGGTCGTGGATCAACGCGCAACAGAGCGCCAGCTTCTGTTTCATGCCACCGGAGAGCTTGCCCGCGGGTCGCGCCAGAAACGGATTCAGGCCGGTGCTGGCGGTCAGCGAGTCGATGCGCAGGCGGCGCTCCGTAGCATCGTGGCCGAACAGCCGGGCGAAGAATTGCAGGTTCTCCTCGACGGTCAGCGTGGGGTACAGATTCTTTCCCAAACCCTGCGGCATATAGGCGATGCGCGGGCAGACGAGCGCGCGGTGCCGGCGCGAGCGCATGTCGCCGCCCAGCACCTCGACGCTGCCTTGCTGGATCGCGCGGGCGCCGGCCGCCAGCGCCAGCAGGCTGGACTTGCCGACGCCGTCCGGGCCGATCAGCCCGGTCATGCGGCCGGCAGGAAAATCCAGCGTGAGGTTGTCGAGCGCAACGGTCTTCCCATAACGCAGCACCACGTTGCGCAGCCGGATGACAGGCGGGGCTTCAGCCGTCGCGATGCCGCTCACTGCGGCACCTTGATCGCGAGCGAAGCCGGCCACGCGGCATGCTGATCGATCCTGATCCACGCAACGCCCGGCAGGCCTGTCTTGACCAGCTTCAGATGCTGCAGCAGCAGTTCGCGGTTGATCCGTGCCTTGACGCGGAACATCAGCTTCTGGCGCTCGCTGGAGGTTTCCACGGTCTTCGGCGTGAATTGCGCGGTGCTGGCGACGAAGGACACCGTGGCGGGAATCACATAGTTGGGCGCCGCATCGAGTATCACGCGGACTTCGGCGCCCAGCGCGACCTTGCCGACCACCGTCTCCGGCAGGAAGAACGTCATGTAGACATCTGAGAGGTCGACGATGTTCAGGACCTTGCCACCCGCCGGCAGCACTTCGCCGGCCTCGGCAATGCGGTATTGCACGCGGCCGTCGCGCGGCGCCGTCAGCTGGCTGTCGCTGATGTCGGCTTCCACGCGCGCCACGGTCGCGAGCGCGGCATGCTCGGCGGAGTGCGCGGCCACCAGTTGCGCGCGGGTCGCGTCGACGGCGGCCTGGGCGGCTGTGACCTGAGCTTGCGCGGCGCGGACCGTGGCTTGCGCGCCGCGCTCGCGGGCTCGATCGTCGTCGAGTTCCTGCATGGAGGATGCGCCGTCGCGCGACAGCGTTTCCGAGCGCGCGAGCTTGCGGCGCGCCGCGTCCAGTTCGCTTTCGCGCTGGGAGACAATGGCTTCGGCAGCCGCCTTGTCGCTCTGCCGCTGCACGACCTGCGCTTCGATGCTGAGCGCGGTGTTGATCGCCTGCTGATGTTGCGCGCGCGCTTCGGCGAGCTGCGCGTCGAGCACGCTCACCTGCATGGTCGCGAGCGGCTGCCCCGCCTTGACGAAGTCGCCTTCGTCGACGGCAATCGTTTCGACACGGCCGGCCAGCTTGGTCGCCACATCGATTTCCGTCGCCTCGATCCGGCCGTTGCCGCTGACGAAACTCGCAGCGGGACCCGAGTCGTGCAACCTGGTCCAGGCGTAGTAGGCGGGCGCAACGATCACGGTCAGAGAGGCGACGGCGAGTATCAGTTTTGTTCTGCTGGGGCTCATGGCAATGGGCCTTGTTGGTGTGTGATGTCGGCGGCCGAGGGCGTGGCGGCCGGTTGCTCATCCTGCACGCCGCCGCCGAGCGCGGCATAGAGCGCGACGCGGCTCGAAAGCAGGGCGCGGCGGGTCTGTATCAGCTGCTGCCGCGCATTAAGCAGGTCGCGCTGCGCGTCGAGCACTTCCAGAAAGGGCGTCGCGCCATTGTCGTATCTGAGCCTGGCGAGGCGCGCCCGCTCGGACTGCGCCGCCAGCGTGTCGGTTTCCGCTTGAACCTGCGCGGCGAGCCACTCTCTCGCCGAGAGCGCGTCGGCCACGTCGCGAAAGGCCTCCTGAATGGTTTTTTCGTATTGCGCCACCGCTTCGCCTTCGCGCGCCCTGGCGAGTTCGAGATTGCTGCGATTGCGCCCGGCATCGAAGATGGGTAGCGAGATGTTGGGCGTGAAAATCCATGCGCCGCTACCCGACGCGAACAGGCTGTGCAGATCGGTGCTCGTCGATCCGACGGCGCCGGTGAGCGTGACGCGAGGAAAGAACGCCGCGCGCGCCGCGCCGATGTTTGCGTTGGCGGCCCGTAGCCGGTGTTCCGCCGCGACGATGTCCGGACGCCTTTCCAGCAGCGACGAAGGCAGCCCGGCCTGCAGATCCGGGTACACGCTCGCGTCGGCGAGCGGCGCCGATTGCAGTTGCGCGGGCGCGCCGACCAGTACGGCGAGCGCGTGGGCCTGAGTGGCGCGCGACTGTTCGAGCTGCGCCACCAACGCTTGCGCCTGCTGCAGCAGAATTTCCGACTGCCGGAGGTCCAGCTTCGAGATCGCCCCGACCTCGAAGCGGCGGCGGAAGATGCGCAGCGATTCCGAGCGGCTGGCGATCGTTTCGCGGGCAACGGCGATGCGTTCATCGAGTTCGCGCAGCAGCAGATAATTGTCCGCTACGTTTGCGATCACGCTGAGGGTCGCCGCGCGGCGCGCGGCGTCGCTCGCCAGATATTCTTCGAGGGCTGCGTCCTTGAGGTTGCGCACGCGGCCCCAGAAGTCGAGTTCCCAATTGCTTTCGGTCAACCCGACCTGATACGCGTCGGCGTCGAGACTTCCGCCTGGCAGCAGCACGCCCGGCGCATGCAAATGGACGTAGGCGCCGGCGGCGGCGATCGTCGGCAACGTGTCGGCGCGCCGGATGCCATACGTGGCGCGCGCTTGCTCCACGCGCCGCACGGCAATGCGCAGATCACGGTTTGCGCTCAGCGCCTGTTCGATCAAGGCCTGCAATTGGGCGTCGGGAAAGTAGCTGCGCCAGTCGGGTTGGACCGTGGTCGATGGGCCGTCGGAGGACGATGTCGCAGCGGCGGAGGAATCGGCGCTCCACGTATCGGGAACCGGCAGCGCGGGGCGCACATACGACGGCGCGAGCGAGATGCATCCGCCCACGCCGAGCGCCGCGGCCAGTACGACCGCCAAGGCGAACCCCGTGCCGCTGCGTGGCGAGCGGCGTGTTGCTGGCGGCGGTCGTGAGTGCGACGATGAGAACATGAGTGCGTGTGGTGAATTCGATGGGATGCTTCGATCAAGGCGATGACCTGTGCCGGGCATCGGCGACGCATTACGGATTACGCATTGCGCCGCGCGCAGGCGATTGCATTCGAGCCCGCGGCGCGCGGCGTGTCCGACGATCCGACACGGCGGCGACCCAGAGCCGACCCCGGCAACGCTTATGCTGCAAGTACTTATAACCGACGCCATGGATGGGACAACTTGATCTGGATCATCCGGACACGGACAGGTCAGGGCGGCTTGCTTTGTATCGCAATGTATCCACCCCGCAGTCCGATACATGACGTTTCATCCGCGTGCATTGGCGACATAAGCCAGATACTTGCGCCGGGTCTAATGCTTTCAGGCCGGATCGTCTGGCTCAACGCCCTCGCGCATAAAAGGAGAAGAACCATGTCGGACCAGATTAATGATCGGCGTCGCCGTTTGCTCGGCACGGCGGTTGCGGGCATCAGCCTGATGGAACTCGGACTGAGCGGACTCGCCCGGGCGCAGTCGAGCGGCACGAAGCCGGGATCGCGGGTCGTTGCCTTCGATCAGCTGAAGCAGATCGACGCCGGGACGCTCAGCGTGGGCTATGCGGAGGCGGGTCCGAGCAATGGTCCGGTGGTGATCCTGCTGCACGGCTGGCCTTACGACATCTACAGCTTCGTCGAAGTCGCGCCGTTGCTCGCCGCCGCCGGCTACCGGGTGATCGTGCCGTACCTGCGCGGCTACGGCTCGACGCGCTTCCTGTCGGCGGACACGCCCCGCAACGGGCAGCAGTCGGTCGTTGCGGTGGACATCATCGCGTTGATGGATGCGCTGAAGATCGACAAGGCGATTTTCGGCGGCTTCGACTGGGGTGCGCGCACGGTAAACATCATTGCGGCGCTGTGGCCCGAGCGGTGCAAGGCGATGGTGTCGGTGAGCGGTTATCTGATCGGCAGTCAGGAAGCCAACCGGACGCCGTTGCCGCCAAAAGCGGAACTGGCCTGGTGGTATCAGTTCTATTTCGCCACGGAGCGTGGCTATGCGGGCTACGATGCGAACCGCCACGACTTCAACAAGCTGATCTGGCACACGGCATCGCCGAAATGGGATTTCGACGATGCAACGTTCGAACGCTCGGCGCAGTCGTTCAATAACCCGGATCACGTTGCGGTGGTGATCCACAACTATCGCTGGCGTCTGGGCCTCGTCAAGGGCGAGCCGCGGTACGACGAGCTGGAGAAGCGCCTCGCACAGGCGCCGGTCATTACCGTGCCGACCATCACGATGGAGGGCGACGCGAACGGCGCGCCGCATCCCGAACCGGCTGCGTATGCGAAGAAGTTCACCGGCAAGTATGCGCATCGGAACATTGGCGGCGGCATCGGGCACAACTTGCCGCAGGAGGCGCCGAAGGCGTTCGCCGATGCGATCATCGACGTCGCCAGGTTCTGAGCCGTGATCTGGGCTGGTCGCCCGACATGCGCTCGGCGGCACGAGTATGAACCCGCTCACTTCGCCGTGATCTTTTCGCAAGCCCGCACCTTTTGCCTTGCTGGCGATGACGATGCTGGCGCCCGGGCGGGCGGCGCCGCGCCATGCAATCGACTGGCCAGCCGCGGAACAGACCTGATTCGAACCAGGCGCGCGCACCTCATCTATTCGCCGAAAATACCGATCCCGTGCACCCGGCGACAGTGCTTGTCACATTCGTCGCCGATACTCACTGCGCGCATTGGTGCCCTGGCCCGAGGCCGCTAATAAAGTGACCGCGGCGGCAAATCAGCAGCACTCCGCATCTTTCGAAGTCGCTCGATTCCTCAGTTAAACCCTGATTGACCAGGGGTATTTACCTACAAAACAGTACGCCAGAGGCTGGTTTAACAAAGTTAGAATGTTTCGTCTAATTCTGCGCGGCAGAAGCGAATCGAGGGGGCCGGGAGCGGTTGTGTCAGCATCTGCATGCTTGCGAGCTGTTTTCGCCTACTCGTTTCGAGCGATTTGTGGGCTTAAGAAAGGAGTGCAGAGTGGTTTTTACGACGCCGGATCAATTTATCGCCATGCAAAGTGCCAATGTTGCGGTCGCGTTTTCGTTGGCACAGCAAACATTCCACTGTTTTGAAGCACTGACGAGGCTTAACCTGCAAGCCGCCAAGGTCACGCTCGCTGAAAGTGAACAGGCCTGGCAACAGGCAATCTCGGGCAAGACCCCTGTCGAATTGTTCGTTCAGCAAGCCGGCAATGCGCGCCCGGTGGCGGAGAAAATGCTGTCGTATAACAGTCATGTACTGGATATTGCGAAAAACGCGCAAGCCGAGTTTATGAAGGTTTTCGAAGATCGCTGCGCACAGTCCAATGCAAGGATGCAGACGGTGGTGGACGACCTTGCGCGTCATGCTCCGGCAGGTTCCGAGGTCGCGGTCACGGTGTTCAAGTCGGCGGTTTCCAGTGCTGGCGCGGCCTACGACGCCATGCGCAAGGCCACCGCGCAAGCCATTGCCATGGCGCAGGCAGGTCAATCGGCAATCCCTGTGCCGACGCGGGCCAAATAAAGCAATCAACCAACAGCAATGCTCAGGCAGCCTGGCGCGAATGCTTCAAGGCTGTTGTTTCGCTTTCCTGCAAGCAGGACGGATCGGCCGATTCGGAGACGAAATGGATATCGCATTGCTTGCCAATTCGTTCGACGGGCGATCCGAGGGCGCTCAAGAAAATAGCCGGGAATGTAATGGGAAGTCACGCTTCTTTTAAGAACGATCTTTTGCATATCGAAACGATAGTCACGACACTTGAGAGATTAACTTCCAAAGGTGATTCGATGGCGTGTACGTCGTTGGTGAACGAGCCGGGTTATTGGCGTCGGCGGATCGAGACGATACTGAATCAGCGCGACATATCCAGGGTAGATCGCGAGCATGCGGGCGCGTTGCTCAGACGGCTGCACGGAATCGTGAAGACGTCTGCGTAACGCTGAAAAATAAAACGGACATCCGAGGGCCGCGGAAAACGCGGATCAGCCAGTCCACAGGGGAAAGACATGACTCATGAATATTCTGAGAGCGGCTTGAACGTGCTGTCGGCCCACGCTTCAGGCCGTCATCGACTCGTCGTGCGCGCGGCGCTTCACGGTATGCGCATTGCCGCCATCTGGCAGGTGCTGATGCCGATTTCCAGAAACGTCGAAAAACTCGATGTCACCACGCCTCCCGGCGGCGGTTTTGAAGAGGTCACGATCGCACTCGCTCAGGCGCAGCGCGAGTTGGTGGATGCGATGATCGCGCGCTTCAGGAGCATGCCCTGGGTGACGAGCGCGACGCTTTGCTGAGCGATGTGTTCAGCGCAACCGTGACCAGTACGACGGCTTATTCCAGCGCCGCAGCCGGGCCGAAGAATTCATAACGGCTTTGCGATTCCGGCACGCCGATCGCCTTCAGGTGCTTCTTGATGGCTTTCATGAACGCGATCGGTCCGAGAAAATAGACGTCGACGTCGCGCGTTTCCGGCAACCACGCATCGAGACGCGTTTCGTCGAGATAGCCGATGCCGTGCGCGTCGGCATCGTCCGCGCGGCGCTGTTCGTAGCAATAGAAGCGCTTCAGCTTCGGGTGACGGGCGGCCAGTTGCTCGATCGTGTCGCGGAACGCATGAACGCCGCCATGACGCGCCGAATGAATGAAGTGCACGGTGCGATCTGTACTCAGCGCGGCTTGCAGCATCGCCAATGTAGGGGTGATGCCCACGCCGCCGCTGATCAGGACCAGCGGCTTGTCGTTGTGCTCGAGCTTGAAGTCGCCGGCCGGCGCATACAGTTCCAGGGTGTCGTTTTCGTTGACGCGCGTGTGCAGATGGTTCGACACCTTTCCATTCGGTTCGCGCTTCACGCTGATACGGTATTCGCGGCCATTCGACATGGCCGAGAGAGAGTAGTTACGCCGCACTTCTTCGCCGTCGATATGGAACCGCACGCCGATATATTGTCCCGGATGAAATGCGAGCAACTCGCCGTTGTCGTCGGGGCGCAGATAGAACGACGTGATCTCGTCGCTCTCCCGCACTTTACGGGCGACGCGAAAGAGCCGCGTGCCGCGCCAGCCGCCCGGCGCAGCTTCCCGCTCGGAGTAGATTTTCTCTTCGAGCCCGATCAGAAGATCGGCGAGTTGCTGATAGGCGGCGGCCCACGCTTCGATGACCGCATCGGTTGCGATTTCGGTGCCGAGCACTTCGCGGATGGCTCTGAGCAGGCACTGGCCGACAATCGGGTAGTGCTCCGGCAGGATATTCAGCGCGACGTGCTTGTTGATGATCTGCGAGACCAGCCCGCCGAGTTGTTCCAGTTGATCGATGTGGCGTGCGTACATCAGCACGCCGTTGGCGAGCGCGCGTGGCTGTGCACCGCTTGCCTGATTCGCGAGGTTGAACATGGGCCGCACCTCGGGATGCTCGCTAATGAGAATCTTGTAGAAGTGCGTGGTCAACGCTTCGCCGCCGCTTTCGAGAAGGGGAACGGTGGCTTTGACGATAGCGCGATGTTCGGCGGAAAGCATAGGAAGTCCTGGTAGTGAGTGGATAGCCAGTCGGGCTTCGACTGTCGTGCTTTTGTATCCATGTTTCGTGCCAGGTATAAAATGCAATTAAATCAACGATCTGAATTTAACTATGGTCACTTCGACCTTGGTCGGAAAGACTCCAGACGGAGTCAATCTGACTGCGCGGGCATTGCTCGACGTCCTGACGCCCCTGATCCTCGATCTCTCGCGTGACCTGTCCGACCGCGAGCGTTACCGGCGCCTGCTCAGCAGTTTGCGGGCGCTGTTTCCGGGCGATGCGGCCGCTTTGCTGCGGCTGGAAGGCGACACGCTGGTGCCGCTCGCGATCGACGGGTTAAGCAGCGACACGCTTGGACGGCGTTTCCGTGTCAGCGACCACCCGCGCTTCGAGCAACTGCTGTCGCGGCCGGAGCCGACGCGTTTCGCCGCCGACTCCGACCTGCCGGATCCCTACGACGGCCTCGTGCAAGGCACGGCCGGGCACCTCGAAGTTCACGACTGCCTGGGCTGTCCGCTGTTCGTTCGCGGCCGTCCATGGGGTCTGCTCACGCTCGACGCGCTGGATCCGGCGCGCTTCGACAGCATCGACATGGCCTCGCTGCAGGCGTTTCTGGGTCTCGCCGCTGCCACCGTGAGCGTCGTCGAGCGAATCGATACGCTGGCGCGCAGCAGCGAGGAAGAGCGGCGCCGCGCGGAAGCTTACCGGCAGGCGAGCAGCCAGAGCCGGCGCGAGATGGTTGGCAGCAGCGAGGCTCACACGCAACTGGTTCAGGAAATCGAGGTCGTGGCCGGCAGTGACCTGACCGTGCTGATCACCGGCGAGACCGGCGTCGGCAAGGAACTCGTGGCCAACGCGATTCATGCGCTCTCGTCGCGGGCCAACAAGCCGCTCGTCAGTCTGAACTGCGCCGCGCTGCCCGACACGCTCGTCGAGAGCGAGCTGTTCGGGCATGTGCGCGGCGCGTTCTCCGGCGCGTCGTCGGACCGGCGCGGCAAATTCGAGCTGGCGGACGGCGGAACGATCTTTCTCGACGAGGTGGGAGAATTGCCCCTTCAGGTGCAGGCGAAGCTGTTGCGGGTGCTGCAGAACGGGCAGTTGCAGCGAATCGGCTCGGACCATGAGCACAAGGTCGACGTGCGGCTGATCGCGGCAACCAATCGCGATCTCGCCGAAGAGGTGCGCGCGGGACGGTTCCGCGCCGACCTCTATCATCGTTTGAGCGTCTATCCGCTACGCGTGCCGCCGCTGCGCGAACGCGGCCGCGATGTGCTGCTGCTCGCAGGGTTTTTCCTCGAGGAGAATCGTTCCCGGCTCGGCCTGCTGAGCCTGCGTCTTGCGGCGGATGCGCAAGCCATGCTGCTGCGCTACCCGTGGCCGGGCAACGTGCGTGAACTCGAGCACCTGATCGGGCGCAGCGCGCTCAAGGCGCTGGCCGCGAATCGCGAGCGCCGCCGGATCCTGACGCTGAGCGCCGCCGACCTGGCGTTGTCGTCCACACCGGACGAGACGAGCAACCAGACGCCCGTGCAGACAACCGGTGCCGGAACGAAGGACTTCCGCAGCGCGGTAACCGAGTTCGAGCGGGCCACCGTGCTCGACGCTCTCGCGCGCCATCACCAGAATTGGGCGGCTGTCGCGCGTGAGCTCGCCCTCGATCGGGCGAATCTGAACCGGCTGGCCAAACGGCTTGGCCTCAAATGAAGCGGCGGCGCAAACGGGCCGACGCCGCCGCTCGACCGTTATTCTGCGATCGAGAATCGCGCCGGGCGCTTTTGCGGCGCCTTGGTGGGACGCTCCACGCGCGCGGTGGCGCCGCGAATGAAGAGAATGGCGCAAATGGCCAGCATGGACCAGATGCAGAGAATGACCGTCAAAGTGCTCATTTCAGTTTTCGGGGTGGAGACTGCGATTGGGGCTGCCCGGCCTGCCGGCCGGTCAATGCGTCGTATGCGGGCCGCTGCCGTCGAACAGGAGTTCGTCGATCAGGCGCGTGGCCAGTGCCAGTTGCTGTTCGAGCGATGCGCGCGCGGCTTCGGCGCCCGCCGCGTCGCCGCGTGCAACCGCGTCGTGAGCCTGAGTTGCAAGGCACAACACGCTTTCCGACGCGAGGTGCAACCCGCGCATCGTTCCGGCGTCGGCGCCCGGCACCGGGCTGGTCCATTCGGTCGTCGAAACGGGCGGCAAGCCGGTTTCGAACTCGTTATCCTGGTCGTGGCGGGAAGACATTGTAGGTTCCTTGCTCGATGGGCACGCTGTGAGTGTGCGCTGGCACGCGGGGTTTCAATCGGTCGAACAAAAGCCTGTTTTTTGGTCAATCTGCGGTAGTTGGGAAATCGAAGTATTCCGCTGAAGAATACTCGCCCGGCGGCCGCCAATCAACCCGTGCGGCGCCGCCGGCGCTCCGTCCTTCCTCGTCCATCACTCCGGCTTCTTTCCGCCCGGCCCATCCTGCGACTCCAGCGCGGCAACCATCTCCCGCACCGCGGTCCGAAGTTCCGGCACATAGCGCCGTTTCGCCTCCGCGAGCGTTACTGCCCGCGACAGAAACACCACGTTCAGACTCCCCAGCACGCGCTCGCGCGAAACGATCGCAACGGCGACCGCACCGATCTTGCTCTGCGCCGACCAGTCGCCGTGATTGGAGCCAAAGCCGTCCGCGCGCACCCGCTTGACCAGGCTTTTTATCAACCTGTCGTTCGCGGCGAGCGCCTTCTGTTCTTCACCGCCGGCACCGGAGCGCAGCAAGTCGAGAATCTCCTCGCGCTCCTCGTCGGGACACATTGCAAAGTAGGCGCGCCCCGCAGCCGTCAGCAGAATCGGCAAGCGGCGGCCCACCATTGAACGGTGAAACGAGAGCGGACTGAAGCGGTGCGTCGTCTCGCGGATGATCATCGCGTCGCCGTCCGGCGTGGTCAGATCCGAAGGCCACGCAACGCGCTGCAGCAACTGCCCCATGATCGGCGGCGCGATCGTCGCAATCCGTTCGTTATCCGTAAAACCTTCGCTCAACGAACGAACCTTCAGCGTCAATCGGAAACTGTCGTCCGACGCGCTGCGCCGCACGAAGCCTTCTTCCATCAACGTCTCCAGCAGCCGCCGCGCGGTGGTGCGATGCAGGCCCGTCAGCTCGCTGATCTGCTGGCTGGTGGCGCGGCCGCTGTCCATGGAATTGAGCGCCTGGAGCACTTGCAAGCCACGCGCGAGACCCCGCACATTCGTATACTTTGTCACCAAAAAACCTCGATAAATCAACTATGTGCATTGTATGCACATTTTTCACAAATTGTTGAGGGCATCCGGCGCGAGTCCTAGACTGCGAGCAAATCAACAATTCAAGGAGACGCGAGAGGCCGCATCCCATGCGCGACTTTTTCGCCATGGCGATACGCAATCGTCCCCGTGCTCTCCCTGGATATTTCACACAAGTCCGCTATCTGAAGCGGCGGCGCGCCGTGCCGCTCGCGTCAAAGGAGACAGTATGTACCCGTCCAATGATCCGGCGACCGCAAGCGGTCGCAGTGAAACCGTGTGCGCCGATGTCGCGATCATCGGCGCCGGACCCGTCGGTTTGATGATCGCCAACTACCTGGGCTTGCAGGGCGTGCGCGTGGTGCTGCTGGAAAAGCTCGAACAGATCATCGACTATCCGCGCGCCATCGGCCTCGACGATGAAGCGCTACGCGTGTTCCAGTCCGTCGGCCTGGCCGACGTGCTGTTGCCGCATACCACACCAGACCACTGGATGCGTTTTGTCACGCACAGCGGGCATTGCTTCGCGTCGATCGAACCGCGCACCGACGAGTTCGGCTGGTCGCGCCGCAATGCATTCATTCAGCCGCTCGCGGATCGTGTGTTGTACGAAGGGTTGCGCCGCTTCCCGCATGTCCGGGTGCTGTTCGGCACGAACGTGAGCGGGTTCACACAGGACCAGAGCGGCGTGACGATCGCGGCGGAGGACGCGAAAGGCGGCCGCCGCACGGTGCGCGCGTCGTACATGGTCGGCGCGGACGGTGGCAACAGCTTCGTGCGCCGCATGCTCGACGTGCCGTTCGAGGGGAGGACCAAGCCGAATCAATGGATCGTGGTGGACGTGCGCAACGATCCGATCGGCTCGCCGCACGTGTACATGCATTGCGATCCGCAGCGGCCGTACGTATCGGCGGCGTTGCCGCACGGCATTCGCCGCTTCGAATTCATGGTGATGCCGGGCGAAACCGAAGAGGAACTGTCCAAGCCGGAGAACATGGCCGCGCTGATCCGCAAGGTGGTGGCCGATCCGCAGAAGGTGGACTACATCCGCAAGCGCGTCTATACGCACAATGCGCGGCTCGCGAGCCGCTTTCGCGTGGACCGCGTGCTGCTGGCCGGCGACGCCGCGCACATCATGCCGGTCTGGCAAGGGCAGGGCTATAACAGCGGGATTCGCGACGCGAGCAATCTCGGCTGGAAGCTGGCGATGGTGGTCAAGCAACTCGCCGGCGAGGCATTGCTCGACACCTACACGGCGGAGCGCCGCGCGCACGCCCGCTCGATGATCCATCTTTCGGAAGTGGCCGGCGACATCTTCGCGCCGACGAGCCGCTTCGGCATCAAGTTCCGCGACGCCTTCGTGCGCACCTTCAACGTGATCCCCGCCATGAAGCGCTACTTCGTGGAGATGCGTTTCAAGCCGATGCCGCGCTATGAAACGGGCGTCGTATTGCTCACGGAGCGCAAACGCAAGCACGGTGTGCTGGCTCGCGTGCTGGAGCGCTCCGGCCATTCCGCACCCGGCCGGCTGCTCGGCCTGATGAGCGAAAAGCGCGAGTCCCTGCTCGGCCGCCTCGTCTATGGCCGTGATCCGCTGTGTCATTCGCCGGTCGGGCGCATGTTCATTCAGCCGCGTGTGCGGACAGTGGACGGCGGCGTCACGCGTCTCGACGACGTGCTCGGCAATCGCTTCGCGATCATCGGCTGGGGTTCGGATCCCACGTTCGGGTTGTCGCCGCTCGCGCGCGAAACCTGGCAGCGCCTCGGCGGCTGCTTCGTGCTCGCCAAGCCCGATACCCAGCTCGCTTTTCATGACGACGTGCCTGACGGCGTGATCGCCATCGGCGACGTGCAGGGCCGTCTGAAGGAGTGGTTCGCGCGCGTGCCGGAATCCGTGGTGCTGCTGCGGCCCGATCGTTTCGTGGCGGGCATGTGCACGCCGCAGCAGGTGTCGGCGTGCATCGGCGAACTCGCGCTCAAGCTGACATTGAAGGCCGGCGAGCGTGCCGCCGCCACGGTCGCGGCGAGCAACCCGGCTGAGGCGTCCGTAAGCGATGTCGCCGTGGCGGCGGGAGCCTGACATGCCGATGTTGCTCGAATGTCTTTCCCACACGCCGCTCGCCGGCTATTGCGACCCGGCGCCCGAGATCGTCGCGGAAGTCGGGCGGATTCACGCCGCGGCGCGCGCACGCGTTGCCGCCTTCGACCCGCAACTGGTCGTCGTGTTCGCGCCGGACCATTACAACGGTTTCTTCTACGACGTGATGCCGCCGTTCTGCATCGGCGCCTCGGCGAGCGCGATCGGCGACTTCGGCAGTCTGGCGGGTCAGCTTGCGGTACCCGCCGGCACCGCGCTCGATCTCGCACAAGCCGCGCTCGAAGCCGATGTCGACGTTGCCGTGTCGTACCGCATGCAGGTCGATCACGGTTGCGCGCAGGCGCTGGAGATTCTCACGGGCGCACTGGATCGTTATCCGGTCGTGCCGGTGTTCATCAACTCGGTTGCGCCGCCCATGGCGTCGTGCCGCCGTGCGCGTTTGCTCGGCGACGCGCTGGGGCGCCGCCTCGCGCTGATGAATCAACGCGTGCTGTTGATCGGCTCCGGCGGTATTTCGCACGAACCGCCGGTGCCGGAACTGGCGGGCGCAACGGACGAAGTCGCCGAGCGGCTGATTGCCGGCCGCAATCCGTCGGCGCAAGCGCGGGCGGCGCGCGAGGCTCGCACCGTCGCGGCGGCCCGCGCGTTCGCCGCGGGCGACAGCCGCCTGCATCCGCTCAATCCCGAGTGGGACCGCGCGTTCCTGAGGCTGCTCGAAGAAGGGGAGTTGCCCGCACTCGACGGCTTCACCGACACAGCGATCACGCGCGCCGCCGGCAAGTCCGCGCACGAGGTGCGCACGTGGATTGCCGCGTTCGGCGCGTTGCAGGCGCACGGACCCTATCGCGCGACGCTCGATTACTACCGGCCGATCCCCGAGTGGATCGCGGGCTTCGGCGCGATGCACGCGCGGCCCATTGCCGAAACCGTTTGACGAATCACGGAACCCGCCATGAACCACCAAAGCCATGCTGAAGCGCTAGCCCTGCGGCTGCGCGAATCCGAGCGCACTCGTCAGACCATCGCGCCGTTGCGCGACGACGAGCGCTTCGTCCAACTGAATGCAGCCGACGCCGCCGGGTTCGCCTACGCCGTCCAGCAGACCAACGTCCAGGCGCGCGTGGGCGCCGGCGAGCGCATCGTCGGGCGCAAGATCGGTTTGACCTCGCCCGCGGTGCAACGCCAGCTCGGCGTCGCGCAACCGGACTTCGGCGCGCTGTTCGCGTCGATGGCTTATGGCGACAGCCAGCCGATCCCGCTCGGCGAACTGATTCAGCCGAAGGTCGAGGCGGAAATCGCGCTCGTGCTCGAACACGATCTCACGCATGAAAAGCACACCTACGCCGACCTGATTCGCGCGACCGCCTATGCGGTCGCCGCCATCGAGGTCGTGGACAGCCGCATCGAGGGCTGGAATATCCGCTTTGTCGATACCGTCGCGGACAACGCGTCGAGCGCGCGCTTCGTGCTCGGCAGCCGCCCGGTGCTGCTGCGCGACGTCGATCTGGCGGCGTGCGCGATGACCCTCTCGAACGAGGCCGAAGCGCTCTCGCGCGGCAACGGCGCAGCGTGCCTGGGCAATCCGCTGAACGCCGCCGTGTGGCTCGCGGACCGCATGCAGCAGCTCGGCACGCCGCTGCGAGCCGGCGATGTCGTCCTGACCGGCGCGCTCGGTCCGATGGTCGCGGTGACGCAGCCCGGCACTTTCAGCGCGCAGATCGAAGGCCTCGGCAGCGTTCGCGCGACTTTCTCCGCATAAGCATTCACCCGATTGAGGACTGACATGGCAAGCGAAAAACTCAAGGCCGCGATCATCGGCTCCGGCAACATCGGCACCGATCTGATGATCAAGATCATGCGGCACGGCGAGCATCTGGAGGTGGCGGCGATGGTCGGCATCGACGCGGCGTCCGACGGTCTCGCGCGCGCCGCGAGGCTGGGCGTCGCGACCACGCACGAAGGCGTGGAAGGGCTGACGCGTCTGCCGGTGTTCAACGACATCGACTTCGTGTTCGACGCGACCTCCGCCGGCGCGCATGTGAAAAACGACGCGTTCCTGCGCGCGCTGAAACCGGACATCCGCCTGATCGATTTGACGCCTGCCGCGATCGGTCCGTATTGCGTGCCGGTCGTGAATCTCGACGCGTATATCGACAGCCGCAACGTCAACATGGTGACGTGCGGCGGTCAGGCAACGATTCCGATGGTGGCCGCGGTCTCGCGCGTGGCGAAGGTGCATTACGCGGAAATCGTCGCGTCGATCAGCAGCAGGTCGGCCGGTCCCGGTACGCGCGCGAATATCGACGAGTTCACCGAAACGACTTCGAAGGCGATCGAAGCGGTGGGCGGCGCGGCCAAAGGCAAAGCGATCATCGTGCTCAATCCGGCCGAGCCGCCGGTGATGATGCGCGACACGGTCTACGTGCTGTCGGATCTCGCCGCGCAGGCGCAAGTGGAAGCCTCGATCGAAGCCATGGCCGCCGCCGTGCATGCGTATGTGCCGGGCTATCGCCTGAAGCAGAAGGTGCAGTTCGACGAGATCGCCGCCGACGCGCCGCTGAACATTCCGGGCCTTGGCCGCTTCAGCGGTTTGAAGACCTCGGTGTTCATCGAGGTGGAAGGCGCGGCGCATTACCTGCCGGCGTATGCGGGCAATCTCGACATCATGACCTCGGCCGCGCTCGCGACCGCGGAGCGCATGGCGCAATCCCTCGTGCAGGCATAAGGAGACGCTTCTCATGGACAAGAAACTGTATATCTCCGACGTGACGCTGCGTGACGGCAGCCACGCGATCCGTCATCAGTATTCGATCGACAACGTGCAGCGGATCGCCCGCGCGCTCGACAAGGCGAAGGTGGACAGCATCGAGGTCGCGCATGGCGACGGCTTGCAAGGCTCGAGTTTCAACTACGGCTTCGGCGCGCATAGCGACCTCGAATGGATCGAGGCGGTCGCGGACGTGGTCGAGCACGCGCAGATCGCCACGCTGCTGTTGCCGGGCATCGGCACGATTCACGATCTGAAGGCGGCGTACCAGGCCGGCGCGCGCATCGTGCGGGTCGCGACGCACTGCACCGAGGCGGACATTTCGAAGCAGCACATCGAATACGCGCGCGAACTCGGCATGGACACGGTCGGCTTCCTGATGATGAGCCACATGACCACGCCGGAGAACCTCGCCGTCGAAGCAAAGAAGATGGAACAGTACGGCGCGACCTGCATCTACGTGGTCGACTCCGGCGGCGCGATGAACATGAACGATGTGCGCGCGCGCTTTCGCGCATTGAAGGCCATGCTGAAGCCGCAGACGAAGACCGGCATGCACGCGCACCACAACCTGAGCCTCGGCGTCGCGAACTCGCTCGTCGCCGTGGAAGAAGGTTGCGACCGCATCGATGCGAGTCTCGCGGGCATGGGCGCGGGTGCGGGCAATGCGCCGCTGGAAGTGTTCATTGCCGCGGCCGAACGCGCCGGCTGGCACCACGGCACCGATCTCTACACGCTGATGGATGCCGCCGACGAGATCGTGCGGCCGCTGCAGGACCGTCCGGTGCGCGTGGACCGTGAAACGCTGGCGCTCGGTTATGCGGGCGTGTATTCGAGCTTCTTGCGGCACGCCGAAGTGGCCGCAAAGAAGTACGGGCTGAAAGCCGTCGACATTCTCGTCGAACTGGGCAAGCGGCGCATGGTCGGCGGCCAGGAAGACATGATCGTCGACGTGGCGCTCGACCTGAAACGCGCGGCCAGCGTCTAGCGCATTGGTTCAGAAGCCGGGCGGCCGTCCGCGTCGTCCACCCCACCCAGCGTTATCGCCGGCAAGAGCGATGCTGAAAACACATTGGAGACTTTTTATGCAGCGATCAACCAACACTCGCCCCACCGGTGCCGTCACGATCGGCCTCTGCCTGATCGTCGCGTTACTGGAAGGGCTGGACCTGCAATCGACCGGCGTCGCCGCGCCGCGCATGGCCCGCGAATTCCATCTCGCGGTCGCGCAGATGGGCTGGGCATTCAGCATCGGCGCGCTCGGCCTGCTGCCGGGCGCCGCGATCGGCGGACGGCTCGCCGACAAGCTCGGCCGCAAGCGCGTACTGATGCTGTCGGTCGCGCTGTTCGGCATCTTCTCGATCGCCACTACGCAGGTGTGGGACTTGAACAGTTTGCTGGCCGCGCGCTTTCTCACCGGGCTCGGGCTCGGCGCCGCGATGCCGAACCTGATCGCGTTGTGCTCGGAAGCGGCGTCGCCGGATCAACGCAACACGGCGGTGGGCGCGATGTATTGCGGCATGCCGTTCGGTGCGGCGCTCGCGGCGGTGATCGGCATCGTCAGTCCGGGCGATGCGAGCTGGCGGCATATCTTCTACGTGGGCGGCGTGGGACCGCTGCTGGTGCTGCCGTTGCTGGCGCTCTACATGCGCGAGTCGGCGCATTTCGTCGCCGCGCGCCCGGCCGCGGGCGGCGCGCGCGGGATGGGCGAGGCGCCGTCCGGCATCGCGCAGGCCTTGTGGAAGGAAGGGCGGGCCGGTACGACCGTCGCGTTGTGGATCAGCTATCTGGGCACGTTGATCGTCCTGTACTTCCTGATCAACTGGCTGCCGTCGCTGGTGTTGAGCCGTGGGCTCTCGCGCGTGCAATCCAGCGTCGTGCAGATGATGTTCAACATCGGCGGCGGCATCGGGGCGATCGTGATCGCGAGCCTGATGGATCGCATCGGCAAGCGGCGCACCGTGACCGGCATGTATCTGGGCATCGCCGCGGCATTGGCGGCGCTCGTCGCCGCGAACGGCGGCGTGTCCATGGCGTGCGGCGGTTTGCTCGCGGGGCTGTTTCTCGTCGGCGGACAGTCGGTGTTGTATGCGCTCGCGAGCAGCATCTATCCGACCCACGTGCGTGGCACCGGCGTGGGCGCGGCGGTGGCGGTAGGGCGCATGGGCTCGATTCTCGGGCCTTTGATCGCGGGGCAGTTGCTGGCGATCGGGCAGAGTGCGTCCGTGCTGCTGAGCGCGAGCATTCCGTTGATCGCCGTCGCGGCGATCTCGGCGTGGCTCGTGGTGGACAAGTCCGCGCCTGTTTATGCGCCGGCGACCGCGCAATAGCGCAAGGGCGCAAGCGCGCAACCGTCGCATAGCGCCATCGAATCCGGATCGCGCGCCCCCGCGTAGCGTGCGCGCTCAACCAACTCTCTTCAGACAAAGGAAAGCACCATGACCTCGAATGTATCGGCCATCACCGAAGCATCGACCAGCAGATTCGTGCGTATCAAGGAGGGCGATCGCGACGTGCAGTTGCACTACAACGACGCCGGACAGGGCGCCGAAACCGTGGTGATGCTGCACGGCTCGGGCCCCGGCGCGAGCGGCTGGGCGAACTTCAACCGCAATGTCGAGCCGCTCGTCGCCGCGGGCTACCGGGTCATCCTGATGGACTGCCTGGGTTGGAGCAAAAGCGATCCGGTGGTGTGCGACGGCTCGCGTTCCGAACTCAACGCGCGTTCGTTGCAAGGCCTGCTCGACGCGCTCGACATTGAACGCGTGCACATCATCGGTAACTCGATGGGCGGCCATAGCGCCGTGGCATTCGCGCTCGCCAATCCGCGGCGTGTCGGCAAACTGGTGCTGATGGGCGGCGGCACCGGCGGCCCGAGCCAGTTCGTGCCGATGCCGACGGAAGGCATCAAGCTGCTGCAAGGCCTGTATCGCGAACCGACGATTGAAAACCTGAAGCGGATGATGAACGTGTTCGTGTTCGACGCCCAGGCATTGACCGACGATCTGATGCAGGCGCGGCTCGACAATATGCTCGCGCGTCGTGATCACCTGGAAAACTTCGTGAAGAGTCTCGCGGCGAATCCGAAGCAGTTCAACGACTTCGGTCCGCGCCTGGGCGAAATTGCGGCGCCGACGCTGGTGATCTGGGGGCGCGACGATCGCTTCGTGCCGATGGATGTGGGTTTGCGTCTGGTTGCCGGCATGCAGAATGCCGAGATGCATATTTTCAGCCGCTGCGGTCACTGGGCGCAGTGGGAGCATGCGGAGAAATTCAACCGCATGGTGGTGGATTTTCTGGCGCACTGAGGCGCGGCGCCGATGGGCATCGACAGGCGCCGCGTGCAGACACGCGAGCGCCAAAGTGTTCCGGACTGCGATCTTATTGCGTACCGGTCTGCGCCGGTGCCTGCGGAGCCGGGGTGACCCGCGCCGATTGCCGCACCAGTTCCTGTGTCATTGCTGCGCCGACGGGGTTCGAGCCGCGGTGGTCCTGGCTGACCGGGGCGGTCTGCATGGGCGGCGGCATCGGCAGCGACGGGTCGGGTTTGGAAGATTCCTTGACGAGCTGTTCCGTCATGGCTGCCGCGACGGCATTCGAGCCGTGCCGGCTCAGATCGTCGCGCGCACGGCCGACAGGCTGCGCCGTGTCTGCTTTCGCCGCGGCAGGTTCGCGTGTTTGCACCGATGTGCTCGCGTGGCCCGGCTGCTTATGCCGTGAGATTTGCGGACGCGCTTCCGTTTGCGCGTCGGTGGCAATGGGGGCCGGTATGGACGGGGACGGCGCCGCCGCCGCGATCTGACCCGTACTGTTCGCGGAGGGCGAAGTGGGAACCACATTGCCTGCGATCACGTGCGTGCCGTCCACGCGCGGACCCACGGCCGTCGTCGTGACGGAGTTGGTCGTCACCGCGTCTGGCGCGGCGTCGGAGTGCTCGCCTTTAGGGAGAAGCTGGTAAGAGATGAATCCCACGTCCACCAGAACCAGCGCGATAATCAACGCCTTGCCTGTATTCGTCATATCCAAAACCGAGTCGTTCGAGTGAGATGATCGAGTCATGATAATCGAACGCCAAAAAACATTCTGCGCGGGCGTTTTGCAATGCGATTTATGCGGTTTTCTCCACACGTATTGACACCGTTCTGACACCCTTCGTTAGTGAGTTCATCAAATCGTTCGTCAAGCGCCGGCGGGCTCCGCGCGTTTCACCGCGAAGTCCCAGCGTTGCGCCTGCGCGGTCTCGACTTTGGCGGGCAATAATCCGGCCTGGAAGAACGTGTCCGCGATCTTCTGCTGTTCACCGAAATTCTGTGCAACGACGGGACGCACCAGATAACTCCGGCGGGCATTCGCACGTTCGATCGTGGCGGCGTCGAGTCCCCAGATCGGCGCAAGTGTCTGGGCAGCCTGCTGAGGATGCGCGCGCAACCAGACGCCGGCCTGCGTCAACTGGTCGAACACGATCTGGATGACCTCGGGATGCGCCGCCGCGAACCGGTTCGACGCGAGGTAGTAGCGCTGGTACGACGCGAGTCCCTTGCCGTCCGCGAGAATGCGCACGTCGGCATCGCGGTCGACGGATGCCACGTACGGATCCCAGGTGACCCACGCATCGACGCTGCCGCGCTCGAAGGCCGCGCGGCCGTCGGCCGGCGTGAGGTAGCTGATCCGCACGTCCGCGGGCGCGAGCCCCGCCTTGATGAGCGCCGCGAGCAGCAGATAGTGGCTGCCGGCGGCCTTGGTCACGGCAATGCGCTTGCCCTTGAGATCGGCGAGCGTATGCAGCGCGCCATCCTGTTTGACGATGCCCGCCTGGGCACCCGGCGACGGCGCTTCCTGCGCGACATAGACGAATCGCGCATGCGCGGCTTGAGCAAAGATCGGTACGGTGTCGGCGACGTCCGCGCTGAAATCCACGGCCTCGACATTGAGCGCCTCGGTCAAGGGCAAACCGCTCGAAAACTCATTCCACGACACGCGCACACCCAACGGCGCGAGGGCCTTGTCGAGCGACCCGCTCGCCTTGAGCAGCGTGGTCAACGTCGACGACTTCTGATAGCCGATCCGCAGCGCGGTCGGCTCTGCGTTGGTGGCCGACGTTTGCGGGTAGCCGCGCGGCGCGAGCGTGCTGAGCGAGGAAGCCAGCGCGACGCGGATAAAAGCCCGTCTGGTGAGGAGCGCCATGGTTCATAGTCCTTGAGTCGAATCTGAAGGGAAGGCCAATCGACCATCCTGGCAACGACCCTGCGCTGCGCGAACTGACCGTTTCAGCTAAACATCGAAGGCCAGCGCATAAGCACGGCGATGCGTGGGGAAGCCGGCTCCGGCGTGACGAATCGCATCGGCCATTGAATGCAAAAGATAAATATTGATTCGATATAAACATATCGAAAGAGAATAATTCTCCTGGGCCGTCTTGATCGCTACGCTTGCGGGCATATCGTCAGAGAGGACCTATGGCCGCTTCCACTTCCACGTCGTTTCTCGCACGGCGGCGCGCGCTCAAACGCCTGAGCGCTGTGCCGGCATTCGCCGCGTCAGGCGCATTCGATTCGCTCGCTGCTCATGCCGCCGAACTCGCGCCGGTCACACTCGTACTCGGCGATCAGGCGGGCGGTACGCGTGCGTTGGCCGAAGCCGCCAAGGTGCTCGACGGCGCGCCGTACGCGTTTCGTTGGGCCAACTTTCAGGGCGCGGCGCCGCTCTTCGAAGCGCAGCGCGCGGGCGCCGTCGATCTTGCGCCGGCCGGCGATCTGCCGGTGCTTGCCGCAGCCGTCGGCGACCCGACGCTGAAGATCGTCGCGACGCGCGTCGGTTCCGGCGAGCAACTCGGCATTCTGGTCGCGCAGGACTCGAAGATTCGCACGGTCGCGGATCTGAAAGGACGCACGGTGTTCGTTTCATCGGCGCGGGGCAGCATTTCGCAGTTTCAGCTCTACGGTGCACTAGCCGAAGCCGGTCTCTCGAAGGAGGACGTCAACGTCCGTTTCATTCTCCCCGTCGATGCGTTTGCCGCGTTCGCGTCCGGTTCGATCGAGGTGTGGGCCACGTTCGATCCTTATTACGGCATCGCCGTGCAGCGCGGCGCGCGCATTCTGCGCGACGGCGCCGGCATCAATAGCGGACTGGGTTTTATCACAGCATCCGGCACGGCCCTGGCGGAACCGCGCAAGCGCGCGGCGATTGCCGATGTGCTGCTGCGGTTCCAGCGCGCGGGCGATTGGGCACTCGCGAATCCCGACACCTACGCGCAAATCTATGCGACGCTGACACGTGCGCCGCTCGATGCCGCAAAGCGCATCACGCAGCGCGCGGCGCTGAAACAGCACTTTGTCGACGAGACGGATATCGGCGCATTGCAGAAGGTCGCCGACAGCGCCAGCCGCGATGCCATTCTGCCGCGGCGCATCGACGTGCGCGCGATTTCCGACACCCATATTGCGAACGGGTGACACGCGCGCACCGATAACCTGACATGAGCGGGCCGGGCGTGCGGCGCGCTCACGCTGCCGGCGTGTTCACGGCATATTGGGGTTTCACCGGAGCATAACGTGACGTCATGGGTCCTCAAACAATTCGGGCGTTGTCGCGGATAATTAGACTCACTATATTGGGCTCGACGATGCATGACATCGACGATATGTTCGCTCAACCGTTTCGAGGACCCCGTCGTGATCAAAAAGCCCATGTTGCGCCCGCTTGCCGCTGTTCTGATCCTCGGCGTCGCGAATCTCGCGCCCGCAGGTTTGACGTCCGCGTTTGCCGCCGCCGGCAAGATTACCTTCGTCTCGCAAGGCGGAACCTATCAGGAAGCGCAGACCAAGGCGATTCTCGACCCGGCCGCGAAGCTGCTCAATATCACCGTGAACCAGGACAGCATTCCTGACGCGTGGCCGCAGATCAAAGCCCAGGCCGCCACCGGCAAGCCGATCTGGGACGTGGTCGACACGCCGACCTCCAACTGCCTGCGCGGCGGCAAGGAAGGACTGCTGGAAAAGCTCGACTTCTCGAAGATCCCGAATGGCGCGGCCATGCCGGAGAAATACCGGACGCCGTACTCGGTCGCGTACGAGTTCTATTCGACGGTGATCGGCTACAACAAGAAGACGTTGAAGAAGGTGCCGCAGAGCTGGGCCGATTTCTGGAACGTGAAGGCGTTCCCCGGCACCCGTGCGCTGCGCAACGATCCGCAGACCGTGCTCGAAGCGGCGCTGCTCGCCGACGGCGTGCCGCGCGACAAACTCTATCCTCTCGACGTCGATCGCGCGTTTAAGAAGCTGCAGCAGATCAAGCCGGACGTGACCGTCTGGTGGACCTCGGGTGGCCAGTCAGCGCAATTGCTGCACGACGGCGAGGTCGATATGACGATGATCTGGAACGGCCGCGCGAGCGCGGTGCGCAAGGACAATCCCGATGTCGATTTCACGTACAACGACGGCATTCTGCAAAACACGCAGTTGTGCGTGCTGAAGAACGCGCCCAATCTGCCCGACGCGATCAAGTTCATCAACGCCGCGGTCTCGCCGGAGTTGCAGGCCAACTTGCCGCTCTATATCGACTACGGGCCGGGCAATCCGGCGGCATTCAAGACGGGCAAGATCGATGCGAAGCGCGCGAGCGAGTTGCCGAGCTCGCCGGAGAATGCGTCGAAGCAGGCGCTGATGTCGGAGGAATGGTGGGCGTCGGATGCCGGCGTTCAGGCGAAAGCGCGCTGGCTCAAGTTCATGCAGTAAGCCCAGCGTCTTCTTGTGCGCGTCGTGTGCGGGACCCGAGGCCGTTGCACGCCAGGATCCCGCCGCGTTCGACTCCCGGCGCATTTTCGCGCGTCCCGCACGGCTTAACGTCTGCGCATTCCCAACGTGATCGACTATCTGATTCTCGGCGGCGGCTCGGCCGGCTGCGTGCTCGCCGCGCGCCTGTCCGAGGACGCCGGCAAGACCGTCTGCCTCGTCGAGGCGGGCCGCAATATCTCGCGGACGGACATGCCCGCGGCGGTGCGCAGCCGCTATCCCGGCCGCGCCTATCTCGACACCGCGAACATCTGGCAGCGGCTGAAAGCACGCATGAGCACGTCGAGCGCGACGCGCCGTTACGAGCAGGCACGCCTGCTCGGCGGCGGCTCGGCGATCAACGCGCTGATGGCCAATCGCGGCGCGCCGGCCGACTACGACGAATGGCACGCACTCGGCGCGCACGGCTGGCATTGGAGCGCCTGCCTGCCGTACTTCCGCAAGCTCGAAACCGATTGCGATTTCAGCGGCGCGCTGCATGGCGAGAGCGGGCCGGTGCGCATCCAGCGCACGCCGTGGACGCGCATCTCGCCATTCGTGCGCGCCGTGCTCGCCACGCTCGACGCGCGCGGCCACACGCGGCGTGACGACCAGAACGGCGAGTGGCGGGACGGCACGTTCATTGGCGCGATCGCTGTGAGCGAAGCGGGCGAGCGGATCCCGACTTCGGTCTGCTATCTCGACGACGCCGTGCGAGCGCGCCCGAATCTCACGATCCGCACGCAAACGCTGGTCGAACGCGTGCTGTTCGACGGCAAGCAGGTGATCGGCGCGCGCGTCATTGGTGAGGACGGCCGGAGCGAAGCGTTGCGCGCGAAACATGTGATCGTTTGCTCGGGCGCGATCCACAGTCCGGCGCTTCTGATGCGAAGCGGCATCGGCCCCGCTGCCGAACTCGCCGCGCTGGGTATCGAGGTGGTGGCGGATCGAGGCGGTGTCGGCGGCAATCTGATGGAGCATCCGTCGATTGCGGTGTCGGCGGTTCTGCCGCGCGCGGCCCGCGCGTTATATCCCGACGAGCATCACGAGCAGGCCATCGTGCGCTTTTCGTCCGGCGTGAGCGGGGCGTTGCCCGGCGACATGCATGGCGCGATTCTCTCGCGTTCGGGCTGGCATTCGGTCGGCCTGCGGCTCGGCACGATCTTCTTCTGGGTGAACAAGTCGTACTCGCGCGGCCGTGTGACGCTCGCGTCGGCCGATCCGCGCGACGAGCCCGCTGTCGACTTCAACATGCTCTCCGACGCACGCGATCTCGAACGCCTCAAGCTCGCGCTGCGCTTCGGCGCCCGCACGCTTGCCGATCCGATGATGGCGCGGCACCGCACCACGCTGCTGCCGTCGAGCTATTCACCGCGCGTCGCGAGCGTGGCGGTGCCGGGGGCGTGGAATGCATTGCAGCGCGGTCTGCTGAGCGCGCTGCTGGACCTCGCCGGGCCGTTGCGGGCATGGCTGGTGCGGCGTGTGGTCACGCAAGGTGTGACGCTCGACGCACTGCTCGCCGACGATCACGCGTTGACGCGATTCGTGACCCGCTCGGTGGGCGGCACCTGGCATCCGTCGGGAACCTGCCGCATGGGCGCCGCCGACGATGCGTTCGCGGTATGCGACGCGCGCGGCGCGGTCTATGGCGTCAGCGGACTTTATGTGTGCGACGCGTCGCTAATGCCGTCGATACCGTGTGCGAACACGAATGTGCCAACCATCATGATCGCGGAGCGTATCGCGGATATGTTGCGCGGCCGTGCCTGAGTGCGATGCCGGGCCGCCGCATGGCAACGTGGCGACCCGGCAAGCGGTAAGCGCTAAGTGATGAGCGGCCAGCCGGACCCAGCAGGGCCCGCGCAAGCTCAGTCGCCAAACCCCACGATCCCCTTCACTTCGAGAAACGCCTCGAGCCCCCATTCCGCGTATTCGCGGCCGTTGCCCGACTGCTTGTAGCCGCCGAACGGCGAGCCCGCATCCCACGACGGATAGTTCAGATACACGCTGCCCGCGCGGAGCCTGAACGCCACGCGCCGCGCACGCTCCAGATCGGCGGATTGAACGTAGGCCGCGAGCCCGAACGGACTGTCGTTGGCAATCGCGATCGCGTCTTCCTCATCGCGGTACGGCATGATCGCGAGTACCGGGCCGAAAATTTCTTCACGCGCGATCGTCATGGCAGGGCGCACATCGGCGAACACGGTCGGTTGCACGTAATAGCCGCGTTCCAGACCCGGCGGGCGGCCGAGGCCACCCGTCACGACATGCGCGCCTTCGTCGATGCCCGCCGCAATCAGCCGCTCCACGCGCTCGAACTGCACGCCGCTGACAACCGGACCCATGGTCGTGCGCTCGTGGTCGGCCGGGCCGACGCGCTGCGCTTGCGCCGCGCGCCGCGCGATCGCCACCGCTTCATCATGGCGCGCCGCGGGCACGAGCATGCGCGTGGGCGCGTTGCACGACTGGCCGCTGTTGTTGAAGCACGAGTTCACGCCCGCCGTGACAGCCGCTTCGAAATCGACGTCGTCCAGCAGAATGTTCGCGGACTTGCCGCCCAGTTCCTGATGCACACGCTTGACGGTCGGCGCCGCGAGCTTCGCAATCTCGACCCCCGCGCGTGTCGAACCGGTGAACGACACCATATCGACATCGGGATGCGCGGCGAGCGCCGCGCCGACAGTCGGGCCGTCGCCGTTGACGAGATTGAAGACGCCCGGCGGCACGCCCGCCGCGTCGAGTATCTCCGCGAAAAGCAACGCATTGAGTGGCGTGACTTCGCTGGGCTTGAGCACCATCGTGCAACCCGCCGCGATGGCGGGTGCGGCCTTGCAGACGATCTGATTGATCGGCCAGTTCCACGGCGTGATGAGCGCGACCACGCCGACGGGTTCGTGATTGACGAGCGTGGTCCCCTTTCTGCGCTGCCATGCGAAGGTTTCGCACGTGCGGATCAGCTCTTCGAGATGCCGCCGCCCGATGCCCGCCTGCCACGCACGCGCCATCGCGCGTGGCGCGCCGAGTTCGCGTGAGATGGTGTCGCCCATTTCATCCTGACGTTCGAGAAACACTTCGAGAATGCGGCGGATCAATGCGAGGCGCTCGGCCGGCGTGGTCTGCGAGAACGACACGAATGCGCGTTTCGCGGCGGCGACCGCGCGATCGGCATCGGCGGGCGTACCCATCGCCACTTCCGCGAAGGCTTGCTCGGTGCAAGGATCGACCACGGCGCGGCGCGCGTTGCCCGACGGCTCGACCCAGGCGCCGTCGATATAGAACTTCAGTGCATTGATCATGTTATTGCTGTTGTCAGAGAAAAGTTAGGCGCGCGCCGCGCCGGAGCGGCGGCTTACCACGACGATCATCACGAGGCACAGCGTGAGCGCCGTGAGCATCGTGCTGATCGCGGCAATGGTCGGATCGATCTCGTCGCGCAGCGTCACGAACATGCGGCGCGTCAGCGTCTGGTTCGAACCGCCCGACACGAACAGCGCGACCACCGTTTCGTCGAGCGCCTGAATGAACACGAACACCGCGCCCGAAATCACGCTGGCCTTGATCTGCGGCAGCGTCACCGTCATGAAGCTGCGAAAACGATTCATGCCGAGGCTGCGCGCAACCATTTCCTGCGTGCGGTCGAAGGTGCGCAGATCGGCGCCGACCGAAATCAGCACATACGGCAGCCCGAGCATCGTATCGGCGAGAATCAGGCCGCCAAGCGTATTCACGTAGCCCGCCTGAGAGTACACGAAGAACACGCCTACCGCGACGATGATGATCGGCACCATCAGCGGCAGCATCAGCAGCGTGCGCAGATAGCGCATGATCCAGTGGCTGCCGTTCTGGATCGCGTACGCGGCGGCCACGCCGAGCGGCGTGGCAATCAGCGCGGCGCAAATCGAAGCGGTGAGCGTGGTGCGCGCGGCGTCGATCCAGGCGGGGTTGTCGAAGAACGCGTGATACCAGCGCAGCGAGTAGGCGGGCGGCGGGAAGGTCATGAAGCGCGTGTCGGAGAACGACAGCGGCACCACGATTAGCACCGGCACCATCAGGAACAGCAGGATCAGCACGACGCTCGCGCCGAGGACGATGCGTCCGAACGGGAGTTTGTTCATTTCGCGCCCAGGGTCTTTTCGAGTGGCACCACGCGGCTCGCCGCATAGAAAATCGCGAACACGCAGATCAGCAGCACGACGCTCACCGCGCTCGCCGCGCCCCAGCTGTTGTAGATCTCGACATTGCGGCTCACGACCATCGACACCATGATCGACTTGCCGCCGCCCATCAGTTCGGGCGTGATGTAGAAGCCGAGGCACAGCACGAACACGAGCGTGACGCCCGCGAACACGCCGCTCATCGAGAGCGGCAGGAACACCCGCAGGAACACGTGCAGCGGCGAGCCGCCGAGGCTCGCGCCGGCTTGCGAGAGATTCGCCGGGATCTTCTGCATCGCCGAATAGAGCGGCAGCACCATGAACGGCAGCAGGATATGCACCATCGCGACGATCGTGCCGAACTGGTTGTAGGCGAGTTGCACCGGCCGGTCCACGAGACCCGACGCGATCAGCGCCTTGTTGACCAGACCCGTGCGTTGCAGCAGCACGAGCCACGCGTAGGTGCGCACGAGTACGCTGGTCCAGAACGGCAGGATCACCATGCCGAGCACGAGCGCGCTCAGTTTGGGCGGCAACGCGGCGGCGAAGTAGGCGACCGGATAGCCCAGCAGCAGCGTGATGACGGTCACGACGATGCTCAGCTTGAAGGTCAGCAGAAAGGTTTCGAGGTAAGCGCCGGTGAACATGCGCCGGTAGTTCTCGAGCGTGAAGCCGTCGTGATAGATGGACTGCCACGACAGCCACGCAAGCGGCACGACCAGCAGCACGACGATCACGAGGAGCGCCGGCGTCATCAGGAGAAGCATCGTGCGATCCTCACGGCGCTGATAGCGCACGGCGGGATCGGACTCGGTGGCCTGCATCAAGGTGGTTCCCTGGAGCATCCGTTTGGCGGTTGTCATCATGCACCTACGGCGTCGAGAAACTGATACCACGCCGCGACGAGTCTCACACCCGGCGCGCGCAGCGAATGAAAGGGCACGGGCCGCAGGCCGGGCGCGCCGAGCAGCGAGAGCTCGGGCGTTTCGCCGAGCGCGAGCGCGGCGGCATGCTGGCCGAGCAGGCTCGCCATCGCGACCCCTGCTCCGTTATACCCCAGACAAAAGGTCGTGGCGTCGTCGCTGCGTCCCACATGCGGCAGCGAATTGAACGTCATGCCCACATAGCCCGACCAGCGGTATTCCACGCGCAGGTCCGCGAGATCGGGAAAGAGCGCGATCATCGCGCGCCGCAGCGCTTCGAAGCCGGTGGTCTGGCCTTCCTTGCCGAACGCGTCGCGTCCGCCGAACAGCATGCGGCCGTCCACTTTGCGGAACCACTTCATCATGCGCCGGGTTTCGGTGTAGCTGCGGCGCTCGACCATCAGGCGCGCATCGAGCTCGGCGGGCAGGCGCTCGGTGGCGATCATCGCGCTGCGAAACGGTACGAGTTCGCGCTGATACGCAGCGGTCGCCGTGGTGAGGTCCGAATATGCATTGGTCGCGACAATGACCTGCCTCGCGCGCACCGTGCCGCCGGGCGTGCGCAGCGTCACGCGCGTCTCGCCGGACGCGCGTTGCATCTGCTGCACCGGCGTCGATTCGTAGATCGGCACGCCGCGCAGCGTGAGGCCGCGCGCCAGTCCGCGCACATATTCGAGCGGCAGGATCGTGCCGGCGTCCGCGCTCAGCACGCCGCCGACAAAGCCCTTCGAACCGGTCTCGTGCTCGATGCCCGCGCGCGAGAGCGCGGTCATCGTGGTATCGCCGAGTTGCGTGCGCACCCAGTCGGCTTCGGCGCGAATCGCGGCCAATGCCGCTTCGGTGTGAGCGCAGCGCAAGCTGCCGGTCGGTTCGAAACGGGCGCGCGCCAGCTGGAACTCGTCGACCAGCGCTTCGACGACCCGCACGCCTTCATGCGCGAGACGATGCATGCGCTTCGCGGTGTCGAGGCCGTGCAACCTGTCGATGGTGGGAAACGACAGTCTGAACTTCGACGACACCACGCCGCCGTTGCGGCCGCTCGCGCCCCAGCCGACCGGGTTCGCATCGACCACCACGCAGTCCACGCCGCGCTTTTGCAGCGCATAAGCGGCGGCAAGACCCGAGTAGCCCGCGCCGATCACGGCGACTTGGGTGTCCAGATCGCGCGCGAGCGGCGCGCCGGTGCTCACGGCCGCGCCCGCGTCGGGCGAGGCGGCAGCGAGCGCTTGCCAGAGCGAGTCGGGCTGGGGCATGGGGCGTGCCGTCGGCGCGAGCATCGGATCAGGCGGCCAGACGTGCTTCGGCTTCGACGGCGTCGGCGAGCGCGCCGAGCGTCGCGAACTTGAAGGTCGGCGTGGTCACGGCTTCCGGCACCGGCGTGGCGCCGAAACCCTTCGCGCCCTGACGGCGTTCGATCCAGCAGGTCGCGTAGCCGAGCTTCGTGGCGATGCCGATGTCGTGATACTGGCTTTGCGCGGTGTGCAGGATCTCGCCGAACTTGTAGCCGAACGCCGCCTGACGGCCGCGGTTGTACGCGAAGAATTGCGGGTCGGGCTTGGCGACGCCGGTTTCGTCGCAGCAGACGGTGTCGTCGAACGGATCGCCGAGCGTGTGTGCGTAGGCCGAAAGCGCCACGCGGTCCGCGTTCGTCATGGCCACCAGGCGGAAGTGCTTGCGCAGACGCTTGAGCGCGGCCACCGAATCCGCGAACGCCGGCCATTCGAGCACGTCGCGCTGGAAGGCGGCGGCCGATTGCGCGTCGTCGGGCAGGCCGAGTTCTTTCGCGAGCGAGAGATAGACGTTCGCCATTTCGTGGCTCGAACGGCCCGGATAGGTGGCGCGGCCGCGCATGTACGGCTCGAAGATCTGGTCGTCGGTCAGGTCCTTCGCCGCCGGGCCGCCAATGCGCCGCACGGAGGCGAGCACGCCGCGCTCGAAGTCGATGAGTGTGCCGACGACGTCGAACGTCAGGACCTTGAAATCGGTGAGCTTCATGAAATCATCCTTTTGCAATGTGCGGTAAGTCGGAGAGGGAGTGCCCCACGCGTGGGCGGAGAAAATCAGGCGGGCACGACGATCGTGTCCTGCGGGTCGAGCATCACGCTCATCGGTGCGCCCGGTTGCGGAATGCGGCGGCGCGCGTCGTAGCCGCCGGGTTGCCGCAGACTGATCGCGGTGCCGTCGGCGAGTTCGGCGAACACGCGCAGGCTCTCGCCCTGGTACAGCACCTCGGTGACGCGGCACGACAGACGGTTCACGCCGTCATGCCGGCCGTCGCCGCCGTCGATCACGAGCTTTTCGGTCTGTACCGCGAGCAGCAGTTTGTTGCCGTGCGGCAGCGGATGCGCGGTGCGCAGCACGGTATCGCCGAGACGCACGGCGTCGTCGCCGGCGCGCGTCACGTCGAGCAGCGTCGCCTCGCCGATGAAACTCGCCACGAACGCATCGCACGGTCGGTCGTAGAGCCGCTCGGGCGTGTCGATCTGCACCAGCCGGCCGTTCTTCAGCACGGCCACGCGGTCGCTCATGGTGAGCGCCTCGCGCTGATCGTGCGTCACATAGACGATCGTCGCGCCGAGCTTGCGATGCAGCCGCCGCAGTTCGATCTGCATGGTTTCGCGCAGTTGCTTGTCGAGCGCGGAGAGCGGCTCGTCCATCAGGATCAGTTGCGGTTCGAACACCATCGCGCGGGCGAGCGCCACGCGCTGGCGCTGGCCGCCGGACAGTTGGCCGATGCCGCGGCTTTCGTAACCGGAGAGTTCGACCATCGCGAGCGCGTCGGCGACTTTCTTCGCCCACGTCGCTTTCGGCAGACGGCGCGCGCGCAACGGAAACGCCACGTTCTCCCCCACCGTCATATGCGGAAACAGCGCGTAGTTCTGAAACACGATGCCGATGTCGCGTTTATGCGGCGGCGCAAATGTAATGTCGCGTTCGCCGACCCAGACCGCGCCCGAACTCGGCTGCACGAAGCCGCCGAGAATGCCGAGCAGGGTGGTCTTGCCCGAGCCCGAGGGGCCGAGCAGCGAGACGAATTCGCCGGGGGCGATGTCGAGCGAAATGTCGTCGAGAGCCACTACATGGCCATAACGTTTCGCTGCCGATCGGATCGAAACACCTGTTTTCGCTCGTGCGTCCATTGCGTTCTGTCTCGCTGAAGAGGCCTGCGTCAGGGAAAATATAGGCCGTGCCATTTTTGGCGGCAATTCCCAAATTGTTGGAGAAGGCATAACATCAGGTCATGCCCAACCTTCGCAAGAAACTGCCGAGCGCCAATGCGCTGTTCGTGTTCGAAGCCGCCGCGCGCTGCGGCAACTTCACGCGCGCGGCGCAGGAGTTATATGTGAGCCAGCCCGCGGTGAGCCGCATGCTGGCGCGCATGGAAGACCACCTCGGCGTGCGGCTGTTCGAGCGCGTGCGCGGCGGCATCGAGTTGACCGAGAACGGCAAGATCCTTTACCGGAAGATCTCCGAGGGCTTCAACGGCATTGAAGGCGCCATCCGCGAGATCGAGGCGCGCGCCACCGGCGTCGAGTCGGTCACGCTGTCGGTGTCCACGGCCTTCACCACGCACTGGCTGATGCCGCGCATGAACCGGCTGAATCAGGCGTTTCCGAACGTCGACTTGCGGTTTCAGCTGATCTCGGGGCGCATCGGCGGGCCGCTCGTCGACGTGGACCTCGGCATGCGCTTTCGGCGTGAGGACGAGATCGGCGAGCACAGCGTGCTGGTCATGCCGGAGACGCTGCTGCCGGTGTGCAACCGGCGTTATCACGAGACCGCGGCCACCGAGGCGGGGCGCGCGCATGGCGACACGGTGATCGTCATGGACGACGGCGAACGCGGCTGGCATGAGCGCTTCGAAGCGTTCGCCGCACACGGGCGGCACGCCGCGAGCATGCTGAGCTTCAACGACTACGCGATCGTCGTGCAGGCCGCGTTGCTCGGCCAGGGGGTCGCGCTCGGCTGGCTCAACGTGGTGTCGCACTGGCTGCTGGAAGGCGCGCTCCAGCCGGCCGAACAGGAGCTGATCGTCACGAACCGGCGCTGCTGTCTGGTATGGCCGGAGAGCCGCCCACTGCGGCCGGCCGCGGCCGACGTGCGCGACTGGATCATCGAGGAAACGCGCGCCGATGTGCGCGCGGTCGATCGCGCCTATCCGAAGCTCGGCTTGCGGCGCTCGCTGAGCGAGGCGGGATTGGCGATAGGGTAGGGCGCGTTCATCCACTTTCAGGTGGATCGCTGCAGCGTGCAACGCGCTGCCGCCGCCGCCGGTTACCGACGTCATTAATCGGTCACGAACCTCACGCAGTATTACCGGCGGCCTTCAATCGGCCAACGAGCCGCGGGCCGGCCCCTTTCACGTCTTTCACCCAGCCACGCGGGCGCGGCGCCCATGGACGACGCTGGGCGCCCGGTCCGTCGATAACAAGCATTCCACTCAGGGAGACACCGTGTCTCGTTCAAGAATCCTTGCTCTGACGGCGATCGCTTCGGCGCTGTTCGTCACGACCGTCGCGCACGCCGGCGTCGATCTCATCGCGGTCGGTCAATTAAGCGGCCTTACCGGCGATCTGTCGAAGGAAACCGCCGCGCCGCTGGAGAACGGCGTGGCGGGCAATCTGCTCGGCGGCCTCGGTTCAGGCATCGCTTACGCGGGATGCCACACGTTTGTCGCCGTGCCGGACCGCGGCCCGAATGCCGTGTCGTATAACGCCGCAATCGACGACACCGCCTCGTATATCAACCGTTTCCAGACCCTGCGCCTGCGCCTGAAACCCGGCGCGGCGGGCGCCTCGCTGCCGTACACGATGACGCCGGCCCTGCTCGCCACCACGCTGCTCCACACCAGCGACACGCTGGTCTACGGCACGGGCGCCGCCGCGGGCGTGCCCAACGGCGCACCGGCGCTCAACCGCCGCAATCGCACCCACTACTTCACCGGCCGCTCGGACAACTTCGATCCGGCACACCTGTCCACGGACGACCGCGACGCGCGCTTCGATCCGGAAAGCGTGCGTGTGAGCAACGACGGCCAGAGCGTCTTCATCTCGGATGAGTACGGCCCTTACGTCTACCGTTTCGATCGCCGCAGCGGCCGTCGCATCGACACGTACAAGCTGCCGGACGCGTTCGCGGTCGCCACGCTGAGCTCGGTCGGCAACGACGAAATATCGCAGAACACCGCGGGCCGCGTCGCCAATAAGGGCATGGAAGGTCTCGCGATCTCGCCGGACGGCAACACGCTGTTCGGCGCGATGCAAAGCCCGCTGATCCAGGATGGCGGCACGAACGGCGGGTATACGCGCATCGTCAGGATCGACGTGCGCACCGGCAGGACGACCCAGTTCGCGTATCCGCTGACGAACATCGGCACGGCGGCCAAGCCCAAGTATCCGACCATCAGCGACGTGCTCGCCGTCAACGATCACGAACTGCTGATGGACGAGCGGGACGGCAAGGGGCTGGGCGACGATTCGACGGCCGCGTTCAAGAAGGTGTTCCATATCGACCTGAACGGCGCTCAGGACGTGAGCAACGCGAGCGGCGAGGCCGGCCTCGCGCCTTACGCGGTGCAGAAGACGCTGTTTCTGGATGTGGTCGCCACGCTCGTCGCGCACGGCTACAACGCGAACGATATTCCGGCGAAGCTGGAGGGTCTCGCGTTCGGTCCGGATGTCGTGGTCGGCGGCGTGAAAAAGCACACGCTGTTTGTGGCCAACGACAACGACTTTCTGGGCACGATCACCGATACCCACCATCCGGCCGGCATCGCGAACCCGAATCAGTTTTTCGCCTTCGCGTGGGACCCGAGCGACTTGCCGGCGTATGTTGCGCAAAAACTGCCCGGCGTGGATGACGCGCATCACGGCGATCACCGCCGTGACCACGGCGAGTCGGGGGAGACGTGCGGTCCTGATCGCGACGACGATCATTGAGCCGCCGACGCGCGCCGGTTAGCGCCCCGCGCGCGTTGAAGCCACAGTCGCGGGGCCGGCTTCTACCGGCGCCGCCGCATTGAGCTAGGCGTCAGCGCCTTGCGCGACGATCAGATCGAGCGAGCCGGCAAGGATCGATCTAGCGAGTTCAGGGTCGTCGACGGCACGCGCCAGCGTCACCGCGCCGACGATGGTCGCGACGATCCCGAGCGCCAGATTTTCGCTGTCGCCCGCCAAGGTCTGCGCGATTCGCGATGCCAGCGTGTGCACATATTGCGTCAGCCGCTCGCGCACTTCCGGCGCCGCGTGGCGTGCCTCGCCGGCAAGCGCGCACAACGCGCAGCCGGTGCCCGGATTTCTGATGTGTTTCTCGCTGAGGAACATCTCGGCAATCGTGCGCAACGGTTCCTTGTTTGCAGACCCGTTCGCATTCGCCGCCGCGAGTGTGGCGGCGATCCGTTTCTCGCTCTGCGCGACCGCGTATTCCAGCGCCTCGACGATCAGCGCGTCACGCGACTCGAAGTGGCCGTAAAACGCGCCATGCGTGAGACCCGCGCGCCGCATGCAGTCCGCCACGCCGAGCGCCTCGATCCCGTCTTCCCGAATCTGCCGCGCCGCGGTTTCCAGCACACGCTGACGGCTTTCTGCTTTTTGCGCCTGCGAGTAGCCCATTTCCGTCCCCCCTCTTGACAATCTGCATGACGGGCATAATACTGAAAATGTGCATGATGATCAACATGCAGATTGCTGGATGACGGCATCTTTCGCGGATGCCCGTTTGCGGCGGCGCCGATGGGCCGCTTAACCGTTACCGGCGTCGCACGGCCGTGATTTCCGGCCCGTTGGCGGCGCGCTGAAGGAGAGAGATGATGCGTTTCAATGGAAAAACCGCGTTGATTACCGGCGGAAATAGCGGCATTGGTTTCGTCACGGCCAAGCGGCTGATTGCCGAAGGCGCGCAGGTGGTGATCACCGGCCGCGACAGTGCGAAGCTGGATCAGGCCGTGTCCGAACTCGGCGAAAACGCGCTGGGCGTGCAGGCCAATCTGGATAACGAAGCGGATATCGGCGCGCTGTTCGAACAGATCAAGAGCCGGTTCGGGTCGCTGGATATCGTGTTCGCCAACGCCGGGATCTCCGGTCCGACGCCGCTCGGCGGCACCACGGCCGCGGCGTTCGAGGCCATTCTTCGCACCAATCTGACGGCGGTCTTTCTGACGGTGCAAGCCGCATTGCCGTTGATGGGCGAGGGTGGCGCGGTCGTGTTGAACGGTTCGGTGATGCGCGAACTCGGTTCGCCGGGCTCGGCGGCGTATTCGGCCACCAAGGCCGGCATCACAGGCATGGCGAAGGTCTTCGCATCGGAACTGGTGCAGCGCGGCATTCGCGTGAATACCGTGATCCCCGGCGGCACGCGCACGCCGATCTGGACTCGCGGCGCACGCGCGGGCGCCACGCTCGACGGAACCGAGCAGGCGCTGGCTCCGCGCGTGCCGATGGCGCGCCTCGCCGCGCCGGAAGAAGTCGCGGCAGCGGTGCTGTTCCTGGCTTCCGGCGACGCCTCGGGAATGACCGGCGCGGAGATCGTGGTGGATGGCGGCACGACTGGCGCACCGTGGGGCGCGCCGATTTTCCGTCAGGGTTGAGGCAACGTCGCAGGTGAGTCGCCGCGCCGCACGATTAATCGGCGGCGTGGCCGGGGCTCAATACGCGCCGCTCACCAGATTCGTCGGCGCACCGCTCACGAAGTTCTCGATGTTGTCCATCAACTGATTCGCCAAACTCTGCTGTGCCTCATCCGACGCCCATGCCACATGCGGCGTCAGAATCACGTTTGGCCGGCTGGCCGCGCGCAGTAGCGGGTTGTCGTCGGCGGGCGGCTCGCCCGCGGTCACGTCGAAACCCGCGCCGCTGATCAGCTCTTCGTCGAGCGCCTGCACGAGCGCGGCTTCATCCACGAGGCCGCCGCGCGCCGTGTTGATGATCAGCGGCCGGCGCTTCATCGCGCGAAACTCGGGCATGGCGAGCATGTTGCGCGTGTGCGGCGTGAGCGGGCTGTGCACGGTGATGATGTCGCTGCTCGCGAGCACCTCGTCCCATGGCGTGTAAAGCGGGCCGAGACCTTCGCGGCCCTTGTGCGCGGCGAACATCGGCTGCATGCCGAAGGCTTTGCCCAACTCCGCCACGCGCTGCCCAAGCACCCCTTCGCCGATGATGCCCAGGCGCGCACCGGCCAGATCGTGGATAGCGTGCGTGAAGAAACAGAATTGCCCGGATTTTTGCCACTCGCCGGCGAGCACATCGTCGCGATAGGCGACCAGATTGCGCCGCAGCGCGAGGATCAGCGCGAACGTATGCTCGGGCACCGTGTTGATCGCATAGCCGCGAATGTTGCTCACGGCAATGCCGAGCCGCTGGGCGGCCGCCTTGTCGACGCAGTCCGTGCCGGTCGCGGCCACCGCGACGAGTTTCAGCGCCGGCAATTGCTCCAGCACCTCACTTGTCAGCGGCACTTTGTTGGTGATCGCGATCGACGCGCCGGCGAGCCGCTCGAGCAATTGATCCGGAGTGGTGCGCTCGTGCTCGATCAACTGATGCTCGAAGCGCGGCTCGCGCAGCACGATCTGCGGCGCGAGGGTCGCGCGGTCCAGAAAAACGATCTTATGCATGGTTAGGTATCCGATAATTTACAGATGCCGCTTCGCTTCAGCGACGATATGCTGCGCGGTGATGCCGAAATGCTCGTACAGCGTCTCCGCCGAGGCGGACGCGCCGAAGCCCGTCATGCCGACAAAGCCGCCGCGTTCGCCGAGATAGCGGTCCCAGCCGAAACGCAACGCCGCTTCCACGCCGATTCGCACGGTGCCCGAGCCGAGCACCGCGGCGCGATAGGCGTCGTCCTGTTCGTCGAAAATCTCCCAGCACGGCATGGACACGACTGCTGTCGCAATGCCCTCGTCCTGCAACTGGCGGCGTGCCTGCAAGGTCAGCGCGACTTCGGAGCCGGTTGCGAGCAGCGTCACGGCGCGCGCTCCGCCTTCGGCCTCGGCCAGCACGTAGGCGCCGCGTTGCGACAACGGTTCGGCGCTATGTGCGTGGCGCACCAGCGGCAGCGCCTGGCGCGCGAACACCAGCGTGCTCGGCCCGCGCCGATGCCCGAGCGCGAGCGCCCAGCACTCTGCGGCCTCGACGGCATCGGCGGGACGCAGCACGCGCATGTTCGGCATCGCGCGCAGCGAGGCGAGAATCTCGACGGGCTGATGCGTCGGACCGTTCTTGCCGACGCCGATCGAATCGTGACTGAATACGAAGTGCACCGGCAGGCCCATCAGCGCGGCCATGCGCATGGCGGGGCGCTGATAGTCCGAGAACGCCAGATAGGTGACGCTCGTCGCGATCACGCCGCCATGCGCCGCCATGCCGTTGGCCATCGCGCCCATCAGGTGTTCGCGCACGCCGCAGTGGACGTAGGCGCCGCTGCGGTCGGCGGCGGTGAAGGCGTGCAACTGGCGCTTATGGCCCGTCGGCGCTTCGAGATCGGCGCAGCCGACCATGCGTTCCGGCAACAGCGGCGCGAGCAGATCGCTGATCTCGCCCGAGACGGTGATGCCGGGCTGCGGCTCGTCACGCTCCACGGCGCGTTTGCGGTAGTCGTCCAGCACGCCGCGCCAGCCAGGCGGCAGGTGGCCTGAAAGAACCCGTTCGAACTCGTCCCGCTGTGCGGCTGGCAAGGCGGCGAGACGTTCGTGCCATGCGTAATACTGCCGCTCGCTGCGCCGTCCTGCCGCGCGCCATGCGTCGAGAGTCTGCGCGGGTATCTCGAACGGCGCGTGCGGCCAGCCGAGCGCGTCGCGCGCCGCGTCGGCGTCCGCCTGAAACAGCTTGCCGCTATGGCCGCCGCGCTGTCCCTGCAGACGCGCAATCCCGCGGCCGATCACGGTCCTGCACGCGATCATCGACGGGCGCGGGTCCGCGCGGGCGATCGTCAGCGCGGCCGACACCGCTTCGAGATCGTGCCCGTCGACTTCGACGACATGCCAGCCGCCCACGCGAAAGCGCGCGCAGACATCCTCGCTGATCGAGAGGGACGTGCTGCCGTCGTCGGTGATCTGGTTGTCGTCCCAGCAGAGAATCAGCTTGCCCAGTTGCAGATGCCCGGCGAGCGAAATCATCTCCTGGCCAATGCCTTCCTGCAGACAGCCGTCGCCGACGAACGCATAGGTGTAGTGGTCGACGAGGTCGCTGCCGAATTTCGCCGCGAGATACGTTTCGGCGATGGCCATGCCGAACGCGTTGGCGATCCCCTGGCCGAGCGGGCCGGTGGTGGCCTCGATACCGTGCGCCGGCTCGAACTCGGGATGGCCGGCGCAATGCGAGCCGAGCTCGCGGAAGGTCTTGATCTGCTCGAGTCCGATGGCGTCATAGCCGGTCAGATACAACAGCGAATAGAGCAGCAGCGAGCCGTGGCCGTTCGACAGCACGAAGCGGTCGCGATCAGGCCAGGTCGGATCGGCGGGATTGAACTTCAGGTGACGGGTGAAGAGCGCGGTGGCGATTTCGGCCATGCCGAGCGGCACGCCCTGGTGGCCTTCGCCGGCACGCAGAATCGCGTCGATCGAAAGGAAGCGGATCGCGTCGGCCAACGGCAAGGGCGCGGCCTGAGTGACGGCGGGCACGTCGGCGGCGGGCGCCATGCGCGGCAACGGCGTGATTGATGCGGGCGAAGCGTTCGGTGCGGCAGACGGGGCTTCGGTGGTGGACATGGCAAAAGGCTCCTCTACGCCGCTGCGTCATGCGCAGCGGGCGGCAATAGACAAATCTGACGAACCGGCCCGACGTTGCGGGCGGAAGGACATCGCGCGAGGCGGCGCATGCCTCGCGCTTCACGGATCAACGGCTCAATGCAGGAAGCCCGTCGAAATCCACGGTACGGCGGCCACGATGATCAGGCCGACCATCAACGCGGCGATGTAGCCGAGAATCGGCTTCATGCCTTCGTCGGGATGGATGCGGCTCACCGCGCACGCGGAGTAGTAGCCCACGCCGAACGGCGGCGCGAAGAGGCCCACACCCATCGAGAGGATCACGACCATCGCGTAATGCACGTCGTGGATATGCATGGCGCGCGCGATCGGGAACATCAGCGGGCCGAACAGCACGATGGCCGGAATGCCTTCGAGCACGCTGCCGAGAATCACGAACACGCAGATCGAGGCCGCCATGAACATTGCCGCACCGCCCGGCAAGGCGCCCAGGGTCTGCGCGAGCTGGCCCGAGAAGCCGGATTGCGTCAACGCCCACGCCATCGCGGTGGCCGAGCCGATGATCAGCAGGATCGCGCCTGACAATGTGGCCGTGTCGATCAGCATCGGCTTCAGGCGTTTCCACTCGAAACGGCGATAGATCAGCAGGCCGGCCAGCACCGCATACGCAATGCCGATGGTGGAGACTTCGGTCGCCGTCGCGATGCCTTCGACCACCGCCGCGCGAATCACGAACGGCAGGGCGAGCGCCGGAAACGCGATCACCAGTTTGCGCAGAATCTCGCCGCGCGTTGCACGTTTGACGTTCGACATGTCCTCGCGCCGATAACGCCACTGCACGACGATGCACAGCGTAATCGCCAGCACGATGCCCGGCAGCATGCCGCCCGTGAAGAGCGCCGAGATCGACACGCCGGTCACCGAGCCGAGCGTGATCAGCACGAGGCTCGGCGGAATCGTTTCGGTCTGCGCGCCGGTCGCGGCGAGCAGCGCGACCAGGTCGCCCGGTTTCGCCCCACGCGCTTTCATCTCCGGAAACAGCACCGGAGCGACCGCCGCCATGTCGGCGGCTTTCGATCCCGAGATGCCGGACACCAGATACATGGCGCCGACCAGCACGTACGAAAGGCCGCCGCGAACGTGACCCAGCAGGCTCGCGAGAAACGCGATCATTGCCGCGGCCATGCCGGTCATTTCGATCAACTGGCCGAGGAACACGAAGAGCGGCACGGACAGCAGGATCAGATGCGACATGCCTTCGTCCATCCGGCCGACCACCACCGGCATCGGTGTGTTCGTGGTCAGCGCGAGATAGCCGAAGGTCGCGAGTCCGAACGAGAACGCGATGGGCACGCCGCTCAGCACGCCGAGCGCCACGAGGCCGACGAAGAAGATCAGCAGGTTCACATTGCCGAGCTCACGCAGCACCGGCCCGAGCGCGATGAAGGCGCCGACCAGCGCGCCGACTGTTGCGAGCGCACCCAGTACGAGACGCCAGTCGCCGAGGCGCGCGAGCCGCACCACGGCGACCAGCAGCATCAGCGCCGAGCCGATCGGCAGCGCGGCGGCGCGCCACGAATTCGACAGTTCGAGCGCGGGGGTGGTGATGAACGACTCGTCCTGCGCGAAGCTGATCGCCGGGCCGATCACCATCGCGAGAAACGCGATGGGCGCGGCGATCGCCACCACGTCGAGAAACGCGCGCACACCCGGCGGCGCCATTCCGACCAGCGCCGTCATGCGCATATGCTCGCCGCGCCGCAACGCGATCACGGCGCCGAGCATGGCGAGCCAGAGGAACAGCATGGAGGCGAGCTCGTCGGACCAGACGAGCGGCGCGTGCAGGATATAGCGGCTCGCCACGCCGGCCAGCAGCACGACGATTTCCGCCAGCACGAGCAAGGCGGCGGGAATTTCCACCAGGTGCCCGAGCGCTGAATCGAGCGCACAGGCGAAGCGGTGCTGCCGCTCGTGCGAATAAGAGATCGAGATCATCGCATCACCCCAGTTTTCCGACGGACTTCTCCAGCAGACCCCAGGCTTCGTCGCCGTATTTGCTCTTCCAGTCGTGGTAGAAGCTCGTCTTGGCCAGCGCGCCGCGGAATGCCTCGCGATCCACGTCGATGAAGGCAATGCCCTTGGTTTTCAGATCGTCGCGCAACGAGCTGCTCAGCTTCGCGATGTCCGCGCGTTGCAGCATCGCGGCCTTTTCGAATTCGCGCGTGACGATGGCGCGGATATCCGCGGGCAGCCGTTCCCACGCGGCGCGGTTGCCGAGAATCCAGTAGCCGTCCCACACATGCGAGGTGAGGCTGATGTACTTCTGCACTTCGTAGAGCTTGGCCGTGGCGATGATCGGCAGCGGATTTTCCTGGCCTTCCACCACGCCCGTTTGCAAGGCCGAATACAGCTCGTTGAAGTTGATCGGCGCGGGGCCCGCGTCGAGCGCCTTGAATAGCGACGTCAGCATCGGCGCTTGCGGCACGCGGATCTTGAAGCCTTTCAGGTCGGCCGGCGTGCGCAACGCGCGGGTGGACGAACTGATTTGCCGGAAGCCGTTGTCCCACACCTTGCTGACCGACACGATGCCGGATTTGGCGATCTGCGCGCGGATGTAATTGCCGAGCTCGCCGTCCATGGCTTTCCACACGGCGTCGTAGTCCTTGAACGCGAAACCGGTGTTGACGATGCCCGCGGCCGGCGTGAGCGTCGCGAGAATCGACGAGGCCTGGTTGAAGAACTCCACGCCGCCGTTGCGCACCTGCGAGAGCAGGTCTGTGTCGGAGCCCAACTGGTTCTGCGGGAACAGCTTGATGTCGAGGCGGCCGTTGGTCGCTTCGCGAATGTGGTTGATGGCTTCCTGGGCGCGGATATTCACCGGGTGAGTCGGATCCTGGCCGGTGGCGAGCTTGTACGAAAACTCGGGCGCCGCCATGGCGCGCCGCGAGATGCTCCACAAAGGCACCGCTGCGGACAAGGTGGCGCCGGCTTTCAGAAAAGTGCGGCGGCTGATGCCCTGCGGGGCGTTCGAACGGGTAGTCATGGTGTCTTCCTCCAATATGGCGTGTCGTTATGGTTATGCTGGAATCTCGAGCGCGGCGGCCGCACGTGTTATGCGCCGCGCCCGTTTGCCTGGTACTGCTCGGTCTCCATCGCCGCCGCCGGCCTTCTGCCAGACGGCCCGTCCTGCCGGAGCCGATCAGCCGTGAATCAGCATGCCGCCGTTCACGTCGATCACCGCGCCGGTGATATACGACGACAGGTCCGACGCGAGGAACAGGAATGCGCCGGCCACGTCGTCGGGCACGCCGAGACGATTCAGCGGAATGCCCGCGAGAATCTCGACGCGCTTGTCGTCGCTGATCTTGCCGGCGTTGATGTCGGTCTGAATCAGGCCCGGTGTCACGCAGTTCACGCGAATGCCGTCGTTGCCGAGTTCGCGCGCCATCGCTTTCGCCAGGCCGAGCACGCCGGCTTTGGCCGCCGAATAATGCGGGCCGCCGAGAATCCCGCCGCCGCGCTGCGCCGACACCGACGACATGCAGCCGATCGAGCCGCTCTTCTGCTTCTTCATTTGCGGCACGACCGCTTGCGACAGATACAGCACGCCGCGCAGGTTGACGTCCAGAATGCGGTCCCAGCTTTGCGGGTCGATATCGAGCAGCTTGGCCGCCTGGGTGATGCCGGCGTTATTGATCAGGATATCGATCGAACCGAAATCGGCCACGGTACGTTCAACAGCGGCCTGACAGGCAGCGCGGTCGGTGACATTGCACACATAGCCGCGATGCTCCGGGCCGATCGAAGCGGCGGCTTCTACGGCGGCTTTTTCGTCGAGATCGAAAATGGCGATGCGCGCGCCATGAGCGGCGAATTTGCGCGCGGTCGCCATACCGATGCCGCGCGGCGAGGCGCCGCCGGAAATGACGGCGACCTTGCCGTCGAGAAGACGTGACTCTGACATGATGCGGATCTCCTGAAAGTAATGCTTATGGTTTGCTGCGTCGTTGGCTAACGGTGACTGCGCCTGCCGGCCCTGGCCGGGTCTAGCGCAGCCAGCCTTTGATGGTGTCGCACATCGCTTCGGTGGAAATGCCGTAGCGCTCGTGCAGCGTCGGCAGCGCGCCGGCGTCGAGAAACGCGTCGGGCAGGCCAATCTGACGGAAGGGCGGCGTGACGCCGTTGGTCAGCAGCACGGTGGCCACCGCCTCGCCGAGCCCGCCGATCACCGTGTGGTTCTCCGCGACGATCACGAGGCGCCCCGGCCGGCGCGCTTCGCGCAGCAGCGTGACGGCGTCGAGCGGCTTGATGGTCGGCACGTGCAGCACGCCCACGTCGATGCGGTCGGCGGCGAGCGCCTTGGCCGTTTCGAGCGCACGCATCGTCATGATCCCGGACGAGATGATCAGCACCTCGGTGCCGTCGCGCAGCAGCTTCGCCTTGCCGAGTTCGAACTGATAGTCGTATTCGTCGAGCACGACCGGCACGTTGCCGCGCAGCAGCCGCGCATACACCGGGCCGCGATGGTCGGCGATCGCCGGCACCATCTGTTCGATTTCGAGCGCGTCGCACGGGTCGATCACCGTCAGGTTCGGCATCGCGCGGAACAGAGCAAGGTCTTCGGCCGCCTGGTGGCTCGGACCGTAGCCGGTCGTGAGGCCGGGCAGCGCGCACACGATCTTGACGTCGAGGTTGTCCTCGGCGATGGCCTGGTGGATGAAGTCGTAAGCGCGGCGCGCGGCGAACACCGCATAGGTGGTGACGAACGGTTGCGCGCCTTCGTGCGCCATGCCGGCCGCGGCGCCCATCAGCAACTGCTCGGCCATGCCCATCTGATAGTAGCGCTCGGGGTATTCCTTCGCGAACAGATGCAGGTCGGTGTATTTGCCGAGGTCGGCGGTCATGCCGACCACCTCGGGCCGGTTGCGCGCGAGTTCCACCAGCGCGTGGCCGAACGGCGCGGAGCGGGTGATCTGGCCTTCACCGGCGATCGAGGCGATCATCGCCGACGTTTTCAGGCGCGGTTTCGGGGCGGCGGCGCTCATACGGTTCTCCCGCCTTCGAGCGCCTGCAGCGCGAGTTGCCACTCGTGCGCGTCGACGCGGATAAAGTGGTTCTTCTCGCGTGCTTCGAGGAACGGCACGCCGTACCCCATGCGCGTATCGCAGACGATGATGCGCGGCTGCGCTTCAGGATGGGCGCGGGCCGCATCGAACGCGGCGACCACCGCCGCGAGATCGTTGCCGTCCACGCGCTGCACGAACCAGCCGAACGCCTGCAGTTTTTCGACCAGCGGCTCGAACGCCATGACCGCTGAAGACGGCCCGTCGGCCTGCTGGTTGTTGACGTCGACCATCGCGATCAGGTTGTCGAGTTTCCAGTGCGCGGCGGACATCAGTCCTTCCCACACCGCGCCTTCGTCGAGTTCGCCGTCGGAGAACAGCGTGTAGACGGTGGCGTCCGAACCCTTGCGCTTCAGACCCAGGCAGCGGCCGACCGCGATCGTCAGCCCCTGGCCGAGCGAGCCGCCGGACATTTCCATGCCGGGCGTGTAGCTCGCCATGCCGGACATCGGCAGGCGGCTGTCGTCGCTGCCGTAGGTCTCCAGTTCTTCGTCGGCGATGATGCCGGCTTCGATTAGCGCCGCGTACAGCGCGATCGCGTAATGGCCGTTGGAGAGCAGGAAGCGGTCGCGGCCTTCCCAATCGGGATCGTCGGCGCGATAACGCATGGCGCGGAAGTAGGCGACCGCCAGCACGTCGGCGATGTCGAGCGCCTGGCCGATATAGCCTTGCCCTTGCACCTCGCCCATGCGCAGCGCGTTGCGGCGGATCTGGTAGGCGTGCTCCGCGAGTTGCGGATACGGCGCGGTTTCGCTTGTGTTCACTGTTGTCGTCTCCATAGGTCTTTTGTGTGCCGCATCGACGCCGCAGCCAGTGATGACAAGCGTAATCGCCTCCCCAGCAACGCTCAAACGAATTAAGATGGCCGATAGATGAATTGAATTCACGTGGATGCTGCCATGCACAATCGCGTCACGCTCAAGTCGATACAAGCCTTCGAAGCGGCCGCACGGCTTTCGTCATTCGCGCTCGCAGCAGAAGAACTGTTCGTGACGCCCTCGGCGATCAGCCATCAAATCAAGCTGCTGGAAGAGCAATTAAGCATTCGTCTGTTCCATCGGCTGCATCGCACGGTGCTGTTGACGGACTCGGGTCGGCAATACGCTGAGGAAATCACCTCGGCGTTCGCGCGCATCGACGCGGCGACGCGCGAGATTGGCCGGGTGGCGAAGAGCGACATCCTCACGATTCACAGCACGCCGAGTTTCGCGACCCAATGGCTGATGCCGCGCATCGCGCGTTTCAGCGCGGCGCATCCGGATATCGACGTGCGGTTGAATGCGTCGTCGGAAGCGGCGGACCTGATTTCTGGAGCGGTCGATATCGACATCCGCTACGGTCCGCGCAAGCTGCAGCCGGCCGGCACGCTGGTGCTGGAATTGCCGCCCGAGACGATCGTGCCGCTGTGCGCGCCGGCGCTCATGAGCGGCGACTACCCGCTGCGCAGCGTCGCGGACTTGCAGCACCATCCGCTGATTCATAGCGAGGGCTGTCTGGTCGGCTGGCGGGACTGGATGCGTTTGCATCGAAAGACGCGGATCGATATTGGACGCGGGCCGCGCTTTGACCGCTCGTTCATGGCGTTGAGCGCCGCGGTCGACGGCTTGGGCGTGTGTCTGGAGAGCCTGCTGCTCGCGCAGCGCGAACTGGAAACCGGGCGGCTCGTCGCGCCATTCGGTGTGGACGGACTCAGCGTGAACGGCTATACGCTGAATCTGTTGAAGTCGCGTGCGGATTTGCCGAAGCTGCGCAGCTTCCATGATTGGCTGTTTGCCGAATTGGAACGGTGAGGCCTTGCATGGCACAAGGTTTTTCGCTGAAGCGCAGGCCGTCCGGAGGGCATTTTTAACCAAGACGGTCCCGCACGGGACTGGGTATGCTAGGCGAATTCAGTCAATTCCTGCGAGGACACCAAGGTGCCGCACTATCTTTGCCATGAGCAGCCGGACCTGCTGGACTTTGAAACAGCCGTGATCGCGGCGCGGCCGGGCGCGGTCGTGCTGGGCCGTTCCGCGTTGCATCCGGGCGGTGGCGGCCAGGTGTCGGACGCGGCCACGCTCACGCACGCGAACGGCGCGGTGCGCATCACCGGCGTCGCGACGGAAGGCGAGATGCTGTGGCATCTGCTCGACGAGCCGCTGGAACTGGCCGGCAACGTGCATGTGGCGATCGACGCGGCGCGCCGCGCCACGGTCGCTCAGCTCCATACCGCAACGCATATTCTCAACGCGCTCGTGTATCAGCGCTTTGCCGGCGCGCTCGTGACCGGCGCGCAGATCAACGCGGACGGCACCGCGCGGATGGATTTCGATCTGCCCGACGCGGATAACGACGCTCTGCGTTTGCTGGAAGAACCGGCCAACGAAGTGATCCGCGAGGCGATGGAGGTGCGCGCCTACTATGTCAGCGCCGCGGAAGCGAAGGCGACGCAGGGTCTGATCCGCAGCCTCTCGGTGGCGCCGCCGCCGACGCCGGACGGCACGGTGCGCATCGTCGAGATCGGCGATCTGGACCGGCAGGCATGCGGCGGCACGCATCTGACCAATACGGCGCAGTCGCGGCCCATCCGCATCGCGAAGATCGAAAACAAGGGCCGCCGCAATCGCCGGGTCAGAATCGAGCTGGTGTGAAGGGCATTCGGACGGAGCGCGAGCTATGGAGACATCGGATAAAAGCGAGCCGGAAGTGGTCTGCTGGCGCGACGGCGCGCTCGACGGCGCATGTCTCGCCAGCGCCCGCTACGGCAATCACAAGTTCGACCGGCACCTGCACGACGAACTCGTCATCGTCATGACGGAAGCCGGAGCGGGCCAATGCCATACGCGCGCGGGCAGCGAGATTGCGGGGCCCGGCAGTGTGCTGGTTTTCGGGCCGGGTGAATACCATAGCGGCGAGGTCTGGGAAGGCCGCGAATGGATTTATCGCGCGATCTATCTCGACATGGAAGGCATCGGTGCGCTCAGCGCGGTGTTTTCTCCCGACGCGCGCGCCGACAAGCCATTGCTGATTCCGCCGGGACTCTATCAGGATCCGCACCTCGCGGGCCTGCTGGTCAAGGCGCATGCAAGCCTGGACGAACGGGGCTGCGTGTCGTTGATGGAGCGTCAGGCGAACTGGTGGGCCGCGATGGGGATGCTGGTCGGGCGCTATGGCCGCCCAGCCGAAGAGCCGGTCGAAACGCGGCGCGAAGCGCGCAAGATGGAGCAGGTGCGTGAGTACGTCGCCGCCAATTACGAACGGGATATTTCGGTCGACGAACTGGCGGAGCTGGTGGGACTGAGCCGCTATTACCTCACGCGGGCCTTCTGCAAGACGTTCGGCCTGCCGCCGCACGCGTACGCGACACAGGTGAGGCTGCTGGCGGCGAAGCGCATGCTCGCGGCCGGCCACACCGCGGCGACGGCTGCGGCGGCCGTGGGCTTCTACGATCAGAGTCATCTGAACCGGTTGTTCAAGCGCGCATACGGCATTACGCCTGGTGCGTACGCGGCGTTAAAGCCGGGGCATTGAGCGGCGCATTCGCCGCCGCGCTCACGCCGGCAAAGGCACGTCCTCGATCAGCGCCGCCCGCACCGCCCGAATCCTGCGGTCGACGAAATACCCGCCGCCCTCCACATAACGCAGATAAAGCCGTCCGCACAATGAGCATTGCCACACGGCGCACCGGTTATAGGGAAAGTATCTCGGCGCGATAGGCGCGTCCGCCGCCCAATAACTGGTCTTGCCCGGCAGATACTCGCTGAACGTCGGCTCCGGATCGTCCTCCGGCAACAGCGTGCCGATTTCCTCGAACTGCGTTTCATCGAGCGACAACGGTTGCGATTGCCAGCCGTCGAGCGGGGTTTTCGTGCACGAGCAGGGGGCGGTGGCGCGCGCCTGCGCGGCGTGCGCGAGCTCGAGGAGTGTTGGCGTGTTCAGATATTGCGCCATGAGGCTCACAATCAGTTGTTCATCATCCGTTCCCGGTGCGGAACGACCCACGAGCGGTCGAAGCTGCCGTCGGCAATCGACTTGAGCGCGGCTGTTTCTTTCGCATGCTGGCGACGCGCGCCTTCGATCACGGCTTGCGCGTCGGCGGGTGCGATGGCGAGCAGGCCGTCTTCGTCGCCGACAATGATATCCCCAGGATGCACCACCATGCCACCGACCGTGACCGGCACGTTGATTTCGCCCGGTCCGTTCTTGTACGGCCCGCGATGCGTCACACCGCGCGCGTACACCGGAAAATCGCGCTGGCGCAGCGCGCCGACGTCGCGGATCGCGCCGTCGATCACGAGCCCCTGCACGCCGAGACTTTCCGCAAAGCTGGCCATGATCTCGCCCATCAGCGCCTGCGTGAGTTCGCCCGCGCCGTCGATGACGAGCACGTCGCCGGGCCGGCAAAAGTCGAACGCGCGATGAATCGCGAGATTGTCGCCCGGCCGCGTGTGGACCGTAACGGCGGTGCCGGCCATGGGTCTCGGCTGATGGTAGGGCCGCAAGCCCACCATGCCGCTCGCGCGCGCCATGTTGTCGCTCAGCAGCGACACGGCCAGCTCACGCAACGCGTCGAGTGTGGCCGCGTTGGCCTGCGGCGCGGACTCGTATTCGCGCCAACCGATTGGATTCATGCTGTTGCCCCTTGCGTAGCGAGTTGTCGATCGAGTTGACGCGTGAGCCGGGCATACACGGCGCGCGCGTTGTCTTCGTAGATGCGCTGACGGTCCGCGTCGCTGAGCCAGTCTATGGCGTCGATATAGCGGCGCGTGTCGTCGTAATAGTGGCCGGTCTCCGGGTCGATACCTTGAACCGCGCCGATGGTTTCCGACGCGAACAGGATGTTGCCGACTGGAATGACCTTGGCGAGCAGTTCGGTGCCCGGCTGGTGATAGACGCAGGTGTCGAAGAACACGTTGTTCAGCAGGTATTCGCTGAGCAGCGGGCGCTGCATGTCCTGCGCGAGGCCGCGATAGCGTCCCCAGTGATAAGGCACGGCGCCGCCGCCATGAGGAATGATGAAACGCAGCGTCGGGAAGTCGGCGAACAGATCGCCCTGCAGCAACTGCATGAACGCCGAGGTGTCGCCGTTGATGTAATGCGCGCCCGTCGCGTGGAAATTCGGATTGCACGACGACGAGACGTGAATCATCGCGGGCACGTCGAGTTCCACCATCGCTTCATAGAGCGGATACCACGAGCGGTCCGTGAGCGGCAGGCCGGACCAGTGGCCGCCGGACGGATCCGGATTCAGATTGCAGCCGATAAAACCAAGCTCTTCGACGCAGCGCCGCAATTCGGCGATGCAGTTCGCGGGCGGCACGCCGGGCGCCTGCGGCAACTGGCACACGCCGACGAAGTTGCGCGGAAACAGCTCGCACACGCGATGCACGAGGTCGTTGCATGCGCTCGACCAGAGCGCGTTGGCGTCCGCGGCGGCGAGGTGATGGCCCATACCGGCGGCGCGCGGCGAGAAGATCGTGAGGTCGGTCCCGCGCTCGCGCTGAATGCGCAGCTGGCCGGTTTCGATGCTCTCGCGAATCTCGTCGTCGGTGATGACGGGCCGTGGTGGCGGCGTGCCGCCATCCCTGAGCGCGGCGATCTGCTGGGCGCGCCAGGCTTCGTGCTGGCGCGGGGCGGTCGTGTAGTGACCGTGGCAATCGATGATCATGGTAGGCCAATCCTGTGAGTTGTCGCCGCGCGTGCGCGTGGTGTGTCCGCTGATGCGATCACTTGTGTTCCATCCGCTCGTTGGGCCGCTTCTCAGGCACGCGGGGCGGCCTCGCCGGTGGCGAGCGAGCTTGCTTCGTCCTCTGCCGGCGTGACGCGCATGACGAGCGCGATGATCGTCGCGACAACCAGAAAAGCCGCGATCGTCAGCAAGGCCAGCTTGAAGTTGCCGGTTGCATTGCGCACGAGGCCGATGCTCCACGGCCCGACCAGGCCGCCGAACTGGGCGATGGTGTTGATCAGCGCGATCGTCGCCGCGCCCGCCGCGCCGGTCCTGAATGAGGACGCGAGACTCCAGAACAACGGGTTGCCCGCATAGATGAACAAGCCGGTCACGCACAGCAGCCCATAGGCGACCATGGGGTTCGGTGCGTAGGCGCTGCCGGCAATGGCGGCCGCGCTCATGCCGTACACGAAGGCGAGGTGTTTTTTGCGGTCGCCGGTGCGATCGGAACTGCGGCTGATCAGGAAGGTGCCCAGCACGCCGAGCAAAGGCGGCGCGGCTGACAGAAAGCCGACTTCGAGATTGGTCAGATGGCCGAGACTCTTGACGATCTGCGGCAGCCAGAGAAAGAGGCCGTAAATGCCGACCAGCGCGCACCCGAACAGGCACGCAAGACTCCAGACGCGGATGTCGGCCGCCACGCGCAACAGCGGGAAATGCGCGTTACCGCCCAGCGTTTCGCGCTCGGCGGCGAGCGTCGACTCGAGCCAGCGTTTTTCGTCGCCGGACAGCCAGTCGGCGTCGGCGGGACGCTCGGTCATGATGCGCAGCGTCAGCAGGCCGAGCAGCATGGCCGGCACGCCTTCGAGAATGAACATCCACTGCCAGCCCTGCAAGCCTAGAATGCCGTTCGCGTAGGTCATCAATGCGGTGGAAATGGGACCGCCCAGCACCGCCGAAAACGAACCGGCGATGATGTAGCCGCCCACCGCGCGTGCGCGATAGCGCACGGGAAACCATTTGGTCAGATAGACCGCGACGCCCGGCAGAAAACCCGCTTCCATGACGCCGAGCATAAAGCGCAGCGCGTAGAAGCTCGAATCGTTGAATACGAACGCCGTGGCGGCGGCGACCGCGCCCCACGTCAGAAGAATGCGCGCGATCCAGCGGCGCGCGCCGACGCGATGCAGCAACAGATTGCTCGGCACTTCCAGCAGCATGTAGCCGACGAAGAAGATACTGCCCGCGAATCCGAACACGGCCGGACTGAAACCGAGCTGCTTGTTCATGTCCAGCGCGGCGAAACCGATATTGATCCGGTCGAGATAGTTGAAGAACATCATCGCGAAGAGCAGGGGCATCAGGCGCCCATAGACTTTTCGCATGGTTGCGGCTTCATTGATCACGCTCATCCTGTCTCCTCCCTGGCGGCGACGGCCGTAACCGTGGCTGCGTTCTAATCATGTGTGAGGCAATGATAAGAACGCGCGCGCAGGGAGTCCAAGACTGCTTGCTTATGCTTCTATAACTTTCTGCTTATAGTGTGGTGTCTTTGAGCGGCGCGGGGAGGCAGGCAAGAAACGCACGCAGATGAGGCGAAGGATCGTCGGTGCGGAAGGTGGCCGCGAGCGTGGAGCGATACGACGAACCCGGGCCGGTGAGGTGGCGGAACACCACGTCGGTGCGCCCGTGCCGCGCCACCGATTCGCCGATGAACGTCACGCCCAGACCCGCGGCCACCAGGGCAATCGCGGTCTGGATTTCATAAGCCTCGTGCGCGACGACCGGGGTGATCCCGGCGTCGCGGTAGAGCGACTGCACCGAGCGTTTGAACTGGGCGTTCTGGTGCTTCGGATACAGAATCAACGGCGTATCGGCGAGATCGGCCATGCGCACTTTCTTGTGCGCGGCGAGCGGATGGCCCGGCGCGAGCGCGGCCATGACGCGCTCGCGCAGCAACGGGTACGACGTGCAGCCCTCGACCGTCAGCGGCTGCCGGCCGATGCCGATGTGAATGCGCATGTCGCGCAGCGCATCGGTCTGTTCTTCGGTAAGCATCTCGAAGAGTTTGAGTTCGACCTGCGGATACGCCTCGTGGAACGCTTTGAGCGCGGGCGGCAGGATGCTGTACATCGACGAACGCGTGAAGCCGATGCTTAGCCAGCCACGCCGGCCCACACCGATTTCCTGAGCGGCGAGCGTCATCTGTTCCAGATTGCCGAGTATCTGCCGCGCCTCGCTGCACAGATACTGGCCCGCCTCGGTCAAGCTCAGCGGACGCCTCGCGCGGTCCACCAGTTGCGTGCCGAGCCGTTCTTCGAGCGAACGGATCTGCTGACTCAACGCGGGCTGCGCGATATGCAGGCGCTCGGCGGCGCGGCTGAAATTGAGCTCCTCGGCGAGAATCACGAAGCACTGCAGGGCTCTGAGGTTCATATCGGTTATTTCCTCCGGGCCTAACGCAGTGCGAGGTCAGGTGTCTGCGCGCCGATCGCCGGTTGGTGGAACATGTCGTAAATCGCGTCGAGCAGCCACGCAATGCCCGGATCCGCGGAAAATTGCGAGTGCGAGTGGACCTGAATTTCAATGGGCGGCAGCGCGAACGGCAAAGGCAGGATGCGAAACGCTTTGTTGCGGTTAAAGCGCTGCGCGATACTGCGCGGGAAAATCACGGCGAGGTCGGTGTGCTGAACGATCTCCGGCGCCACCACGAAATGCGGCAGGCGCAGCACGATATCGCGACGCAGATTCAACTCTTCCAGCCACTGCTCGACCATCCGGTGGCCGGTCGCGTTGGTGCTGGCATAGACGTAGCGAAGGCTCGCGAGATCTTCCTTGGTCGGCTTCTGTTTGCGCAGCGGGTGGCCGGCCCGCACCACGCAAACATGTTCGTCGACGAAGAGCGTTCTGCTCACGCAGCCTGGATCGAGACCGGGCACATAGCCGAGCGCGAGATCGACCTTGCCGCTGCGCATGGCCGCGCTCACCGAGTCGACGGAGACATTCGCAATTTCGAGGCGAATGCCACGCGCGCTGCGATCGAGCATCGACAGGAGGGGCGGCAGGAAATAGAACTCCGACATATCCGACATGGACACGCGAAACACGCGTTGCGCCGTGGCGGGATCGAACCTGGCGATTTGCTGAACCGCGACGTTGATGATCCCGAATGCCTGCGTGAGCGGCGCATGCAGGCGCAAGGCGGCGTCGGTGGGAACCATGCCGGCGGGCGTTCGAACGAAGAGCGGGTCGTCGAACAGAACGCGCAGCCGGCGCAACGCGTGGCTGACCGCCGGCTGCGTGAGTCCGAGACGCTCCCCGGCGGCGGTCAGGCTGCGCGAATCGGAGATGGCCAGAAAGACGCGCAGCAGGTTCAAATCCGTAATGCCGGGGTGCGACTTGGTCATGACGTTCGGATCGCGGCGAGGAAGGGCATTTATTTGGGTTTCAGATTACCGTAAATGCTGCGCATAGGGAAATGCAGCGTCGCGCCGCTGTAAGGCGGAAAGGCGTCGAAGTCCCGCTTCATGCTGGCCCGAACGGGCGACGCGAGAGCAGCGGCCAGCGACGCGGGATCGTCGAAGACCACCTTGTTGCGTTGCATGGCCATGGCGCGCTCGGCGCGCAGACCCGAGCGGCAATCGAGCCGCGTGTAGATTTCGAGCTCGCGAATGCCGGGCAGTTGCGCCATCAGCGGTGGATGGTGCGCGAGGTAATGCGTAAGCCACGCGTTGAAGTCCCGCGCTTCGCCTTCGTAGCTGACGAGATACGTGCAGCGTTCGACGCGAGCGGCAGGAACGCCGGGATCCCGGGTGGCGTATTTCCTGACCGCCATGGTCTGCTGGGTGAAGGTAAGACCCGTGTTCGACGAGCCGTCCGTTATATCGTGCATCGCGCTCCCGGGGCGAAGCGCCTGTTCAAGCAGTTCGAGTTCGTCGAAATACCATTGCAGCACGCAGCGGGGGCGCGCGGCAGCGTTGGTCTTCGACAAAGGATCGCAGTCGTGCGATTCCGCAGGCACGTGGATCGCGAAACGGCGCAATCCCTCCGTGTCCTGCGATGCCGCTTCGAGGCGCGCCAGATCGGCGTGCTGTGCGTCGCGCGCGGGCGCCCCGTGGCCAATCAGAAAGAAACAGACTTCCACGTTCACCTCGTGGCTTGCGCGGCAACCGGCGCCGCTGCTGGCGGCCGCGCCAGGCGATGAAACTGCCGCCCGAAGTAGATCAGGCCGTCGCCATCCTGGCGCAGCGCGATATGGCGGATCTGGGCGAACATCACGGAGTGCGACCCGACCGTTTTGATGTCGACGATCGCGCCTTCGAGACTGACGATCGCATCCGCGAGCACCGGCGCCGACGACGCGCCCCCCGTCCATGCGTGGCGTTCGAAGCGCTCGTCCATCGAGCACGCCGTCATGCCGGCAAAATCGCGCGCGAGCTCCTGGCATTCCGCGGCGAGCACGTTGATGCACACGCTGCGGTTGCGATGCAGTACGTCATGTACATAGCTGGCCTGATTGATACAGACGAGCATGGTAGGCGGCGCGTCCGTCACCGAGCACACCGCGCTCGCGGTGATGCCGCAGCGGCCGCCCGGTCCATTCGTGGTGATGATGTTGACGGCGGCTGGCAGGCAAGCCATCGCGTCGCGGAAACGCTTTCGGGTGTCGTCGATCGTCACGTTCTCTTCCTTTTGCATGGCGTGAGGCGGGGCGCACCGCTTACGGATACGGCGTGACCGGCGGCACGCCGGCGAACAATGCGCCGGATGCGTCGTACGTGCCTTCGCCCAGGAACGCATGCTGTGTCACGACAATCGAATCCCGCACCAGACGCTGCAAGCGATTCTCGCGATAGATCGCGGCGACGCCCGCCATCTGATAGGCCTGCATCACCACGTCGGCGCCCGTCTGCGCGGCGTGGGTCGCGCTGAGGCGCAACAGATTCGCCTGTTCCTGCGAGACGGTATCGCCGTCGATAATCGTCCGCCATGCGGCCTCGGCGGATTCGTAGAAGAACGCGCGCGCGCTGCGCCAGCTGGCCTCCGCTTTCGCGAGGCCCGAGCGGTAATAGCCACGGTCGGCGAGGCGCGGCGCGCCGGTGGTGGTTCTGGTCGAGCCGGACATGCCCGTGAGCAGATCGAGCGCCGCTCGCGCAAGCCCGATGTTGACGGCGGCATGCACCTGCGCCTGATAGGCGACCGCGGGGTAGCGGTAGAGCGGTTCGTCGATCAGCGCCGCGCCGCCGCGCACGAAGGTCCATTGCGCGGGGACGAATTTCTCGCGCAGCCGTAAATCGTGGCTGCCGGTTCCCTGCATGCCGACCACGTTCCAGTTTTCGACGATCTCGACCTCACGCGCGGGCAACACCGCGGTGAACGGCTTGCCCGCGCCCGCCTCGCCGGCATTGGCGGGCGCGCCGCCGATGCCGACGCCGATCCAGTCCGCGCCCTTGCAGCCGCTCGCGAAGCGCCACTGCCCGCTGACCAGGAAGCCGCCTGGCGCCTGGGTGGCCGGTTGCAGCGGATAGAGGCCGCCAGCGAACACCTGATCGGGGCCGGTGGCGTAAATCCGCTGCTGGGTTTCGATCGGCAAGGCGGCGAGATACGTGTTCGCCGAGCCGAACGCGGCCACCCAGGCAGCGGAGCCGTCGGCGATCGCAACGCGCTCGAGCATCCGCAGAAATTGCGCGGGCGGCAGGGCGTCGCCGCCGAAGCGTTGCGGCGTGCTCGCGCGAAAGATACCGGCGCGCTTCATCTTCGCAATCATGTCGCGCGGGACATGCGAGAGTTGATCGAACTCGTCGCGACGGCGTTCGATCTCGCTGATCAGCGCGTCGAGTGTGATCGGGCCCGCGTACTCGGGATACGGCTCCGCGTGATCGATCGCGCGAGGTTCGTTGGTGTAGGTCGAAAGACTGCTCATCTGAAGGCTTTGCATGATGACGGCTTGAGAATTGGGGGGAGTGAGATTGGGCGACGTGACGTCGACGCGATATCACGCACTTTCGTGCTCTGCATGCTCTTTGGCCTTCGCCTGAAGCCGCATTGCTTTTGGAAAGGTCTCCGGTGCGAGGCAGGTGGCGACGACCGTGATCAACCCGAGCACGACGAAATACACGGCTACCGGCGCGGCGCTGCGGTAATGCGCGAGCAGCGCCGTCGCCACCATCGGCGAGAGTCCGCCGCCGAGTACCGACGAAATCTCGCGGCCGATGCCGAGTCCGGAAAAGCGCAGATGAACGGGCAGCAACTCGCTGATGAACGCGGGCTGCGCGCCTTCGAGAATGCCGAGCGTGATGCTGTTGGCGAGCACGAGCGCGGTGATTACTTTCCACAGCACGCCGGAGCCGAGCAGCGTGAAATACGGGTAGGCCACCAGCACCATCGCCACGGCGCCGGCGAGATAGACCGGCTTGCGGCCGATCCGGTCAGTGAGACGTCCCATCAACAGGGACACGGGGATCATCAGCAGCATCGACAACGTCAGGCCGCCGAGCACCCAGCTCGATTTGAGGCCGACGAACTGACCATACGCAATCGAGAACGCGAAGAAGATGTATGACGCCGCGCCTTCACCGAAGCGTAGGCCGAACACCGTCAGCACCTGGCGCGGGCATTGGCGCAGCACTTCGACGATCGGCATGCGGGCGTCGCGGCGAGTTGCCTTGACTTCGGCGAACTCCGCGCTTTCGTCGACGCAGCGGCGCATCCACAGGCCGAGCGCGACCAGCACGGCGCTGCAGAGGAACGGCACGCGCCAGCCCCAGCTATGAAAGTCGGCGGGAGAGAGGGTTTGCACCAGCAGAAACGCGGCGGTGGACAGCACGAATCCGAACGCCGCGCCGCACGGACTCCAGGCCGCGAGCGCGCCGCGCCGGGAGGCGGGCGCATTTTCGTGAATCAACAGGATGCTGCCGCTCCATTCGCCGCCGGCGGCGAGGCCCTGCAGAATGCGCAGCAGCACCAGCATGACGGGCGCCGCGAGGCCGATCTGCTGATAGGTCGGCAAAAGACCCATGCAGGCGGTGGCCGTGCCCATGACGAGCAGCGTCAGCATCATCACCGTCTTGCGGCCATAGCGGTCGCCGATATGGCCGCACAACACGCCGCCGATGGGCCGCGCGATGAAACCCACGGTAAAGCCGCCGAATGCCGCGATCGTGCCCGTGAGCGGATCGCTGCCGACCGGAAAGAACAGCTTGCCGAACACGAGCGCGGCGGCGGTGCCGTAGAGAAAGAAGTCGTACCATTCGAGAACCTGGCCGAGCACGGCGGTCGTCACCGCGCGACGAACCTTGCTGGTGGGCCGGATGGCGGGCACGGGTGTCAGAACAGCTGTCGCGTCAGAATTCATGGCAGGTGGAGGGTCACGATGTGGAGGGTCGCGCGTTCTCGCCATGTGTTTCGGCAGGAGCGGCGAGACGAGCCCGGCAGGCATGTCGAACGATAGGACCGTGAAAAAATGCGGTCAAATTCGGGCCAAAAATGGCCGTCATGAATCGCGTGCATGACGGTTGCGCCACTTCGCGCGAAGCCGCCGGGCCGACGGATGCGTTTGCGTCTGCGTTTGTGTTCGCGTCTGAAACGAAGCACTGTGGGTTTTGCTTCGGGCAACTGAGATTTGGCGAACGGCGCGGCGCGCCTCTACACTGTGGACTTATCCCGCGAACCACGGAGAGAACCGCAATGCGACTGACCGACTTCGATACGCTGACGTTCGATTGCTATGGGACGCTGATCGACTGGGAAACGGGTATTTTCGAAGGCTTGCGGCCGCTGCTCGCGCGCGTCGAGCCGCCGTTGACGCGTGACCAGGTGCTCGAAGCGCACGCACGGCACGAGTCGTCGCAGCAGAAGTACACGCCGGGGCGGCGATATCAGGAGCTTCTACCGATTGTCTACAAGCGCCTTGCGGAGGAGTGGCGGGTGCCGTGTACGCTCGCCGACTGCGTGGCCTACGGCAAGTCCATTCAGAACTGGCCTGCGTTCGACGACTCGGCCGCCGCGTTGCACTACCTGAAGCAGCACTACAAACTCGTGATTCTGTCGAACGTCGACAACGAAAGCTTTGCTTATAGCAACGCGAAACTGCAGGTCGAATTCGACGCGGTCTTCACGGCCGAAGACATCGGTTCCTACAAGCCGTCGCCGCGCAATTTCGAGTACATGCTGGAAAAACTGAGGGAGCGTGGCATCACGAAGGAGACGATTCTGCACACGGCGGAAAGCCTGTTCCACGACCATAAACCGGCGAACGAATTCGGCCTGGCGTCGTGCTGGATTTATCGCCGGCACGCGAAGCAGGGCTTCGGCGCGACGATGGATCCGGGCTCACAGCCCAGCGTCGATTTTCGCTTCAATAGCATGGCCGACCTGGTGAAAGCGCATCAGCAGGCTCTGGAGGCAAAGTAGCGTCTGAACGAAACCTGCCGCCTCGGCGCAGTGCCTCCTTGCAGCTGGAGGCGATGGCGTTCGGCGGCAGAGCGTTCACGCAGTCAGGTATTCGCTGGATTGCAGCTCGTCAATCCAGCCCGCCCTGGCACAGGTACTTGATCGACATGTAGTCGTCGAGTCCATACTTCGACCCTTCACGGCCATAGCCCGATTCCTTCACGCCGCCAAACGGCGCCGCTTCGCTCGACACCGCGCCTTCGTTGATGCCGATCACCCCCGCTTCGAGCTGCGCGGCCACGCGATTGATACGCCGCACGTCCTGCGTGTAAAAGTAGGCGGCAAGGCCGAACGGCGTGTCGTTGGCGAGACGGATCGCTTCGGCTTCGTCCTCGAAACGGAAGAGCGGCGCGACCGGGCCGAAGGTTTCTTCGCAGCAGACCAGCATGTCGTCGCGCGCGTCCGCCAACACGGTCGGCGCATAGTAGTTCGGGCCGAGCTCCGTCAGACGCTTGCCGCCCGTCAGAATCTTTGCACCGTGCTTGACGGCGTCTTCCACGTGACGGGCGATCTTCTCGATCGCGCGTTCGTTGATCATCGGGCCGATCTGCGCGTCCGGGTCCGTTGCGGGCGCAACCTTCAAGGCAGCGACGCGTCGCGCGAGCAGCTCGGCAAAGCGCCCATAGACGCCGGCCTGCACATAGACGCGGTTCGGGCATACGCAGGTCTGGCCGCCGTTGCGGAATTTCGCCGCCATCAGGCCGGCGACGGCGGCGTCGAGGTCGGCGTCGTCGAACACGATGAAGGGCGCGTTGCCGCCCAGTTCCAGTGAGAGCTTCTTCAACGTGCCCGCGGATTCCCGCGCCAGATGCTTGCCGACCGGCGTGGAGCCGGTGAAGGTGATCTTGCGCACGCGCGCGTCCGCGAGCCAATCGGCAACCGCGGCAATGCCCTGTTCACGCGACGCCGACAGCATGTTCAGCACGCCGTCCGGCAGGCCGGCTTCCTGCGCGAGCGCGGCGAGGGCGAGCGCGGTGAGCGGCGTGTCCTCGGCGGGCTTGGCGACGACGGTGCACCCGGCCGCGAGCGCCGGCGCGATCTTGCGGGCGATCATGGCCAGCGGGAAATTCCACGGTGTGATGGCCGCGACCACGCCGACCGGCTCCTTCACCGCGCTCATGCGCTTGCCGCGCTGCTGCTGCGGAATCAGGTCGCCGTAGATGCGGGTTGCTTCGTCGGCGAACCATGCCACGTACGACGCGCCGTAAGCGACCTCGCCGCGGGCTTCCGCGAGCGGCTTTCCCTGTTCCGTCGACATCAGCTTCGCGAGGTCGTCGGTATTGGCAACGATCAGCGCGTGCCAGCGCCGCAGAATCTCGGCGCGCTCGCGCGGCAGCTTATCGCGCCAGCCGGGAAACGCGCGGGCTGCGGCGTCGGTGGCGGCGCGCGCATCCGCGGCGCCGCTGTCCGCGACTTCGACGATCGTTTCGCCGGTGGCCGGGTTCGTGACGGCAAAGCGGGCGCCGTCGGCGGCGCCGGTCCATGTTCCGTCGATCAGGTTCTGCGGGCGAATCAGTTCACTGCGCGTCAATGTGAGAGACATCGGGTTGCTCCTTCAGGTTGCCCTTGATGCGGCGAGGCACACGGCGGCGCGGCCGCGTACCGTGGGTCGATTAATGAATCGATGCTACGCCTGCGCCGCAATCGACGAAATGGCGAATCGGGGCGTTGGCGGTTTGCACACCGTTTTTTTGCGGCGCTGACAGCATTTTCTGCTGATTGGCTTGCGAATTCATTTCAGCCGCCGCGGTCCGGTCGACGCGCGCACCACCAGCGTGGGCGGCGGGGCGAGCACCATCGACGGCTGCTGGTCAGGCATCTGGATCAGCCGGATCAGACTCTCGATCGACAACTCCGCGATCGCGGCGGTCTGGATCGCGACCGTCGTCAGGGCAGGGTGCACCTGGTGCGCGAGCTGAATGTCCGTAATGCCGATGACCGAAACGTCGTCCGGCACCGCGCGGCCCAGCGTGATCAGAGCCTGTGCCGCGCCGATCGCGAGCAGGTCGTTGGTCGCGAAGATCGCTGTGAGGTGCGGCCGGTTTGCCATCAACTGCATGCAGGCGGCGTAGCCGGCGTCGATCGAGTCGCGGATCTGCAGCACCGCCGCCGCATCGGTCTCGATACCGGCCGCGTGCATCGCCGCGCGAAAACCGTTGGAGCGCGCATCCTGCAAGCCGCCGCAACCGTCGCCGATCAGCAGGCCGATTTCGCGGTGGCCGAGTTCGAGCAGATGCCGCGCGGCCAGCTCGCCCGCGCGAGCGAAATCCACGGCGATGCAGGGCAGCGCGGGCGGCGACTCCGGGTGCTCCCACATGGCCAGCAGAATGGGCGCACTGTGCATGGCCGAAGCGCACAGGTCGTTGATCGCGATATCCGTGTTCATGACGAGCACGCCGTCGGCCAGCGTGCCCGCAATCTGGTTCAGATACGCGCGGCCGATCTCGGCATCGTCGTCAGTATTGCAAACCATCAGGAAGTGGCCGGTTTTGCGCGCGGCGCGCTCGGCGGCCAGCACGAACTCGGGGTAGAACGGGTTCGAGATGTTCGACAGCATCAGGGCGAGCGTGGACGAGCGGCCCTCGGCGAGCGCGCGCGCGTTCAGATTGGGCCGGTAGCCGAGATCGGCGATCGCCTTGAGCACGCGTTCAGCCGTTTCCGGGCGCACTTTCTCGCGGTTGCGCAGCACGTTGGAGACGGTGGCGGCGGTGACGTGAGCGCGTTTCGCGACTTCCGTGAGAGTGACCATAAGCTCTTTATCCCAGATTCAGGGAATGCGATTCAAATGTTGCAAGCCGTGGGCGAGGTTGATAACTTGCTGGAAAACACACAGCGGAGACATCAACATGAGTTTTTCCTTCAAACCCGAATTTAAGCGATTAAATGCCTGCCGCACAAGGGTTGGCCACTTATTTTTCCAGAAAATTTAAGCGGTTAAATCCGAAGGGGGCAGCATGGCAAGCATTCGTTTGACGGACGTGCAGAAGTCGTATGGTGACCATGCGCCGGTGATCCGGCGCGTGAATCTGGAGATTGCGCAGCATGAGTTCTGCGTATTCCTGGGCCCATCGGGTTGCGGCAAGTCGACCCTGCTGAGAATGATCGCCGGACTCGAAGACCTGAGCGAAGGCGAGTTGCACATTGGCGGGCGCCTGATGAACGACGTGCCCGCCGCCGGCCGCGGTGTGGCGATGGTGTTCCAGAGCTACGCGCTCTTTCCGCACATGACCGTGTTCGACAACATGGCGTTCGGTCTGAAGCTCGCGAAACAGCCCAAGGATGTGATCGACAGCAAGGTGCGCGAAGCCGCCCGGATTCTGCAACTGGACGATTTTTTGCAGCGCTATCCGAAGGCGCTGTCGGGCGGGCAGCGGCAGCGCGTCGCGATCGGCCGCGCAATCGTGCGCGAGCCCGGCGTGTTCCTGTTCGACGAGCCGCTCTCGAATCTCGACGCCGCGCTGCGCGGCCAGACGCGGGTCGAAATCGCTCGTCTGCATCAGCGCTTTGCCAACGCGAGCGTGGTCTACGTCACTCACGATCAGGTCGAAGCCATGACGCTCGCCGACCGGATCGTACTGCTGCACGCCGGCGCGGATGCGGAGCGCTTCGGCAGCATCGCGCAAAGCGGCGCGCCGCTCGAGCTGTATCACCATCCGAAGTCGCGCTTCGTGGCGGGCTTCATCGGTTCGCCGCGGATGAATTTCATCGACGCCGTGGTCGATTCGATCGAGCCGGGCAGCCTGACGGTCACGCTGGCTCAAAGCGGCGAGCGTTTGACCGCGCACGTGGATGGTCAACGTTTGCAGCGCGGTCAGCCGGTCACGCTCGGCGTGCGGCCGGAGCATCTGCGCCTCGACGGCGGCGGGCAGGTCGTGCAGTGCACGACGGTATTGTCGGAGCGGCTCGGCGAGCATAGCTATATTCACGCGGATCATGCCGCGGGCACGCTCATCGCCAAGGCGGCGGGTGATACGCCGATCGGCTCCGGCGAGCGTATCGCCATTCACGTGCCGCCTTCCGCGTGCCACCTGTTCGACGCGGACGGGCTTGCCTTGCGGCGCAGCGCGTTCGAGCCCGAACGGGCCGCCGCTTGAGTTTTCGGGCGTGATCACTCCGGGCAACGACTGATTTCATCAAAGCCGAATTCCGCCACAGAGCGGGTTACATCGCCGGCGGCTGCTCGCTGCCGGCCAACAAGGTATCAAGGAGACACAAGATGATTGCTCTTCGCCTTCGCCGTCTTGCACACGTGTCGATCGCAGCCGCGCTGGTCGCGGGCTCGCTCTGCTGTGCCGCAGCCGACGCCGCCACGCTCAACGTCAACGTATCGGCGCGCGGTAATCAGCGCTCCACATGGCAGGACGCGTTCGACAAGTTCAAGAAAGCCAATCCCGATGTCGATCTGAAGGTGACCTACATCACCGAGGAAGCGTACAAGGTGCAGATGAGCGGCTGGCTCGCCACCGATCCGCCCGACGTCGTCTCGTGGCACGACGGCGAGCGCATGGCGTATTACGCGCAACGCGGCCTGCTCGAAGACCTGTCGCCGGATTGGAGCAGGAATGGCTGGTCGCAGCAGTATGCATCGGTGAAGGAGGCGTCGACGTATAAGGGCAAGCAGTACGCGGCGCCGCTCGGCTACGACGCCTACGGTTTCTTCTATCGCAAGGATCTGTTCGAGAAAGCCGGCATCAGGAGCGAGCCGAAAACGTGGGATGAATTTCTCGACGCCTGCAAGAAGCTGAAGGCAAGCGGCGTGGCGCCGATCGCCGTGGCCGCGCGCGACAGCTGGACGCTCGCCGCCTGGTTCGACTACCTGGATCTTCGCATCAACGGCAACGCATTCCACCAGCAATTGATGGCGGGCGACATTCCGTACACCGATGCGCGTGTGAAAAAGGTCTACGCCGCGTGGAAAACGCTGATCGACGATCACTACTTCATCGATAACGCGCTCTCCTACGACCTCGATTCGATCGCGCCGTTTCTCGTGAACGGCAAGGCGTCGATGATGTTGATGGGCACGTTCTTCTCCGCGAGCATTCCGGCGAACCTCAAACCGCAAACCGGCTTCTTCCGCTTCCCGGTGATCGACGCCAATGTGCCGATGGCCGAAGACGGTCCGGTCAACGTGCTGCTGATTCCTGCGAAAGCGAAGAACAAGGCCGATGCACGCAAGCTGCTCGCTTTCATGGAACAGCCGCAGATCAACGCCGATCTCGCGAAAGGTTGGGGCCAGCTGCCGTCGAACAGCCAGTCGGCCGAACCTGAAGACGCGATCTCCAAGGTCGGCTTCCAGACGCTTGCCAACACCAAGGGCGGCATCGCGCAGTTCTACGATCGCGACATGCAAAAGGAAATGGCCGACGAAGGCATGAAAGCGATGCAGCAGTTCTACAGCGATCCGTCGCAACTCGACGCCGTGCTCGTGCGTCTGGAAGCGACCCGCAAGCGCATTTACCAGAAGTAGGAAGCCAGTCACGGAGCGCCGGCGGCATAGCAACGGCCGGCGCCCGTCTTCGATTCGCCTTCGCTTTTCGACGAGGCCCGATCCATGTCTCATTCCGCAGCGCGCCGCTTACCCGCGGCTTCGCACCGTCGCGTCTCGACCACGCGCCGTCATCAGCACCGCGCCGCGCTTTTCTTCCTGTTGCCGGGCTGTGCGTTGTTTTGCCTGTGCGTGGTGTATCCGATCATCAGCAGCATTTCGCTCAGTTTCTATCACTGGGACGGCATGACGCCGAAGACCTTCGCCGGTTTCGACAACTATGTCGAACTGTTCCATGCCGACACGTTTTATACGGCGCTCAAGAACAACCTCATCTGGCTTGCGCTGTTTCTGCTGGCGCCGCCGCTCGGCCTGCTGTTCGCGCTGTATCTGAACCAGCATATCCGTGGCATGCGCGTCGTGAAGTCGCTGTTCTTCGCGCCGTTCGTGCTCTCGGGTGTGGTGGTCGGACTCGTGTTCAGCTGGTTTTACGACCCCGGCTTCGGCTTGCTGCGCCTGATCGTCGGTCATGGCATTCCCGTGCTCGGCGACCCGCACACCGTGACGTTCGGCATCGTGTTCGCGGCGCTTTGGCCGCAAACGCCGTTCTGCATGGTGCTGTATCTCACGGGCCTGACCGGCATCAATCCGGAAGTGGTCGAGGCGGCGCGCATGGAAGGCGCGAGCGGCGTGAAGCTGTTGTGGCACGTGATTCTGCCGCAGCTGCGGCCCGCCACCTTCATGGCCGTGGTGCTGACGGTGATCGGCGCGCTGCGCAGCTTCGACCTGATCGCGGTGATGAGCGGCGGCGGTCCGTTCGACAGCTCCACCGTGCTCGCCTATTACATGTACGACCAGGCCATCAAGTACTACCGCGAAGGCTATTCCGCGGCGATTGCCGTCGTGCTGTTCGCCATCATGCTCGTCTACATCGTGTTCCATTTGCGCCGCATGCTGCGCGAAGAACGCTGATCTTCAGGAGTCACGCGTCATGTATCCGCTTCCCGTCGAACGCTGGAAACCGCTCAATCGCACGCTCTACAAAGCGTCGTTGCCCATCGCGCTGCTGATCTGGCTTCTGCCGATGCTGGCCGTGCTCGTCACGTCGATTCGCTCTTCGGACGAGCTTTCGCAAGGCGATTACTGGGGTTGGCCGAAACACTTCGCGCTGATCGAAAACTACGGCGCCGCGCTCACGCAAACGCCGATGCTGCATTACTTCACCAACAGCGTGCTGATCACGGTGCCTTCGGTGATCGGCGCAGTCGCGCTGGCGTCGATGGCGGGCTTTGCGTTGGCGACATATCGGTTTCCTGGCAATACGGCGGTGCTGTTCGCGTTCGTCGCCGGCAATTTCGTGCCGATCCAGATCCTGATGATTCCAGTGCGCGACATGGCGCTGAAAGTCGGACTCTTCAACAGCGTGTGGGCATTGGTGATTTTCCATGTGTCGTTTCAGACCGGCTTCTGCACGCTGTTTCTGCGCAATTTCATCAAGCAGCTGCCGTTCGAAATGATCGAGGCCGCGCGCGTGGAAGGCGCGAGCGAGTGGACCATCTACCTGCGCATCGTGCTGCCGCTGATCCGGCCCGCGCTCGCCGCGCTCGGCATTCTGGTGTTCACGTTCGTGTGGAACGACTACTTCTGGGCGTTGTGTCTCACGCAAGGCGACGACGCCGCGCCGATCACGGTGGGCGTCGCGGCGCTCAAGGGGCAATGGACGACCGCGTGGAACCTGGTCGCCGCGGGCTCGGTGCTGGCCGCATTGCCTTCCGTGCTGATGTTCTTCCTGATGCAGAAGCACTTCGTCGCCGGTCTGACCTTCGGTGCAAGCAAGGGCTGAGCGCCCGTTCGACGTCATCTAACCACGAGACTTTCTCATGCAACTTGGTGTCTGTTATTACCCGGAACAATGGCCGCGCACGATGTGGGCCGACGACGCGAAACGAATCGCCGAGCTCGGCATCACGCACGTGCGGATTGCTGAATTCGCGTGGAGCCGGATGGAGCCGCGCGCCGGCGAATTCGCGTGGGAATGGCTCGATGAAGCCGTCGAAACGCTGGCGGGCGCGGGCTTGAAACTGGTGCTCGGCACCCCGACCGCGTCGCCGCCGAAGTGGCTGATCGACGCGTATCCGGACGTGCTGCCGGTGCGCGCCGACGGCACGCGCTGGAATTTCGGTTCGCGCCGTCACTACGACATATCCAGCGAAACCTATCGGCGCGAGTGCCTGCGGGTCGTCACGGCAATGGCGCAGCGCTACGGCCGGCATCCTTCCATCGTCGCGTGGCAGACCGATAACGAACTCGGCTGTCACGATACCGTGCCCAGCTATTCGCCTGCGGCGCTCACCCGTTTTCAGACGTGGCTGCGCCGGCGCCACGAATCCGTCGAGGCGCTCAACGACGCGTGGGGCAACGTGTTCTGGAGCATGGAGTATCCGTCGTTCGAGGCAATCGGCTTGCCCAATCTCACGCCCACCGACGCCAATCCGATTCATCTGCTCGACTTCCGCCGCTTCATGTCTGACGAGGTGGCGCAGTTTCATCGCGAGCAGATCGACGTGTTGCGCGAGCATGCGCCGACTGCGGACTTGCTGCACAACTTCATGGGCTTTTTCACGACCTTCGACCATTACCGCTTCGCCAAAGACAATGCGATCGACGTCGCCGCATGGGACAGCTATCCGATCGCGCGCACCGAATCGATCGCGCTGCCCGACGAACAGAAGGCGCGTTACGCGCGCACCGCGCATCCCGATGTCTCCGCATTCGATCACGACCGCTATCGCGCGATCGGCAGCGGGCGTTTCTGGGTGATGGAGCAGCAGGCCGGGCCGGTCAACTGGGCACCGTGGAATCCGGTGCCGGCCAAAGGCATGGTCCGTCTGTGGGCCTATGAAGCGTTCGCGCACGGCGCTGAACTGGTGTCGTATTTCCGCTGGCGTCAGTGCCCGTATGCGCAGGAGCAGATGCATTCCGGGCTTAATCTGCCGAACAACGAACTGTCGCCGGGCGGCCTCGAAGTGCAGCAGGCGGCGCGTGAGATCGCTGCCTGCGCCGCGTTGTCGGCACTCGGCGCGCCCGCGCGGGCAACGGTTGCGGTCGTCTTCGACTACGAAACGCAATGGATGTTCGAGATTCAGCGTCACGGCAAGACCTTCGACTATCAGACGCTGGTGTTCGACTACTACGAATCGTTGCGCGAACTCGGGCTCGACGTGGATATCGTGTCGAGCCGCGTGGATCTATCGGCCTATGCGCTGGTGGTCGTGCCGAGCATCGCCGTGATCGACGACGCCCTCGTGAATCAGATCGAGCGGAGCGAAGCGCAATGGGTCTTCGGCCCGCGCAGCGGCTCGAAAACCGATAGCTTCGCGATTCCTTCCACGCTGCCGCCCGGCGCCTTGCAACGCGTTCTGCCGATGCAGGTGCTGGAGGTCGAAACGCTGCGACCCACGCTGGCGCCCGCGCTGTCGATCGACGGCGCGCGGGGTGTGGCAATCCATTGGCGCGAGCACGTGCGGGCCAACGGCGAGACGCATGTCGACGCGCAATTCGACGACACGTGGCCGGCGGTTCTCTCGCGCGGCAAGGTGCGCTATGTGGCGGGGTGGCTGTCGCATGCATTGCATCGCACGCTGTTGGAGCAGGCCGCGCGCGATGCCGGCATCGAAACGCAGCGCCTCGCGGAAGGCCTGCGCATCCGGCGGCGCGGCGATCTGACCTTTGCGTTCAATTTCGGCGCGCAGTCCGTGCACGTGCCGGCGCCGGCCGATGCGACGTTCGTGCTCGGCAATGCGCTGCTGAAAACCGGCGATGTCTGCGCATGGAAGGACGTCTGAACCGACGGGCTGTTCGGCGCAATCGCATCCAGCAGTGTGTGTCATCGGAGGGTGACACTCAAGCGCTTCAACCTGGGACCAGGCGGCCTTCAAAAGAGCCGCCCATCAATAGATGGAGGATGACAGATGAACAGAAGAGAAATGCTCGGCTGGCTCGCGTCCACGGCGATCGCGGCCGGCGTCGGCGCAACGGCCGGCGCGCCGGCGCTCGCGGCGCAGTTGCAGGCTTCAGGTCGTGGCGGTCGCTTGGCGAAAGGGGCCGACGTATCGACGCTGCTCGAACTGGAGGCGAACGGCGCGAAGTTCTATGAGCACGGCGTGCCGCACGACTGTCTGCTGCTGCTGAGAAAACACGGCGTGGATTCGATTCGTATCAAGGTCTGGAACGATCCGGGCAACCCGAACTTTTTCCCGGCCGATCAGAGTCCCGCCGCCGGCTACAACAATGCCGAACATGTGCGCATACTCGCGCGCCGCGCGGCCGCGCTCGGCATGCGCGTGCTGATCGATTTCCATTACAGCGACTGGTGGGCCGATCCGGGCAAGCAGTATCCGCCGCACGCGTGGGCCGGCAAGGATATCGCGCAGACCTGCGCGTTGCTGTCGGAGTACACGTCGAATGTGCTGAACATGCTCAAGCGCGACGGCGTGCATCCGGAGTGGGTGCAAGTGGGCAACGAGATCACCGGCGGCATGCTGTGGCCGCTCGGCAAGTACGATCAGTGGGACAACCTCGCCCAATTGCTGAAAGCGGGACACGACGCGGTCAAATCCGTCGATGAACGCATCAAGGTCATGTTGCATCTCGACAGCGGCGGCAACAACGCGACGAGCCGCTGGTGGTTCGACAGCGCGACCCAGCGCGGCGTCACGTTCGATGTGATCGGCCTGTCCTATTACCCGCAGTGGCAAGGCTCGCTGAGCGATCTGCAGAACAACGCGAACGATCTCGCGACCCGCTACGACAAGGACGTGATGGTGGTCGAGACGGCCTATCCATGGACCACCAGCGACGGCGATTCCGAACCGAACGCGATGACCAACGTGGGGTCGGCGACTTATCCGCAGACGCCGGCGGGCCAGGCGCAGTTTCTCGGCGCGCTGACGGACATCGTCGAGGCGATACCGGACGGCCACGGCAAAGGCGTGTTCTGGTGGGAGCCGGAATGGATTCCGACGCCCAATGTCGGATGGAAGCTCGGCGCCGGCGATCAGTGGGACAACAACACCCTGTTCGATTTCCACGGCAACGCGCTGACGTCGCTGGATGCCTTTCGCAAGCGTTAGCGGCTAATGGAACGCGGCGGGTGCTACTTCGCGGGTGCCTGCGCCTGACGGTTCACGCAGTCCGACGTAAACGCCATGCTGGCCTGATCCGGCGTCATGTGCGGCGCGTCGGGACTGTAGATCTTTTCGATAACGGCGCTGACCGCTTGCCGGTCAGCCGCGTTCCTGTAGTACCTGGCTGCCTGGTCGAGCGCTTGCGCCTTGGTCTTTTTGTGCGCGCGCCACGATGCGACCTGCCCGGCGATATCGCCGATCGCAAAACATTGATCGCTGACGGTTTGTGCAACGGCCTGAGCGGCCGTTTGCGCGAGGCACACCGCGAGCAGCGCGGTTACGGCTACGCGTTTCATTCCTTGAATCCTGTGGTGAGATGAGCAACGTTGCGAAAGCGCTGGCATCCGCCACCGCGGCAACCGAACGGGTCAACAAGCGCGTAGTTTATCGGGAAGTGACACGCCGCGTTTTTTCACTCGACGCGCCAAAGAGAAAAGCCGCCCTGCGGGCGGTTTCAAAAAACCATCGGATCATCGGGCGCATCCGCGGCCGGCCGTGCCGCCGCAATGCCGGCACCCCGCAGGTTCAGTGCCCGAACGACTCCGCTTTTGAAGCGCCCGCGTTCGCCACATGCGGCCGCGCCGCCTGCTTGATCAGCAACGCCACGCACGAAATCAGACCGGCCACCGCGACCATCGCGAAGATGCCCGCGAACGAGAAGTGGCGGCGCGTCAGTTCGGCCACGAGGAACGAGCCCGCAATCCCGCCGAAGCGCCCAATGCCGAGCATCCACGCCACGCCCGTGCCACGGCCTTCGGTCGGGTAGAACGCGGCGGCGAGCGCCGGCATCGACGATTGCGCGGTATTCATCAGCACGCCGGCGACGAACACGACGAATACCAGCGCGCCCACGTTGCCCACCGCCTGGCCGATGAAATACACGCTGACGGCCGTCAACGCGTAGCAGGCCGCGATGATGCGGTTCGCGTTGAAGCGGTCCATCAGCACGCCGCACAGCACGGCGCCCACGCCGCCGAGCGGGAACAGCGCGGAAATCAGCGTCGCGCGTTGCGGCGTGAGTCCGGCGTCCTTCAGCAGGATCGGCATCCAGTTGATCGACGCGTAGAAGATCACGAGGCCCATGAAATAGGTAATCCACAGCATTACCGAGCCGATGATGTACGAGCGCGACAGCACCACGGCCGCGCCCTTGCCGCCGGTTTGCGGCGCGGTTTCGGTCATGATGAAGGTGCCGGCTTGCGCCGCTTCGCTCGAAATGCGCGAGAGCGCCGCGCGAATCCGTTCGACCGGCTGGCTGTTGGCCACCATGTAGCGAACCGACTCCGGCATCTTGATCATCAGCAGGATCATCAGCAGCAGCGGGGTGATGCCGCCGAGCAGCAGCACGCTGCGCCAGCCGAAATGCGGAATCATCCACGCGGCGAGAAACCCGCCGAACGCGGCGCCGAGCGGAAAGCCGCAGAACATCAGATTGATCACGGTGGCGCGGCGACGATCCGGGCAGTACTCGCCCATCATCGTCACGGCGTTCGGCATGGCCGCGCCGAGGCCGACGCCGGTGATGAAGCGCAGCGTCGTCAACTGCCCGATGCCGTTCGAGAAGGCCGAGCCGAGACACGCCACGCCGAACAGCAACACCGAGCCGAGCAGCATCGAGCGTCGTCCGAGCCGGTCGGACAGCGGTCCCGAGCCGAGCGCGCCGCAGGCGAGGCCGAACAACGCGGCGCTCAGCACCGGCGCGAGCGCCGGCTTGGTAATGCCCCATTCGGCGATCAGTGACGGCGCAATGAAGCCGATCGCGGCCGTGTCAAAACCGTCCAGCAGGACGATGATGAAGCACATGAAGAAGACCAGCCACTGGAACGGCGAAAAGGGATGTTCGTTGAGGAAGGTCTGAACGTTCACAGCGTTGCTGCGGCTCATGATGTGTCTCCTGACTGCGGAATACGGAAAGGCCCGCCGTAACGAGCCTTCCTCTTTTTTACTGTCGCGCGCCGTTTTAGAAGCGGTGCACGATGCCCACGCCCGCGGCGAACTGGCTACGCGACGACGACGGCGCGCTCTGGAAGCCGTCGCCGATGGTTGCCGTGGCGCTGATGATATGGCCCGAACCGGCCGTTCCCAGCGTATTGCCGTTGGTGCGCTGGAATGCCTGCAACGCGTAGAGGCCGGTGCGCTTCGACAATGAATAGTACTCGGACAGATTGACCTGCTGGTACTGCGCCGAACTCGTGATGCCGTTCGCCTTGGTAGCGCGAGTGTAGCTGTAGCCGGTCGCGAAGTCCCACGAAACAGTCGGCTTCCAGTGCAGCACGACACCGCCTGTATTGAAGATCGCCGTATCGCGGAAGCTCGAGTTGATACCCGGAATGTACTGCACATTCGAGTAGGCCGCGGACACGTCCCAGCCGCCGCCGAAGTTGTAGCCGCCGGTCACGGCAAAGCGCTGCTGCGCCTGCGCCGTTTGATAGCCGTTGGTCACGGCCGACACGCCCGGCTGTGCGCCGTTGTTCGACACGGTCGAATCCGCGCCGTAGGCGCCGCCGCCCAGCGTCGAGTTGTTGATGCGCATGAAGCCGACCGCGAGGCCGACCGGGCCGTTGATGTACTGCACCGCGCCGCTCCAGGTCGAACCGCGGTTCAGGCTGCCCGGCACGCCGCCGAGCGCGTACGAACCGCTGAACGTGAAGCCATACAGTTTCGGCGACGTATAGACCAGCGAATTGTTCGCGCGGTAAATCGTGTCGAGCGCGTCGACGTCGCCGGGGTGCGCGCCGTAGTAGCCGGTGAGCCACGTGGTCGGGCTGTACGGCGAGAGCATCGAGTAGTACGCCGTGTACTGGCGGCCGGCCTGCAGCGTGCCGTAGGTCGGGTTCGTCACGCCGACCCAGGCCTGGCGGCCGAACATCGCGTTCGTGTACTGCTGGGCGCCGGTGCTCGAGTTGAAGCCGGATTCCAGCTGGAAGATGGCCTTGGTGCCGCCGCCGAGATCTTCGCCGCCCTTCAAGCCGAAGCGGCTGCCGGCCCATACGCCGTTGATCATGTTCACTTTGGACTTGCCGCCGGAGGTCGAGCCGAGCGAGCTGGCGCTGCTTTGATAGCCGATGCCGGCATCGACGATACCGTACAGCGTGACGCTGCTTTGCGCGAAAACCGGTGCGCTGGCGAGAGCGGCGATCGCGCAGGCGATCCGGGTCATAGTGATATTGCGATTCATGAGGGTGTTCTCCAATTCGACCTGCTTCGACTGACGTGAGAGTTCTTGGCGACCCGGTCGTCGTTTAATTGTTTGCCTGCTATGTTCGTATATAGAACATCGTTTCTATGTGCGAACAAGGCTGCACTGTAAGTAAGATGACAACGCAGGGTCAACGCGGGATTACCCGACTCTGTTGCAGATGCACATCGATTGGAAAAGGCGCTGGACAGCGCGAAGAAACGGCGAGGCCGCGGCTCGGGTCGCGGCGCCGGGATGATGAGGCGGGGGGAGTGGCAGGAGGGGGAGCGCCGGCCTTGCAGGCGCGGCATGGTGCGGCGCGGCGCTCGGGATAAAACGTGGCGCGGCGCTCAGAAGATGACGTAGACCTTACGCATCGTTTCCTCGACTTCCCAGAGCCCTTCGGTATTGGCTTCGAAGAAGAGCGTGTCGCCGCTCTCGAAGTGAATGGTCTCCTCGTTATCGGGCGTGAAGCGTCCGCGTCCGGCGATGAAGTGCATCACCTCGGCCTGCTTGACCGAGCGGCGATACGTGCCGGCGGTGCATTCGAAAATGCCGGTGTCGACGGATTCGCTGCCCTTGATGACGCATTGCACGCCCGACACCTGAATCGGCGTCGTGCCGGGCAGGCCTGCCTTGCCCCAGTCCTCCAGATTCTGCAGATTCACGCTTTGTTTGAGCTGCTGTACCTTCATCTTTACGTTACCTTTGAGTGTGCGTGGGCCGTTTCATTGGCCGGGGGTTGCGGTGTTCGTCACGGTCTGCTCGACCTTGCCCAGCCGTACGACGGTCACGCCGGGCCGCAGTTGCCGCAACGAAGGCATGACGAGCATGCAGTCGTCGTAGGGTGTCGTGACCGGTTCGCCGTTCGACCAGCCAATCACGGCGCCCGCCTCGGCAAAGATTTCGAGGCCCGTGTACGGCGCCGCGAAACGAAAATCCATGCTGGTGGCCACCACCGGCTGCGTCACGCGGACGATATGCTGCACGGGCGGCAACGGCGCGAGCCAGCCGGCCGGCAGATCTGCTTCATCCACCACGCCGGCGAGCAACAGCAAGCGCGCCGTGGTGTCGCGCGCGACCGCAACCGCGCTGCGTTCCCAATGCTGTCCGCATTCGATCAGGAGCGCGTTCTTCGGGCTGGCGGCCTCGCCGAAGCCTTCGTAATCGCGCATGCGGCGGCCTTCCGGATGGCCTTCGTCGCAGATCACGGTCGCGGGCGTGCCGAGCCGCACGGCGAGATCGATGCCTTTTTGCAGCGGCCCCGCCACGATCAGCGGTTTGCTCTTCTCGTGCATGGAATGCAGATCGAGCAGAATGTCGACTGTGTCGATCACGGGGCGCATCACGCGCGCACGTGCCAGCTCGCTGGAGGTGCGCGAGGTGTCGTCGAGCACCGCGCCAGTCCACACGCGATTGAAATCCTGATCGACGAAGCGGGCCGCGTCCGGCTGCGCGGAATCGAAGCTCCGATAAGCGTCGACGTTCGCGAACGCCAGCGTGAGCCGCCCGCGCCGCGGCCGCAGCGCGCGCCGCAGCAATTCGTCCACGACGATCGCGCCGCACACCTCGTTGCCGTGCGTGAGCGCGTTGATCATCACGTGCGGACCCGGCGCTCCCGAGTCGAACGTATGGACGTAGGCGATACCGGAGGCCGATTGTTCGTGCGCCGAAATATCGGGGAATTCGACTTCGATGGGATAGGCTTCCAAGCTCATGCGAATGTGTCCTGGCAGAGAGTTGAACGGATTGACCGGCAAGCTCAGGCGAGTTTCGCCGCGATCGCCTGGCCGACTTCGGTCGTGTTCGCCTTGCCGCCGAGGTCGCCGGTGTGCGGGCCTTCCACCAGCGTCGCCTCGATCGCGGCGAGAATCGCGTCGTGCGCCTCGCGCTCCTTGCCTGCGTGATTGCCGAGGAAGTCGAGCATCATCGCGGCCGACCAGATCATCGCGATCGGATTGGCGATGTTCTTGCCCGCGATGTCCGGCGCCGAGCCGTGCACCGGTTCGAACAGCGAGGGAAACTTGCGGTCCGGATTCAGGTTGCCCGACGGCGCGAGACCGATCGTGCCGGTGCAGGCGGGGCCGAGATCGGACAGGATGTCGCCGAACAGATTGGTGGCGACCACCACGTCGAAGCGGTCCGGGTTCAACACGAAGCGCGCGCAGAGAATGTCGATGTGCTGCTTGTCCCACGCCACGTCAGGGTATTGCGCGGCGATGCCGGCCGCGACTTTGTCCCACCACGGCATGCTGATCGCGATGCCGTTGCTCTTGGTGGCCACCGTGATCTTCTTGCGCTCGCGCCGCTGCGCGAGATCGAACGCGAACTTCAGCACGCGCTCGCTGCCGTGCCGCGTGAAGACCGATTCCTGCAGCACGAATTCGCGTTCCGTGCCTTCGAACATCACGCCGCCCACCGACGAGTATTCGCCCTCGGTGTTCTCGCGCACGATCCAGAAATCGATGTCACCCGCCTTGCGGCCCGCGAGCGGCGAAGGCACGCCGGCAAAGAGGCGCGCGGGGCGCAGGTTGATGTACTGGTCGAATTCGCGGCGGAACTTCAAGAGCGACCCCCACAGCGAGATATGGTCGGGCACCGTGTCGGGCCAGCCCACCGCGCCGAACAGGATTGCGTCGGCCGACTGCAGTTGCGCTTTCCAGTCGTCCGGCATCATCTTGCCGTGCTTCGCGTAGTACTCGCAGCTCGCCCATTCGATGTGCTGATACTCCAGCTCGATGCCGAAGCGCGCTTTCACCGCCTCCAGCACGCGAATGGCTTCCGGCATGACTTCGACACCGATGCCGTCGCCGGGTATGACTGCGATCCGATATTTCTTCGACATGTTGTGCTCCTCCGCTTGAGACTGTTTGGGACTGTTCCGGGGCTGCCGGACGATGCGATGACGGCTATTTTATTCCTGCTGTTTGAGACTAAAATAGTCGCTTTAGTTAAGCCACTGTGCACGATTCGTGTACAAACTTATGCCCTCCATTCGCCTATGAACGCCGCCCCATCACCCGATCTCGGCGACTTGCGCGTGTTTTGCGAAGTCGCGCGCAAGTCCAGTTTCAGTGCGGCGGCGGAGGCCTTGTCGGTGTCCGCGGCGTACGTCAGCAAACGCATCAACGTGCTCGAGACTACGCTCGGTACGCGTTTATTGCACCGTTCCACGCGCCGCGTCGCGATCACGGAAGCGGGAGAGCGCGTCTACACGTGGGCCGAAAAAATTCTCGACGATGTCGATCAACTGGTCGAAGACGTCTCCACCACGCGCCGCATTCCCGGCGGCAAGCTGCGCATTTCCAGCAGCTTCGGCTTTGGCCGCCGTTTCGTCGCGCCCGCGCTCGCGCGCTTTTCCGAGCGCTATCCGCAATTGAGCGTGCGCCTCGACCTGTTCGACCGTCTCGTCGATGTGGGCGGTGAAGGCTTCGATCTGGATGTGCGCATCGGCGACGAAATCGCGCCGCATCTGATCGCGCGGCGGCTTGCGTCGAATCATCGCGTGCTGTGCGCGTCGCCCGGCTACCTCGCGCGGCATGGCGCGCCGCGCCAGCTTGCCGAACTGTCCTCGCATGCGTGTCTGGCGATCAAGGAGCGCGACCATCCATTCGGGCTCTGGCGTCTGAGCGTGCGTGGCGAGACGGTCTCGATCAAGGTCACGGGACCGTTGTCGACCAATCATGGCGAGGTGGCGGTGCAATGGGCGCTGGCCGGGCGCGGCATCGTGCTGCGTTCCATGTGGGATGTGCGGCCGCTGCTCGAAAGCGGCCAGTTGCAGCAGGTGCTGCCCGAGGTCACGCAGCCGGCGAATCTGTGGGCGGTGTATCCGGCACGGCTCGCGCAATCGGCGAAGGTGCGGGTGTGCGTCGACTTTCTGAGCGAGGAGTTTGCGCAGTGGAGTCCGCCGGCCGACGGCGGGGCCGGGGTGGACATAGCCGGATTTGCCGAGCGTCTCTAATCGCTCGGCGCTTTACGCCTATTTTTCGCGGATCGCGCGCACGATGATCCCGTCTTATCCAAACACGATTTCGTCGTCTTCGACATGCTCATGTTCGTTCATGCTGAGCCGATCAAGCCAGCTTGCCGATACGGCCTAGTGATGATTCTGCGAGAACAGCGTTTCGAGCGGGTAGTGGCTCTTCACGAACGGCGACTTGATGATCACGTAGCTGAAGTACTTCTCGATACCGATGTCGCGTTCCAGCAGCCCTTCGACGATGCTCTGGTAATGGCTCACGCTGCGCGTGACGAACTTCAGCAGATAGTCGTAGCCGCCGCTCGCCAGATGGCACTCGACGATCTCGTCGACGTCGCGGATCGCATTCACGAACTTGATGAAGTCTTCCCGCCGATGATCGGCGAGCGTGACTTCGGTGAAAACGATCTGCACGTCGCCGAGCTTTTCGAGCTGGATCTGCGCGCCGTAGCCGATGATGTAGCCGGCTTTCTCCAGACGCTTGACCCGGATCAGGCAAGGACTGGGCGAAAGGCCGACCGCGTCGGCAAGCTCGACGTTGGTTATGCGGCCTTTCTTCTGCAACTGGGAAAGTATGCGCAGGTCAATCCGGTCTAGCTTGCAGTCGCTGCTCATCGTAACGTTATCGCTCCGGCGATCAATGTAAGGGGCTCAGGTGGCCCTCTACTCTAGCATGCGGTGGCATGAGTTTTGGCCTTCAACGCGGCGCGCACGTCGGCTTGTGCGAGAACGTCGTCAAGGGTCTTTTCGAGCCGCTCGAACATCAGATCGAACTCGGCCTCCGTGTACGAGAGCGCCGGTGCGAAACCGAGAATGTTGTCGCCGAAGGCGCGGAAAATCAGCCGGTTTTCATACGCGGCGGCAGCGATCCGCTCAGACAGTTTCAAGGCCGGGTCGAAGCCCGCCCTGGTGTCCTTGTCGGCGACGAGTTCGAGCGCGCCGAGCAGGCCACGGTGGCGCGAATCGCCCACCAGCGGATGCGCGAGCAGCGCGTCGAGCCCGCGCGCGAAACGCGGCGAGCGCGCCACGCCGTTCGCCAGCAACCCGCCTTCGTGATAGAGGCGCAGCACTTCGAGGCCGATCGCCGCGCTCACCGGATGCGCCGAATACGTATGGCCGTGACCGACCACCGCTTCGGCGTCGCTGTCCGCGATGCCCTGATAGATTTCGTCCGACATCAGCACCGCGCCCATCGGCGCATAGCCCGCGGTCAGTCCTTTGGCCACCGTCATCAGATCCGGCTCGACGTTTTCGCCCTGGCAGGCGAACAGCGGACCGGTACGGCCGAAGCCGGTGATGACCTCGTCGGCGACGAAGAGAATGCCCAGCTTGCGGCAACTTTCACGCATCGCCGTGAGCCAGCCGACCGGCGGCACGATCACGCCGCCCGAGCCCTGGATCGGTTCGCAGAAGAACGCGGCGACGTTATCCGCGCCGAGTTCGGCCACCTTGGCTTCGAGCGCGGCCACCGAGGCGGCGATCAGCGCCGCGTCGTCGGCGAAATCATTGCGGTAAGCGTAAGGCGACGGCAGATGATGCTGGTTCGGCAGCGGCAGATCGAAGTTGCGATGGAACGCGGGCAGGGCGGTCAGGCCGGCGCCGGTCGTCGACGAGCCGTGGTAGCCGCGTTGCAGCGCGATGATGTGCTTCTTCGAAGCGCGCCCCGTCGCATTGAAGTAATGCGTGATGAAACGCAGTGCCGAATCCACCGCGTCGGAACCGCCGAGCGTGAAGTACACGTGCTGCAGCGAAGCGGGCGACACCTCGACCAGCTTTTGGGCGAGTTCGATGGCCGGCTCGGAGCCGAAATGGAAATAACCGGTCGCGTAGGGCAGTTTCTGCATCTGCGCGGTGGCGGCCTCGACAATGCTCTGCTGGCCGTAGCCGACATTCACGCACCAGAGTCCGGAAAACGCATCGAGCAGTTCGTTGCCCGCCGCGTCGCGCAGAAACGCGCCGCTGGCGGACTCGAGGACGGTGACGCCGCGTGCTTCGTGCGCGCGGTAGTTGATGACCGGGTGAATCAGATGCTTACGGTCGGCTTCAATGAGCGATTGAATCGGCATGATGGTTTCTCGTCGCGGAAGGGGCTGTTGACCGTCCCATACTACTGATCAGCGGCGATTGCCTGCTCACCTAAACAATTGCCTGAAAAGCGCGCGCGACGCGTTTTGATGCGCAGCCTCAGCATTTTATGCTGCGGCCGCTGAAAAGCCGCGTCGCACGGTGGGCGCCCTGCGCCACGCTCAATAGCCTTGAGCGCGGTCGACTTGGCCGAGCATCGGCAAGCCGGCGCGATGGCGGCGCAGATTCTCCAGCACCACGTCGACAGCGGTGTCGGGGCGCGTCGCGCTCGCGATATGCGGCGTGACGCGCACGCGCGGGTGCGTCCACAACGCATGGCCGGCGGGCAGCGGCTCGGGATCGGTCACGTCGAGAATGGCGTTGTGCAACTGACCGCTGTCGAGCGCGGCCAGCAAATCCTGCTGATTCAGATGCGGACCACGCCCGGTTTGAATCAGCGACGCGCCGCGCGGCAGCTTCGCGAACAGCTGCGCGTCGAGCAGCCCGCGGGTGGCGGGCGTGAGCGGCAACAGGCAGATCAGGATATCGCTGCGCGCGAGAAACGCATCCAGTGCGCCTTCGCCCGCATAACAGTCCACGCCTTCGATGTCGCGCGCCGAGCGGCTCCATCCCGCGCAAGGAAAGCCGAACAGGCGCAGCCTTTCCAGCACCGCCGTGCCCAATACGCCGAGGCCGAGCACGCCGATGCGACGCTGACTGGCCGGCTTGAGCGGCAACTCGCACCAGAGCTGCTGTTGTTGCTGGAGACCGTAATCGAACAGATCGCGATGAATGGTCAGCACAGCCTGCGTGACGTATTCGACCATGCCTTCCACGATACCCGGTTCGATCATGCGCACCACCGGCACGTGGTCCGGGACGCCCGACAGATCGAACTGATCGATGCCGGCGCCGACCGAGAACACCACTTCCAGATTAGGGAAGGTGCGGGTCGGATCTTCAGGCGGTTGCCAGGCGGCGAGATAGCGGATCGCGGCCGGGTCTCCGAGATCGGGCCAGATATGAAACGGCAATTCCGGCGCTTTCTGCGCGAAGAGGGTCGCCCACTGGGCGCCGCGCGCCGGGTCGGCTTTATAGAGGAAGGCCATGATGGTCAGCAGATTGCCTGGTTGATGATGCCGTATTGCAGGTAATGCGTATCCTGTCCGCCGTTCGCGGGCTCACCGGGCCTGACGGGGCGGACCATTTTGACGACCGAGTCCACGCGCGGCAGGCCCAGTTGTTCCAGCCACTCGGTCAGACCGCTGTCGGCCGGGGTGTCGATACGCACGAACACGCCTTCGTTCAGCGCCAGCCAGTGGCTGATGAGCGCCTTGGCGCGGCTGGAATCTTCCGAGTCCGGCGCGACTACCGGACCGATCGCAAAGCCGCGCCCAAAACGGCGGAACAGGGCGAAGCCGATCAATTCGCCGTCGCGGTCGAGCGCGATGCCGTCGGCGGCGCCCAGCAGCGCGGGCAACACCTCGCCGCGGTCCAGGCCGCTCGCCCGCGACGCCAGTTCGACGAGCCGCGCGGTATCGCTCGACCCGAGCGGGCGCAAGCGCTCCCCGGGCGGCAAGGACACGAGCGGCGGCTGGAACGCCGCACCCTGATGCTGGTCGAGCGTGCCGATCGCGCGAAAACCGAGCTTCTCATAGAGCGGCTGGCCAGCGGGGGTGGCGTGCAGGAAGGTGACACGCCCGTCCAGTTCTTCCAGCAGCAGTTCCATCAGCGTCCTGCCGATGCCGCGCCCCTGGTGCGCGGGCGACACGATCACCATGCCGAGCGACGCATGCTCCGCGCCGTATTTCCAGCACAGGGCGGTGCCGATCACGCCGCTCGCGTCTTGCGCGACGAAACCCACGCCCAGCAGCGCCACGAATCTCCAGTCGTCCGCCCGATGCGGCCATTTGAGTTCGACCGTCAACGCGTGAGCGGCGGCGATGTCCTCGAGGGTGAAGCGTCTATAGGTAATCGAATCGGTAATCGAATCGGACACGCCGTACTCCCTGATTGACTGAAGGCTTACGCCGTCACTTTGTCATCCGGTGCGCGACATGACTAGGACGATCTTTTTATCGCGGGCTCCGGAACGAGCCGCAGCCAGATTCGATGCAAAACGCCAGGTCTGGGCGCGCATTACAGGTGGGTTCTGCTGCGCGGCGATTTTTGTCGGCGACATATGCCACGCCCCCGGCTCTACGATTTCGTCATGGCGGCGGCGGTCCAGGCCGCGCCGCACGGGACCCCCAGCCAGTCACACAGGAAACCTCTCTCATGGACAGCTTCAATCCGGACGACGTCGCGATTCGCAGCGGCCATTACATCGGCGGTGAATATGTCGAGGCGGGCGGGCACCGCATCGAGGTGGCGCGGCCATCGGACGGCGTGGTGTACGCGTCGGTGCCGCTCGCCGATGCCGCGATGGTGGACCGCGCGGTCGAAAACGCATGGCAGGCATTCAAACGCAGTGGCTGGGCGCGCATGGCGCCGCGCGAACGCGCGAAGATTCTGCGCCGTTTCGCCGAACTGGTCGAAGCCGACGCGCCGACGCTCGGCCGCCTGGAAGCACTCGGTTCGACGCGTCCGATCGCGCAGGCGATCGGCTGGGACGTGCCGTTCACCGCCGAGGGCATCCGCTTTTACGCCGAGTTCGCCGACAAGCTGGGCGGCGACGTGGCGGCCACCGATCACGATCATCTCGGCATGACGATCGCCGAGCCCTACGGCGTGATCGGCGCGATCGCGCCATGGAATTTTCCGCTCGTCATGGCGTCGTGGAAGATCGCCCCGGCGCTGGCGGCGGGCAATGCGGTGGTGCTCAAGCCGTCGGAGATGACGCCGTTCTCGGTCTTGCGGCTCGCCGAACTCGCCGTGCAGGCGGGCGTGCCCGCGGGCATCTTCAATGTGATCCAGGGCGATGGCCGCGTGACCGGCGACGAACTGGTCCGCCATCCGAAGATCAGCAAGGTCACCTTCACGGGCTCCACGCGCACCGGCGCGTCGATCATGGCGGCGTGCGCCAACAGCGGCACCAAGCCGGTCACGCTGGAACTGGGCGGCAAGAGCCCGCAAATCGTGTTCGCCGACGCGCCGCGTCTGGACGACGTGGCGCGCCGCATCGCCGGCGCGATCACGGGCAACGCGGGGCAGGTGTGCGTGGCGGGCTCGCGCCTGCTGGTCGAGCGCAGCCTCGCCGAGCCGCTGGCCGAACGGATCGGCAAGTTCTTTGCCGAATTGAAGCCCGGCGCGACATGGGCCGCGGGCACGACGCTCTCGCCGATCATCTCGGCGCCGCAGGCGGCGCGCATCGAAGGTATCGTCGGACGCACGCTGCAAGCCGGCGCGACGCTGCGCTACGGCGGCGTCAGGGCCGACGGCGGCGCGGACGGCGCGTTCTACGCGCCCACCTTGCTCACGAACGTCACGGCGCACTCCGAAGCGGTACGCGAAGAAGTCTTCGGGCCCGTGCTGACGCTGCAGACCTTCGATACCGAAGAAGAAGCGCTCGCGCTCGCACAGCATCCCGAGTACGGCCTCGCGGCCGGCGTGCATACCGCCGACCTTGGCCGCGCGCTGCGTTTCGTGCGCGGGCTCGAGGCGGGCACGGTGTGGGTCAACCGCTATGGCCGCACCTCGGACTTCATGATCCCCACGGGCGGCTACAAGCGCTCCGGCATCGGCAAGGATCTGGGCCGCCAGGCCTACGAGGCCAACCTGCGTTTCAAGAGCGTGCTGATCGACCTGCGGCCCTGAGCAGGCCCCGGCCGCCGCGTGTGAACGGCCGCAAACCCAACAGGGATAAGGGTTACGCCTGATCGCCGCATTCTGTGCTGTCAGCGGCCTCAAAAACGCATTGTTTGTGTCACCGGCAGCGCCCTAATCAGGAACATCTATGTTTTTGCGCTGATTAAATCTTTCACAGGAATGCGCTTTTCCTGTCGATCGGAGTGGCTGCAAAACACTGACTCCGATCCCAAGCACGATAGCTGCTGTTTTTGCCAATGAGCTCCGACAGCGGGCTCACCATCACGATAGGACTGCACCATGATCGAATTCGAACCGAAATACATCACCTTCGACTGCTACGGCACGCTGACCAAATTCCACATGGCCGACATGACGCGCGAACAGTACGGCCACCTGCTGAACGGCGAAGACCTGGAAAAGCTCGTCGCGTTTTACTCGGGCTATCGTCGCGACGAAGTGCTCGGTGCATGGAAGCCGTACCGCGATGTGGTGGTCAACGCGCTGCGCCGCGCCTGCAAGCGTATGAACGTCGAATTCAACGAAGCGGGTGCCCAAAGCATCTATGAAGCCGTGCCGACCTGGGGTCCGCATCCGGACGTGCCGGAAGGCGTCGCCCGTCTGGCGAAGAAGTACAAGCTGGTGATTCTCTCGAACGCTTCGAACAACCAGATCCAGAGCAACGTCGACAAGCTCGGCGCGCCGTTCTACAAGGTCTTCACGGCCGAGCAGGCACAGTCGTACAAGCCGCGCATGCAAGGCTTCGAATACATGTTCGACCAGCTCAACTGCAACCCGGAAGACGTGCTGCACGTGTCGTCGAGCCTGCGCTACGACCTGATGACCGCGCACGACCTGGGCATCAAGCACAAGGTTTTCGTCAAGCGCGGCCACGAACCGTCGACGCCGTACTACCAGTACTACGAGGTCAACGACATTCCGCATCTGGCTTCGGAACTCGGCCTGTAAGCGCGGGTTCGTTCACGCGCTAACGCTGCCCGCCGCCTCGCTCATTGCCCATCACAAGGACCCACCGGATGAAGCTCGATTCCTATTGGCTCGACACCGCGCCGCCCCTGCTTTCGGCGTGCGAGGGTCCGGTCGACGGCCAGACCGATGTGGTGGTGATCGGCGGCGGCTTTACCGGGTTGTCGGCGGCGCAGGCGTTGGGCAAGCGCGGCGCCGCGGTGAGCGTGCTCGACGCGGGCCGCATCGGCGGCGGCGCGTCCGGGCGCAACGGCGGGCAGGTCAATACCGGGGTCGCGCAGGACTTCGCCGCGCTGGTCGCGCAACTCGGTGTGGAGCGGGCGAGCGCCTGCTACCGCGCGTTCTCGGATGCGGTCGATACGGTCGAGCGCCTGATTCGCGAGGAAAACATCGACTGCAACTACATGGCGACCGGCAAGCTGAAACTCGCGTCCAAGCCGCATCACCTCGCGCATCTGGAGAAGACGGCTGAAGCGATTCGCCGTGCGGTCGATACGGATATCGAACTGATCGACCGCAGCCGTATCCGCAGCGAAATCCAGTCCGACAGTTTTTACGGCGGACTGCTGCAACGGCACGGCGGTCAGATGCATATGGGCAAGTTCACGGTCGGCCTCGCGGAGGCGGCGGTGCGCCGCGGCGCGAAGCTGTACGAGAACGCGGCCGTCACCGCCATTGCGAAAGACGGCGGCGGCTTCCGGATCACCACGGCGCGCGGCGAAGTGCGCGCGAAGCAGGTGCTGATCGCAACCGGCCCGTCGCGGCATGGCCCGTTCGGCTGGTATCGCAGGCGCCTCGCACCGGTCGGTTCGTTCATCGTCGTGACGGAACCCGTCGCCCCGGCCTTGCTGGCGCAAGTGTTTCCGAACCGGCGCGCGTACACCACCACGCGTTTGATGCACAACTACTTCCGCGTGACGCCCGATTCGCGCTTGCTGTTCGGCGGCCGCGCGCGCTTCACGGCGTCCGAACGGCCGTCCGATGCGAAGAGCGGACGCATCCTGCAGGAAGGGCTCGCTTCGATGTTCCCGATGCTCGCGAGCGCGCGCATCGACTATTGCTGGGGCGGTCTGGTGGATATGAGCGCCGACCGTCTGCCGCATGCCGGGCAGCACGACGGCGTCTATTTCTCGATGGGCTACAGCGGCCACGGCACGCAGATGTCGACGCACATGGGCCAGGTGATGGCCGACGTGATGGACGGCCGCGAAGACCGCAATCCGTGGCGCGAGTCCGAGTGGCCCGCGATTCCCGGCCACACCGGCAAGCCGTGGTTCCTGCCGCTGGTGGGGACGTACTACCGCATCAAAGACATTTTTTATTGATCGTTCGTTGTTCGATTGGCAGTTAAAACCACGCAGCCATGCCTGCTTAACCTCGTTGCTCACCTCGCGGAGAAGTTCGATGAATAAGGAAAACTCGCAACATGGCGCTCTTGGACTCGGAAGCGAGCTGGAGCGATTGACTGCCAAAGGCGCGTCGCGTCGCGGCGTGCTGCGCGCGATGGCCGCGGCCGGCATGATGTCGGTCACGGGCGCCGGCTTGCTCACCGCAAGCGGCGCGGCGCTCGCGCAGGCCAAACCGAAGCAGGGCGGCAGGATCCGTGTGGCGACGCAATCCGCTTCCGCGGCCGACACGCTCGACCCCGCGAAGGGCGCGCTCGGTACGGACTATGTCCGTGGCTTCATGTTCTACAACTGCCTGACCGAACTCGATTCGCATCTCGGCGCGAAGATGTCGCTGGCGACGTCGCTGGATACAAAAGACGCCACCGTGTGGGTCGTCAAGCTGCGCAGCGGCGTGCAGTTCCACGACGGCAAAGCGCTCGCGCCGGCCGACGTGGTGTATTCGATCATGCGCCACAAGGACCCGGCCACCGCCTCCAAAGCGAAGACGCTGGCCGACCAGATCAAGGAAGTGAAGGCCACGGGCCCGAACGAAGTGACGATCACGCTCGAAGGTCCGAACGCCGATCTGCCGGTGATTCTCGCCACCTCGCATTTCCAGATCATCAAGGACGGCACCAAGGACTTCAAAACGGCGATCGGCACCGGCCCGTTCAAGGTCAAGGAATTCTCCCCGGGCGTGCGCACGGTCGGCGTGCGAAACGAGAAGTACTGGAAGCCGGGCATGCCGCACCTCGACGAAATCGAACTGATCGGCATCGGCGACGAATCGGCGCGCGTGAACGCGCTGCTCTCCGGCGACGTGCAACTGATCAACGCGGTGAGCCCGCGTTCCACGACCCAGATCAAGGGCGCGGGCGGCTTCTCGGTGCTGGAAACGAAGACCGGCCTGTACACCGACCTCGTAGTGCGCGACGAAGGCGGCATTACCGGCAACGACGATTTCCGGCGTGGCATGATGTACCTGCAGGACCGCGAGCAGATGCGCCGCGCGATCTTCCAGGGTTACGGCACCATCGGCAACGACCAGCCGATCGATCCGACCAACAAGTACTACCTGGCCGGCTTGCCGCAACGCGCCTTCGATCCGGACAAGGCGAAGTTCCATTTCCAGAAGGCGAAGGTGGGCAGCGCGCCGATCCAGATTTTCGCGTCGCCGGCGGCCGAAGGCTCGGTTGAAATGGCGATGTTCCTGCAGCAGGTCGCGCCGCAAGCCGGTCTGAATCTGCAAGTGTCGCGCGTGCCGGCCGACGGCTACTGGTCGAACCACTGGATGAAGCATCCGCTGGGTTTCGGCAACGTCAATGCGCGTCCGAGCGCCGACGTGATCTTCACGCAGTTCTTCAAGTCGGACGCACCGTGGAACGAAGCGAACTGGAAAAGCCCGAAGTTCGACCAACTGCTGATTCAGGCGCGCGGCGAACCGGACGACGCCAAACGCAAAAAAATCTACGGCGACATGCAGGTGCTGGTGCATGAAACCGGCGGCGTCGGTATTCCTCTGTTCCAGAGTTCGCTCGACGCGTACACGGACAAGCTCAAGGGCCTCGGCTCGATTCCGCTCGCCGGCCTGATGGGCTTCATGTTCGCGGAGAACGTCTGGCTCGAAACCTGAGCCGGATTCAGGGCACACCCCGCAACACGCGCGCCGCTGCTCGAGCGGCGCGCAGCTTCAACTGAGGAGGCGACTCTCGATGAAAGCCCATGCGCAACGTCTCATCGCCGCGCGCCTCGGCCTCGCGCTGCTCACACTGCTGCTGGTGTCGGCAGTCGTGTTCGCCATCACCGGGCTGCTGCCCGGCGATGCGGCCCAGCAGGCGCTCGGCCAGGCGGCGACCCCCGAAGCCGTCGCCGCCTTGCGGCATCAGTTCGGCCTCGACCAGCCGGCGCTGCAACGCTACTTCGTGTGGCTCCTGCATGTGGTCAGCGGCAACTTCGGCACCTCTTTGTCTAACAATCTGCCGGTCAGCCACCTGATTGCGACGCGCCTGCCGAACTCGCTGGTGCTGGCCGGTCTGACGGCGCTGGTCTCGGTGCCCGTGGCGCTGACGATCGGCATTTCGTCGGCGATGTTTCGCGGCTCGCTGCTCGACCGTACGCTCAACGTGCTCACGCTCTCGACCGTCGCCGTGCCGGAATTCCTCATCGCGACGATCGCCGTGCTGATCTTCGCCGTGAAGCTGCGCTGGCTGCCGGCACTGTCGTATCTGTCCGAAGTGCATTCGTTCGGCGCGCTGCTGCGCATCTACGCGATGCCGGTGATGACGCTGTGCTGCGTGCTGGTCGCGCAGATGGCGCGCATGACGCGCGCCGCGGTGCTCGATCAGCTCAATTCGTCGTACGTGGAAATGGCCCTGCTCAAGGGCGCCTCGCCGGTGCGCGTGGTGTGGCGGCACGTGTTGCCGAACACCATCGGGCCGATTGCCAACGCGGTCGCGCTGAGCCTCTCGTACCTGTTCGGCGGCGTGGTGATCGTCGAATCGATTTTCAACTATCCGGGCCTCGCGAGCCTGATGGTGGACGCGGTGACCAACCGCGACATGCCGCTCGTGCAAGGCTGCGTGATGGTCTTCTGCGCGGCGTATCTGGCGCTCGTGCTGATCGCCGACCTGTGTCAAATCGTCTCCAACCCGAGGCTGCGTCGATGATGAGCCAACCTACCAATCCCCACCATATTCCTCACGCCGGCACGGAGCTGTATGACGTGCGCCGTGACGAACTGGTCGTCGAGCCCGCGCCTGTAGAAGCGCAGGCGCTGAAACACGGCGTGTTCAAACGCCTCGTGCACCGCTTCTCGATACTCGGCCTGATCGGCCTGCTGATGGTGTCGTTCTGGCTGCTGGTCGCGTTCATCGGGCCGCTCGTCGCACCGTACAAGGGCGGCGCGCTGACCTCGACGGAAATTTTCGGCCGCTATAGCGCGGCGTATCCGCTCGGCACCGACTATCTCGGCCGCGACATGCTCAGCCGGATTCTCTACGGCGCGCGCTACACGGTCGGCCTCGCGCTGGCCGCGGCGGTCCTTGCCAGTGTGATCGGCACGTTCTTCGGCCTGCTCGCGGCGGTGTCGGGGCGCTGGGTCGATGAAACCCTGAGCCGTCTGTTCGACGCGCTGATTTCGATTCCGAGCAAGGTGCTCGCGCTCGTCGTGATCGCCGCGTTCGGTTCGTCGATTCCGATGCTGACCACGGTGGCAGCGCTCGCCTACATTCCCGGCGCGTTCCGGATCTCGCGCTCGCTCGCGGTGAACCTGATGGGCCTCGAATACGTGCAGGTGGCGCGGGCGCGCGGCGAAGGCATTTTCTATATCGCGCGGGTCGAAGTGCTGCCCAACATGATTCATCCGATGCTTGCCGATTTCGGCCTGCGCTTCGTGTTCATCGTGCTGCTGCTAAGCGGGCTCTCCTTCCTGGGTCTGGGCGTGCAGCCGCCGAACGCCGATTGGGGTTCGCTCGTGCGCGAGAACATCGGCGGCCTGTCGGAAGGCGCGCCCGCCGTGCTGATGCCCGCCGTCGCGATTGCGACGCTGACCATCGGCATGAATCTGCTGATCGACAACCTGCGGCGTCGCGGCCGTAGCCACGGAGGTGCGTGATGGCTGAGCGGGACATGATCGAAGTGAGGGGCCTGAGAGTCGTCGCGGGTGCGGCGCCGGGGCCGGTGACGGAGATCGTCAAGGGTGTCGATTTTTCGGTGAAGAAGGGCGAAGTGCTCGCGCTGATCGGCGAGTCCGGTTCGGGCAAGACCACCATCGCGTTGTCGCTGCTCGGCTATGCGCGCTCGGGCTGTGCGATCAGCGGCGGGTCGGTGCGCATCGGCGAGGTCGAGGTGTTGTCGCTCGACGCGAAGGGCCGCCGCGCGTTGCGCGCGCGCACCGTCGCCTATGTCGCGCAGAGCGCGGCGGCCGGTTTCAATCCGGCGCGCACGATCATGGATCAGGTCACCGAGCCGGCGCTGCTGCATCACCTGATGACGAAAGAGGCGGCGCGCCTCAAAGCGATCGGGCTGTTCCGCTCGCTCGCGCTGCCCGCGCCGGAAACCATCGGCGAGCGCTATCCGCACCAGGTGTCCGGCGGCCAGTTGCAGCGTTTGATGGCGGCCATGGCGTTGATCACCGATCCGGCCGTCGTCGTGTTCGACGAGCCGACCACGGCGCTCGACGTCACCACGCAGATCGAAGTGCTCGCGGCCTTCAAGAAGGTGATTCGCGAACTCGGCACCACGGCCGTCTACGTCTCGCACGATCTGGCGGTGGTCGCGCAGATGGCGGACCGCATCGTCGTCCTGAACGGCGGCGCGGTGAAAGAAAACGGCGCGGTCGCGCAAGTGCTCGACGCGCCCGTGGACGCCTACACGCGCCAGCTGCTGGCCGCCACGCGCCGTCCGGAAGCGGTGCTGGAGTTGCCGAAGAACCTCGGCAAACACGTGCCGCCGCTGCTGGAGATTCGCGGACTGTCCGCGGGCTATGGCCGCGTCGACCGCGACGGCGTGCCCGCCGTGCGCGTGCTGGACGACGTCAGTCTGTCGATCCCGCGCGGCAGCACGCTCGGCGTGATCGGCGAATCCGGCTCCGGCAAGACCACGCTCGCGCGCGTGGTGGCGGGTCTCGTCGACCGGGCGCGCGGCGAGGTGCTGTTCAACGGCCAGCCGCTGCCGGCGCAACTCTCGCGCCGCACGCCGGAGCAGTACCGGCAGATCCAGATCGTGTTCCAGAACGCCGACACGGCGTTGAACCCGAGCCACCCCATCGCCGATATCCTCGCCCGGCCGCTCGCGTTCTATCACCATCTGCGTGGGTCGGCGGCGAAAAAGCGCATGCTGGAACTGCTCGATCTGGTGAAGCTGCCGGCCGCCATCGCCACCCGCACGCCGGCCGGTCTCTCCGGTGGGCAGAAGCAGCGTGTGAATCTGGCGCGCGCGCTCGCCGCCGATCCCGCCTTGATTCTGTGCGACGAGGTGACCTCCGCGCTCGACACGGTGGTCGGCGCGGCGATCCTCGATCTGCTCGCCGAACTGCGGCGCGAACTGGGCGTGTCGTACATGTTCATCAGCCACGATATTTCGACGGTGCGCGCGATCTGCGACGAAGTGATCGTGCTGTATGCGGGGCATCGCGTGGAAGCAGGGCAGCGCGACGTGCTCGCCGCGCCGCCGTATCACCCGTACACGGGTCTGCTGGTGGATTCGGTGCCGGCGCTCAAACCCGGCTGGCTCGACGCGCGCCGTGACATCGTCGCCACCGCCTTGCCGGCGATGGGCGAGAGCGCGGACATTGCCGAGCTGTGCTCGTTTCGCGCGCGCTGTCCGGTGCGGATCGACGGCAAGTGCAACGTGACGCCGCCCTCGCTGAAGAAGCTGCCGTCGGGCGCGGAGATTCTGTGCCACCATCCGGCCGCCGAACTGAACCGTCTGCAGAGCGTGGAGGCGACACCGGCATGAGCGGACGATTTGTGCGCGTCGCGGAAGCCGGCCGCAAAACCTTTCCGATTACCGTGGACGGAGTGGTGCGCGAAGCCGCCGAAGGCGACACGCTGATGGTCGCGCTGCTCACCGGCGTGGGCGCGCTGCGCGATTCCGAATTCGGCGACGGCCGGCGCGCGGGCTTCTGCCTGATGGGCGCCTGCCAGGACTGCTGGGTGTGGACCGCGCAAGGCGAGCGCCTGCGTGCCTGCAGTACGCCCGCCATGCCCGGCATGTCGATCGTCACCAGTCTGGCGCAAGCCGCGGAGGGTGTATGGCCCCGCGTGTAGCCATCATCGGGGCCGGGCCGGCGGGCGTACGCGCGGCTGAGGCGCTGGTCGAAACGGGGCTGCGGCCCGTGGTGGTCGACGAAGGGCGGCGCGACGGCGGGCAGATTTATCGACGTCAGCCGGACGGGTTTTCGCGCAGCTACGAGACGCTCTATGGCACCGAGGCCGCGCGCGCCGAGTCGTTGCATCAGAGCTTCGACGCGTTGAAAAGCAAAATCGACTATCTGCCGGAAACGCTGGTCTGGAACATCTCGCCGAACACCTTGCATCTGGTGAGCGGCACGCGTTACCGCACGCTCGTATTCGACGCGCTGATCGTCTGCAGCGGCGCGACGGACCGGCTGATGCCCGTCAAGGGCTGGCACCAGGCCGGCGCCTATAGCCTCGGCGGCGCGCAGGTCGCGCTGAAATCGCAAGGCTGCGCGATCGGCTCGCGCGTCGTGATGATGGGCAGCGGTCCGCTGCTGTACCTCGTGGCCGCGCAGTACGTGAAGGCGGGCGCGCAGGTGGCGGCGGTGCTCGATACGTCGACTTTCATACAGCGCGTGGCCGCGTTGCCGCGCCTGCTGGCGATTCCCGCCGCGCTCAGAAAAGGTATCGCGTTGACGCGCGTGCTGGCCGCGGCGCGTGTACCGGTTCATCGCGGCGTGCAGCCCCTGGAGATCAAAGGCTCGCCGCAAGACGGCGTGAGCGCGGTCGAGTTCGCGCTGCCCGGCGGCAAGCGTCTCGAACTGGCTTGCGATGCCGTTGCGCTCGGCTATCACCTGCGTCCCGAGACGCAACTCGCGGACCTCGCGGGTTGCCGCTTCCTGTTCGACGAGGACGCCCGGCAGTGGCTGCCGCAAATCGACGCCGACGGCCGCAGCAGCATCAAGGGCGTCTATCTGGCGGGCGATGGCGCCAGGGTGCGCGGCGCCGACGCGGCGGAACGCTCGGGCCGTCTCGCCGCGCTGGCCGCGATGCAGGATCACGGCATGGCGGTCGACGGCGTGGAACGCTTGCGTGCCGAACTCGTGCGCTTCTCGCGGTTTGCCGCGGGCTTGCGCGAAGCCTTCCCGTGGCCGGCGAAATTCGCCGCGTCGCTGCCGGACGAAACGATCGTCTGCCGTTGCGAAGCGATCACCGCTGGCGAATTGCGCCGCGTGGTGAGCGCGACCGGCGCGCGGGAAGCCAATCGCGCGAAGGCGTTTTCGCGCGTCGGCATGGGCCGCTGCCAGGGGCGCTATTGCGGCCACGCCGGGGCGGAAATCATCGCGGCCGCGGCATGCGTGCCGCTGGCGTCGGTGGGACGGCTGCGCGGCCAGGCGCCGGTCAAACCGCTGCCGGTGGCGCTGACCGAAGAGGCGGGCGCTGAAGTGATGGGCGAGGTGAGCAGCGAGGTGAGGGAATGAGCGCGACGACCCGCAACGAAGCCGATGTGATCGTGATCGGCGGCGGCATCATGGGAACCACGACGGCGTTCTTCCTGCGTCAGCGCAACCGCTCGGTGATTCTGCTCGAACGCGGGCTGACCGGCCAGCAGGCTAGCGGCGTGAACTTCGGTGGCATTCGCCGGCAAGGCCGCGCGCTGCCGCAACTGGCGATGGCCAACCGGGCGCTGCGCACATGGCAACGCGCGGCGGAACTGCTCGGCGAGGACGTCGAGTTTCTGCCGTCGGGTCACACGCGTGTGTGCTACCACGAGAAAGATGTCGAGAATTTCGATCAATACGCAATCGACGCGCGCGCCTACGGTCTCGAACTCGACGTGCTGCACGGCGAAGCCATGTTCAGGCGATTCCCGTTTCTGGGCCGCGAGGTGCTGGCGGCCTCGATCTCGCCGCTCGACGGCCACGCCAACCCGCGCCTCGCCGCGCCCGCGTTCGGGCGCGCGGCGGCGCGGCGCGGCGCGCAGGTGATCGAGGGCACGGAGATCGTTCGGGTGGAAAAAGACGCGAGCCGGTTTCGCGTGGAGAGCGCGGGCGGCGATGTCTACTGGGCCGCGCAGCTCGTGATCTGCGCGGGCGCGTGGGCGAGCCGGCTCACCGAGCAGTTCGGCGAACCCGTGCCGCTTACCGCGCGCGGTCCGCAAATGTGCGTGACCGAGCCGGTGCCCTACGTGTTCAAATCGTCGATGGGCGTGTTCACGTCGATCAAGGAAGAGAGCATCTACTTCCGCCAGATTCCGCGCGGCAACATCATCGTCGGCGGCGGTCCCGCCGGACCCGCCGACGCCGTGACGAGCCGCGCCTCCGTCCTGCCGGTCAACACCGTGCGGCAACTGGCGCAGATGCGCCGGCTCGTGCCCGCGTTGGCGCCGCTGCATGTGATTCGCGTCTGGAGCGGCGTGGAAAGCTATCTGCCCGACAGCGAGCCGGTGATCGGTCCGAGCGGCCAGGTCGACGGCCTGTTCTACGCGTTCGGCTTCAGCGGTTCGGGCTTCCAGATCGGCCCCGGCGTCGGCGAGACGCTCGCCGAACTGGTCGATACGGGCAGCACGCCGATTCCTCTCGACCCGTTTTCCATCCGGCGTTTCGCGAAACAACCGGCGCCTCGCTCGACCATCGTGACGTCATGAAACAGTCCATCAGCCTCAATGCCGCCCGCGCTTTCATCGAAGCCCATTTCGACGAACCGGTGACGCTCGCGCAACTCGCCGCGCTGTCCGCGCTCAGCGTGTCGCGTTTCGCCACCGTGTTCCGGCAGCAGTACGGATCGTCGCCGTACCGCTATCTGTGCGGCCTGCGGATTCAGCGCGCGCAGACGCTGTTGCTCGAAGGCGTACCGGGCTCGGTCGTCGCGACCGAAGTGGGCTTCTTCGACCAAAGCCACTTCGGCCGCCATTTCAAGCGCTGCTGCGGCATGACGCCCAGCATGTTCATCGCGCGCGCCGCCGCCAACGCGGCGCGGCATGGCGGCGCCGGCAGTTCGAGCGGCGCGGCTACTGCGCCGCGTTCAGCTTCCGCCATAAGGTCGTCTTGCTGATGCCGAGCGCCTCGCAGGCCGCGTCGCGGTCGCCGTCGTGCGCGGCGAGCGCGGCGCGGATTTCGTCGGTTTCCACGTGACGGCTGCGCTCGCGCAACGATAACGCGGCCTTTTTCGCGCGCGCGTGCGGTTCGACGATTTCGGGGGCGACCGTGCGCAGCATGTCGCGGGTGAAGGCGGCTTCGGTGGCGCCTGCGGGAATCGCGTCCGCGTCGGCGAGTTCCACCGCGATCCGTTCGATCACGTTCTGCAGTTCACGCACGTTGCCGGGCCACGCGTAACGTTTGAGCGGTTCGTCGAGCGCGGCGAGCAGGTGTTCGGCGGCGGCCGCGTCCGGCAGACGCGCCGCGAGCCTCGGTTCACGCGCCGTGGCCTGCAGCAGCAGTTCCACGGCGAGCGGCAGCAGGTCGGTCGGCCGCTCGCGCAACGGCGGCAATGCGATGCTCAGAATGTTGAGCCGGTAGTAGAGGTCGGCGCGAAAGCTGCCTGCTTCGATGCCCTCGGTCAACGCGCGATGGGTCGCCGCGACCACGCGAATGTCGACCCGCGTCGGCTCCGTCGAACCGAGACGCACGACTTCGCGTTCCTGCAGCACGCGCAACAGCCGGCTTTGCAACGACAGCGGCATCTCGCCGATTTCGTCCAGAAACAGCGTGCCGCGGTGCGCCACTTCGATCAGCCCCGCCTTGCCGCCCTTGCGCGCGCCGGTGAACGCGCCTTCCTCGTAGCCGAACAGCTCGCTCTCCAGCAGCGCCTCGGGAAACGCGCCGCAGTTGATCGCGACGAACGCGAAGTCGCGCCGCGCGCTCAGCTGATGCATGCTCTGCGCGACCATCTCCTTGCCCGTGCCGCTTTCGCCGAGAATCAGGACGGTGGCATCCGAGCGGGCATAGCGCTTGACGAGCGTGCGCACCCGTTCCATCGATTCGGACTTGCCGACGATATCGTCGAGGCGGTAACGCGCGCTGAACTGCTGCACACGCTGGCGCGAGCGCAAGGTCCGGTCGAGCCGTTCGACCGCGCGCGATTCCTGGAACGTCAGCACGGTGCCCGCCGCCGAGCCGCTGCTCGCCAGCGGCCCGCGATGCACGACATAGCTCGCGCCACGCACCGTGCAGAATGCGTCGCCGTCCGCGTCCGGCAGGCTGCCCGCGAGATCGGGCGCGAGTTCGAGCAGCACGCGGCCCACCGCATGCGCCGCGTCGAGGCCGAGCACGCTCGCAAGGCGCTGGTTCATCGCTTCGACGCGGCCTTGCGCGTCGAGCGCGACGACGCCGTCGCGCAGATGCTGCAGCAGGTTGTCGAGCCGTTGACGCCGAACCGTTTCCCGGCGGGTGGCCTGGGCGACTTCGAGCGCGGTGTCGAAGGCCGCGCGCACGGACGCGCGCGAGTAGACAAACACCGCGCCCATGCCGGCGTTGGCGGCGAGATCCGTGACGAGTCCGGGGCCGACCACCACGTCGATGCCGCGATCGCGCAGATCGAGCACCAGGCTCTCGGCGTCCTGCGCCGATTGATAGGACGCGAACGTGACGTCGAGCGCGAAGGCGGCCGTGAAACGCCGCACTTCGTCAGGCGTCTCGCCGTGCGTGACGAGCGCGACCTTCGCGCCGTCGCGGCGCGCGCGCGCGAGCGCGTGCATCACGTCGAAACCGGTCGGGCCGATCAGCACGACCGGCACCGACACGCGGTTCTTCAGATACGCGCCGTTCGAGCCGCCGGCGATCACGACATCCGGACGACCCGTGCCCGCGGCCTCGACTTCTCGCACGGCGTCTTCGAAGCCGTGCGAGACGATGCGCAGGTCCGCGCGTTCCACGTATTCGCCGGCGATATCGAAAAACAGATCGCGCAGGCGGCTGATGCTGAGCGCCCAGATGCGGGGGCGCTGGGCCGGTTCGAAAAGAGGTGTGCTCAAGGCGGGGCGGCTCGCGGCGGGGCTGGACATGTCCGCCTATTATGCGCGCATCCATTTCCAATTTGAAATTCACATTTCATTTCTGAAATCGAGTGCAATCCGGTGCGGGCGAAAGTTTTTCGTTAAATCAGGCACTTAGCCCGTGTGGGTGCAGCTGGCCCGTTCTTTGCGTTTTGAGATGCGGTGAAAAGTATCCCCCCATGCATCTGGAGACGAAGTCATGAGCGAAGCAGATAACAGCACGCCGAACACAGGCGCGTTCAAACCGAAAAAATCCGTCGCCCTGTCCGGCGTGACGGCCGGCAACACGGCGCTCTGCACGGTCGGTAAGACTGGCAACGACCTGCATTACCGCGGCTACGACATTCTCGATATCGCGGGTGCCTGCGAATTCGAAGAAATCGCCTACCTGCTGGTCCACGAAAAGCTGCCGACCCAGGCCGAACTCACCGCCTACAAGACCAAGCTCAAGGCGCTGCGCGGCCTGCCCGCGAACGTCAAGGCCGCGCTCGAATGGATCCCGGCCGCCGCGC